>ERZ1026848.1414-NODE-1414-length-12772-cov-3.048046_pt1 | contig 12772 bp, 11 predicted proteins | sample MGYA00380154_ERZ1026848 | MGnify/ENA primary metagenome ERZ1026848 (study PRJEB33269, sample SAMEA4719790) | human gut metagenome | biome: human-associated habitat; feature: organic feature; material: feces | place: Cameroon | collected 2013-10 ...
TTCGTCGGCAGCGTCAGATGTGTATAAGAGACAGAGATATTCTTGACTAAAAAGAGAGGCAACTCTTCTCTATACCAAATCAACCTCTCTAATCTAACTCATGCATTTTGTTTTGAGCTGCTTCTGAGAGTTGAACTCAGGACCTCATCCTTACCAAGGATGCGCTCTACCACTGAGCTAAAGCAGCAACTGCACTTGATTCTTTTACTTTGAGCGGAAGACGGGGCTCAAACCCGCGACCCCCAGCTTGGAAGGCTAGTGCTCTATCAACTGAGCTATTTCCGCAAAAATCTCTACTGAAGTGGGTGGTGATGGATTCGAACCACCGAAGTCGAAAGACAGCAGATTTACAGTCTGCCCCATTTGGCCACTCTGGAAAACACCCTTTTTCAATTAATACCACTCACATCGTCATGCCACAAGGGGACACAAGACCAGCGCTTGGCTAATGAAACGAGTGCAAAGGTAATAACATTTTTCGTTTCCAAGCAGGTTTTCAGTATTTTTTTTCAAAAAAAGGCGTCTTTTTAGCTTTTCCAAACCCCCTATCAGACTCTTTTCCTCGTTTTTTGGGTGGTCTACATGCTCCAAAGAAGTACAACTTGCACAACAACAACTCTTGCAAACATACAAAGCGGATAGACGGTTGTGTAAGCAACAGAGGCCTTATTGGCATCCGAGGTGTCATTGACATACCCCAATGCCATGGGGTTAGCCATGCTACCGCAAAGCAGTCCTCCAACCGAAGATAATTCAAGTTTCGTGAACTTCAGGGCACAATACCCAACCAGCACCACAGGCAATACCGTAACAAGAAATCCCAAAGCGACCCACAACAAACCATCGGCCCCTACCACCGTATCAAAAAAACGTGGCCCCGCTGTCAGACCAAGGCAAGCAAGATATATTGACAACCCTAATGCTCGAAGCATGCGGTTGGCGCTGTTTGTTGTGTAAGTTACCATATGGAACCGCGGTCCATAGGCTCCGACCAGTATTCCGACCACAATAGGACCTCCCGCCAAGCCAAGCTTAACAGGCACCCCGATAGAGGGAATACTAAAAGGAATGGCACCCAACAATAGCCCCAACACAATACCGATAAAAATCGCCGCAAGATTAGGCTCGTCAAGATTGGCCACCACATTGCCAAGATGTCCCGCCACGTGTTCCACTGCCTTTTCTTCTCCCACCACAGTAATTCGATCACCCATACACAAGACAAGGTCCGATGTAGCCACAAGATCAAGACCCGCCCTATTGACACGGCTCACATTAACCGAAAACCGGTTGCGCAACTGCAATGCGCCAAGCCTCTTGCCGTTTATCTCTGGCCGTGTTATAACAACACGTTTCGACACTATCTGACGATCTATCTTGTCCCAGTCCACGTCCTTCTGATTCCAATCGGTAGCATCGCGTTCACCAAAAAAAACCGTAAGATAGTCAACATCCTTGCGGTGGGTAATCACAAGTATCCTGTCATCGGCCTCAAGCACTGTCTCCGAAGTAGGTAAGAAAACCTTACCCTCACGCCAAAGGCGCGACACGACAAACTCTATCTTAGCCAACCTCATCACCTGCCGCAACGTTTTGCCACATACAGCCACGTTGCGCACATGAAACGAAACAATATAAGGGGCATCAGCCTCTGTTGGGGGCTCCTTCGCTCCATTTTTACCAATCCGGCGCACAAAAACCCTAAGAAACATAAAGGCAAGTATCACACCTATCACGCCGAGCGGATAAGTCACGGCGCAACCCAAAGACAACGAGGCAGCCTTGTCTGCCATCCCTATTTGAGCCATAGCCTGCTGTGCTGCTCCCAAAGCCGGAGTGTTTGTTGTTGCTCCGCATAGCACTCCCATCATATCTGGCAGACTCACATCGGTCAACGCACAGCAGACCAAAGCAAGCAAGGTGCCCATAAGCACCACTGCCAGCCCAATGAAATTCAACTGTGCCCCTCCATGTCTGAAAGCGCTCAAAAAGCCAGGGCCCACCTGTAGGCCCAACGAATAGACAAACAACACCAGACCTGCGTCCATGGCATACTGCGTCATGACACTATTGGCATGCAGACCGCAGTAACCGGCCATTATGCCAGCAAAAAACACAAATGTCACACCGAGACTGACGCCTTTGACTTTAAGTTTGCCCAATATAATTCCAGCCGCACAGATAACCGAAATAAGCAAAACTGCACTGACACTCTCCGACAGTTGAAACAAAGCATTAAGACTATCCATCTTTGCCTCTATAATTATATAATGTATTGATTTCCTGTTCCTCTCTGGCGCAAAAGTAGTACTTTTTTATTTCACACAGCAGATTTCCGACCCACAAAAAAAATACCACCCCAAATTCTTGGCCTACATAAATAAACTGCGTAACTTTGCATTTCGAAAAGTTAGAGGTGGAAAGATTTGTGCTGCTTGCAACCACTTGAAAAAATGCTAAAAACGGTATTTAAACACAGTTGGCGTCAACGTCTGTTTAAAACCGCGCATTTTGCCAGAATGCCACACACCCCTCACTTCTATACTCTTCCTTTTAGCAAACAACTAAAAACATTATAGTATACAAGATGAGTTATCTATTTACATCAGAATCAGTTTCAGAAGGCCACCCCGACAAAGTGGCCGACCAAATCAGCGATGCCGTGCTTGATCAGCTCCTCGCCTATGACCCACAATCAAAAGTGGCTTGTGAAACCCTTGTAACCACAGGCCAAGTAATGGTGGCTGGCGAAATAAAGACCCACGCCGTGCTCGACCTGCACGACGTAGTGAGAGAAACTATCCGCAAAATCGGATACACAAAAGCCGAATACATGTTTGATGCTGGCAGTTGTGGCATTCTGAATGCCCTCCACTCCCAAAGCGCCGACATCAACCGTGGCGTTGAAAGAGGAGAGACCGACCCGTACGCCCAAGGAGCTGGCGACCAAGGCATGATGTTCGGGTATGCCAACAACGAAACAGAGACCTACATGCCGTTGCCCCTCTATCTTGCTCACGCAATTCTGGAAGAGCTGGCGGCCATACGCCACGAAGGCAAACTGATGACATACCTCCGTCCCGATGCTAAGAGTCAGGTAACTGTTGAATACAGCGACGAGGGCATCCCCATGCGCATCGACACCATTGTGGTTTCTACTCAACACGACGAATTCATTCTACCACAACAGCCAGGCAAAGAGGCTCAAGACAAAGCCGATGCCCAAATGGTAGAGGTCATCGCCCGTGACATCAAGGAAATTCTTATGCCCCGTGTCATAGCCAATATACACAGCGCAAATATCAAGGCTCTCTTCGACAACAAGATAAAATTCTTCGTCAATCCAACAGGCAAGTTCGTCATCGGTGGCCCCCACGGCGACACGGGCCTTACCGGGCGCAAGATAATAGTTGATACCTACGGAGGCAAGGGAGCCCACGGTGGTGGAGCTTTCTCTGGCAAAGATCCCAGCAAGGTAGACCGCTCCGCAGCCTACGCAGCACGCCACATAGCAAAAAACATGGTGGCAGCAGGAGTTGCAGACGAAATGCTGGTGGAACTCAGCTACGCTATCGGTGTAGCAGAGCCTATCAACATCTATGTCAACACCTATGGTCGCAGCCACGTCAACATCAGCGACGGTGAAATAGCACAAAAGATTGCCCAACTATGGGATCTCCGCCCATACGCTATTGAGAAGACATTCAAACTGAGACAACCCATCTATGAAGAGACTGCCGCCTACGGACACCTCGGACGCACACCTCAAGTGGTGACCAAAAATTTCAAGAACAGCATACAAGGCGACAAGCAAATGGAGGTGGAACTCTTCACATGGGAAAAGCTCGACTATGTTGATAAGGTAAAGCAGGCTTTCAATCTGTAGCCGCCTTTCCGCTCTCAACACCATTGAACCGTGCGGAACCGGCTGTAAGGCCTCTGCTGCAGCACATACAAATCACAACGGCAGGTGTCCCGTCCCGACAGAAGAGACACCTGCCGTTAAACCCAATTCGGTTGTTAGTACTTATTGTTTTTTGATTTTTGAGGAGAGCAGATGCAGCTTGTCTTCTTCGGAAATAATAGCGGGCTATTTTTAGCTAAGAACAAGCACCATGCGCCTTATAAAAAAGGCAACAAGAAGAAAAATGTCATTTATGACCTAATGACCGATTTAGATCAAAAACACACAAGCAATGAGCAAATCACTGTGCATATATTGCGCATCAAGCCAAGACATTGACGAGCACTACAAGCAGCTCGCACACACCGTAGGACAGCTCTGTGCCCTTAACGGTTGGAGTGTTATAACAGGAGCCGGGAGCGAAGGCCTTATGGGGGCAGCCAATACGGGATGCCAAGAGGCGGGAGGCAAAGTTACCGGCATCATTCCCCAATGGATGATAGATCGTGGCTGGCTACAGGACGGTCTTGACGAAGTCATTGTGGCAAACGACATGGCAGAGCGCAAACAAAAGTTCAGGGACCTCTGCGATGCCATTCTGGTTTTGCCCGGAGGTTACGGCACCATGGAGGAACTCTTTGAGACTCTCACCCAAAAGCAACTCGGGCTGTTCGACAAGCCCATAGTCATTCTCAATCACAACAATTTCTACGACCACCTAATCGAATGGGTGCATCTGTGCCACAGCCAGCACTTTCTGCGCCACGACTCTGACCTAAAGCTGTTTACCGTCATCTGCACACCACAAGAAATCTTCCCCGCCCTCGGCGTAAAACAGACCACCCCAAACTAAAAATCCAGTCATGCTCCAAGACTCACTGAAAGTCACCACAACTCATCACTCAGACTCAATCAATGCAAAGGCTGAGCACAATGTTGCCGCACCAGCACCAGGCAACATTATTGACTATTCTGAAAGCTCTGGGCAAGAACTCAAAATCTATTCCCCCACACAAAATGACACCTCTGGACACACCACGGCAAAAGACAGCTTACAAACGCGACCATCAGCTCTCGACTCCACATTTCTACTCAACAAGTACGGTTTTTTCAGCGACAGCAAATGGATTGACAAAAACAAGGCCATTCACTTCGTGGGCATCAGCGGCGACCCTATCCCCTACAAATTAAGCAACGATATCTTTGTCACATGCACCCTTCTGGCGTGCCTTTTCATCGCAAGCTTTGTAGTGAGCCGCTCTATGCACGCCATCGGTGTGCAAATCAAGAACTTCTTCCAGAATCGCAACCGCAACGAAACTCTCTCACTTAAGTCAGAAGGCAAGGTCAAAAACCACATCTATGTGGTCATTCTTGAGAGCTTTGTACTCAGTCTGCTGTTTTTCAGCTACGTGGAGTTTCACCTCATTGGAGATTTCACCACCGTCTCGCCCTACCTGTTGCTGTTTGCTGACATGACCACATGCCTCGTGTACTTCGCCCTCAAATACACCCTCTACGGCACATTCAACTGGACATTCTTCAGCGAAGAAAAACGCGAACTTTGGATGGCAGGCTACAACCTTACCATATTCGGAAAGGCCGTCACGCTGCTTCCGCTGGTACTCATCGTCCTGTTTTTCGATTTGCCATTCGAAGTTTGCATTTATACCTTCCTCGTCATACTTCTACTCAACGAACTCCTGGTGTTGTTCAAAACCAAACAAATCTTTTTTGCCTTTCCTCTTGGCATATTTTTAAGTATTTTGTACTTTTGCACTTTGGAAATGCTTCCTCTTCTGCTCTTGTGGAAAACCTTAGTAAGACTTAACGAATATTTGCTAATATAATCCCTATTTACCCACTCTGTATAGTATAGTTTAGAGTAACAATACATCATGGTTAAGAAAATTCTTGTATCCCAACCCAAGCCTGCAACAACAAAATCCCCTTTTCAAGATCTAGAACAGAAATATGGCATCCAGGTGGATTTTCGTTCACTGATTGCTGTAGAAAGGCTCACCCCAAAAGAAATAAGAGCACAGAAAGTTGACATTCTAAGCCACACCGCAATTGTTTTCAACTCCAAACAAGCCATAACCCACTTCTTCAACTTGTGCAAGGACATGCGCATCACAATCCCCGAGGACATGAAGTACTTCTTCATCTCCCAGCAAGTGTCGCTCTACGTACAACAGTTCATACAATATCGCAAACGCAAAATTTTCTTCGGAAAATCTGGTCTTGTTACAGACCTGCTTGACGTAATGCTCAAACACAAGAAAGAGAAGTTTTTCATACCACAAAGCGATGTTCACCGCAAAGACCTCTCAAGCCTGCTTGACAGCAAGGGTATCGAACACACCGACTGCGTGATGTATCGTACTGTTAGTGCCAAGCTCGACAAGAGCAAGCCCTTTGACTACGACATGGTGGTGCTGTTCACACCAAGCGGAGCCAAATCGCTCGTTGACAACTACCCCGATTTCAAGCAGGGTGACACCATCTTTGCATGCTTTGGCGAGAGCACAGCCAAGAAACTTGAGGAGTTAGGCTTTCGCGTTGACATCAAAGTGGCACAAGGACAAGGTCTGTCTATGGCAAGCACCATAGAGGACTTCCTCATTGCACAAAAGGGTTGACGCAGAGCCGTTGCTTCGCCAACACATCCCAACACCGTCACCCACGCAATCTGTACATGTTTACATTCAAGAAATCCGAACGCATCACCTCACTCAAGGAGATTGATAGTCTTTTCGAGCGTGGCAAAAGCAGTTCGGTTGTTGTCTTTCCCATACGGGCCGTCTACCAGACCTACCTCATGCCACAAGACAAACCCGCACCAGCCGTCAAAGTTCTCGTTTCTGTAGCCAAAAAACGCCTCCACCATGCCGTTGACCGCAACCGAGCCAAACGACAGGTCAGAGAAGCCTACCGCCTGCAGCACCTTCCACTGACAGAAGCAGTGAAACGTCTTAACCCTCCCACAGGATTGCGAGTAGCCTTTATCTGGCTCAGCGACACACCACAACCCACCTCCAAAGTCTTTGCCTCGACAGACAAGATTATGTCACTAATGGAAAAGAAGTTGACTTCAGCAAAGCAATGATTCGTCACGTCACCCGTCACATTTCTGTTTTAACAGCATGGCTGCTCATAATGCCCATACGATTCTATCAGAAATTCATATCCCCACTGACACCTCCCTCCTGTCGCTTCACACCCACTTGCTCACAATATGCTGTTGAAGCACTGCGCAAGCACGGCCCCGTCAAGGGACTCTGGCTCGCCATACGCCGCATTGGCCGTTGCCACCCTTGGGGCGGAAGCGGCTACGACCCAGTACCATGACACTGGCCACATTTAGACCCTACAACGGATCTACATCAAAATAAATCATCACCGAGCGGAAACGACTCTCAGAAACAATCTGTTTCACCACACCCCTAAGCTTTGCCCTTACCTCAGCAGGAGGCACCACAGGCGACACCTTTAATGCAGTCTTGCGCAAATGCAGCATCCTAACTTTCGCCACCAACGGCTTGTCGGGACCTAACACTCCGCCGCCAAAAGCCTCCAGCAACAGCCGCAACGCCTGTTGAGCGGCAGCGTTTACAACCGCTTCGTCCCTATGCTTGAACCATATATATATAAGACGGAAGAAAGGCGGATAATAGAACTGTTTGCGCTCAGCCAACTGCTCCCGACACATTGTGGAATAGTCATCACACACCACTTGGCGTATGAGCGGATAGTCGGCATGTCTCGTCTGCAACACAACCAACCCACGCCTTGCTCTACGGCCAGCACGACCACTGACCTGACTCATCATCTGGAAAGCCCTCTCGTGACTTCGGAAATCCGGACGGGTGAACATGGCGTCGGCATCAAGTATGCCCACAACGTGAACACGGTCAAAATCCAACCCCTTGCTTACCATCTGAGTGCCAATAAGAATATCTGTCCTACCACTGGAAAACTCGTCAATAATACGCTCATAGGAGTTGCGCGATCGAGTAGTGTCAAGATCCATGCGCACTGTGCGCGCTTTCGGAAAACGCCGGTGAACCTCCTCCTCTATCTTCTCCGTGCCGAAGCCGTGGGTGTGGAGGTCCTGCCCATCACAATTCGGACATCTTGACGGCACCCGAAACGTATTGCCACAATAATGGCAGTGCAGCCTGTTGTCATCGTGATGATAGGTAAGACTCACGTCACAATATTGGCATGTAGGCACCCAACCGCAGGTTGCACACTCCACAACAGGGGCATAACCGCGCCTGTTCTGAAACAATATGACCTGTTCGCCTAAATCCAACGCTTTGCTAATTTCCTCTTCAAGGCGTGGTGAGAAAGGCGGCTTCATCATCTTGCGCCTCATAAGGTCTCTCACGTCAGCAACCACAATTTCCGGAAGCTGCATATCTCCGAACCTCTTGTCAAGACGCACATAGCCATACCTGCCCTGCATGGCATTGAAATAGCTTTCCACTGACGGGGTAGCACTGCCAAGCAACACCTTGGCTCCATGCTGTCGGGCAAGCATCATAGCAACCTCCCTGCCACTGTAGCGCGGAGCGGGATCCTGCTGCTTGTAGCTTGTTTCATGTTCCTCATCCACTATCACCAATCCCAGATTACGCTGCGGAAGAAACAGTGAAGAACGCACGCCCAAAACCACATCATAAGGCTTCTCTCCCAACTGCTTCTGCCACATCTCCACCCTCTCTACGTCAGGAAACTTGGAGTGATACACCCCAAGCCTGTCACCAAACACGCGCTGCAGACGTTTTGTTATCTGAGTGGTAAGCGCAATCTCCGGCAACAGGTAAAGTACTCGCCTGCCACGTCCGAGGCACTGTTTTATGAGCTGTATGTAAATCTCGGTCTTGCCACTTGACGTAACACCATGAAGCAGACACACGTCCTTGTCGACAAAAGTCTTGTTGATTCCGTCAAAAGCTGCCTGCTGATCAGCCGAAAGCGCTATCTGGTCGTCTATGCTGCCAGAGAAGGTGCGCAGGCGCTTTACCTCATAGTCATACTGTTCAATCACTCCCTTGGCCTTAAGTCCGAGCAGCACAGCAGGAGCTACTCCTGCTTCCTTGAGCAGTTCTGCCCTGCTCACCTCCGCAATAAGCTTGGGATTTCTCAACTTCAGTGCGGTCTCTATGCCTGCCATTTCCACCAATTTGTGGAGCAGCACATAGCGTCGCGGCATATTTGCCAAGGATTCAAATAGTTCGTTGAGGGCTTTGCCCGTCAAATAGTCCGAGCAAAGTCTGACGTGAACTTCCTTCTTGGGTTTATAGCCCTCCACCAACGTTTCGTTAACCTCCAATACGCCCTTTTCCATAAGCGAACGCACCCCGCGCATCAAGATGCTATGCGGAACGGCTTTCTGCAACGAGGCAATCGTGTCGCGCTGGCCTTTGTGGAGAAGGTCCATTATCTGCATCTCCGCCTTAGTAAGCCTGTCCCATTCATCAAAATCCGCCTTCAGACGCACAGACGTTTCGCTGGTCAGCTTCAATCCTCCGGGGAGAGCCGCCTTCATTACATCGCCCAACGAACACATGTAATAGTCTGCCACCCATTGCCACAGACACAACTCTTGCCGGCCTACAACAGGCGTGGGGTCAAGCACATCCGACACCTGCTTTAACTTGAAGTCACCCTCTGGAGCCTTATCGCTCAAAGAAACGACTATGCCCGTATAGAGTTTGTTGACGCCAAACGGCACCACTACTCTGCTGCCAGTCTGCGTTCTGCCCTCAAACTCCTGCGGCAGCTCATAGGAAAAGACTCCATCTACCGGCACCGGCAATATAACCGACACGTATAACATAGGCCGGAGCTATTCTTCCGTGGGGTTAATAAGCGTGTCTGGATTTTCCTCCACAAACCATCTGGCATACATCAAGTAATGGCTTGCTATGCCAACATTAAGTTCTTTGGCCTGCCCGGGATCCACCTTCTTTATAAATTTGGCGGGTACGCCGCCCCACAGTTCACCTGCACCTACCTGCGTATTCTTGAGAACCAAAGCCCCAGCCGCAACGATGGCACCCTCGCCGATATGACAGTCGTCGAGCAGCGTGGCTCCCATGCCTATCAATGCACCGTGGTCTATCTTGGCACCATGCACCGTTACATTGTGTCCGATGGTCACATCGTCACCAATTTCTATTGCCGCCTTCTTGTAGAGCGTATGCAGACATGAGCCATCCTGCACATTGACACGGTTGCCTATCCTTATATAATTAACGTCTCCCCTCACCACTGCATTAAACCAGATGCTGCAGTCGTCACCCATTTCAACTTCGCCAACCACCGTAGCATTTTCAGAGAGATAACAGTTTTTCCCAAACTTGGGAGTCTTTCCTTGTATTGTTTTTATAAGAGCCATTTCTGTATTGTTTGATCAATCAAACCTCGGCACCGCTACACGGTGCGCACGCTTTCTCCAGCCACCTGCGGTCTGCCTCGTCGTCAAGCAGTGGGAGCAACACATTTCCAACCTTCTTATGATAATCATCAAGCCATCTCACTTCATCAGGAGTCATCATGTCGAAATCCACAAGCCCCGTGTCGATAGGACAAAGGGTCAGAGGCTCAAATCCAACAAAAGAACCAAACTCAGTATCCTTGTACGGAACACAGAGCAGCACATTTTCTATTCGAACACCAAAGCGCCCCTCAAGATAAAGCCCAGGTTCGTCGGTCACCGTCATTCCCTCCACTATAGGTGCCGGCATATAGTTCATTCTTATCTGGTGGGGTCCCTCATGCACACTGAGGTGAGCTCCCACACCGTGGCCAGTGCCATGGCCAAAGTTATAGCCCTCCTGCCACATGGCATAGCGTGCAGCGAGGTCAAGCTGAGTTCCACTTGCACCACGGGGAAACTTCAACCGACTGAGAGCAATATGGCCCTTGAGCACAAGGGTGTACACTTTTTTCTGTTCCGCCGTAGGCTCTCCGCCAAGTAGGAAAGTGCGGGTTATGTCTGTTGTGCCGCAAAGATACTGTGCTCCCGTATCAACCAGAAGCATGCCCTCTGCCTTCAGTGGCACATCCGTTTCGGGCGTAGGCTCATAGTGCACTATGGCACCATGGGCGTTATAAGCAGCAATGGTGTCAAAACTCAAGCCCTCGAAATCAGCGTTGGCCTGACGCAAGGAGGTAAGTTTGCGGTCTACAGACAATTCTGTCTCGCCACCCCGCGGCACAGCCTCTCGCATCCACCTTATCCATTTCACCAGGGCCACCCCGTCTTGCACCATGGCTTGCTTCATGCCCTTGATTTCCGCTTCGTTCTTGACAGCTTTCATGGCAGCTACAGGCGAGTCAGCCATCACCGCACCACACCGCAGACACTCGGCGGCCAAAGCCATATTAGTAAGCGGTGAGAACATAATAGTGTCCTTTGAGTTCATCAAATCTGACTCAACCATGCCATAATCACAGACCTTGACATTGTTCTTGCCAAGATACTCTCTCACTTCACCATCTATCTTCTGTGGATTGCAGTACAAAGTCACTTCATTGCGGCTTACAATGCAGTATGCTACAAACACTGGGGTGCAGTGCACATCGCCTCCGCGCAGGTTGAGCAGCCAAGCCACCTCGTCAAGCTGACTTACCAGTATACGGCCGCACCCTCTGCGTTCCACTGCCTCCATTAGTCTTTTCACCTTATCGCCCACCGTCTCGCCAGCCCATTCCAATGGCTGCACGCTGACGGCATCCAAAGGCAGCCATGGTCGGTCTTCGGTCCAAAGTTCATCAGGAGCACTGTAATCTGTCACAAGGTCAATGTCATGTTCGAGTAGGTCATCATGCAGAGTCAGTGCCTCCTTGTAAGTCACCACCTTCCCGTCAATGCCCACCTTGTCTTCGGGCCTCAACTTTTGCGCAAGCCACTGAGAAATGGCCGGAGTGGCAGACAGTCCGTCTTTCATCAACTTGAAGGGCGTACCCTCCAATGCCTCTGCCGCAGCAATAAAATAACGCGAGTCGGTCCACAGTGCGGCATCGTCAAGCGTAACAACGGCAGTTCCCGCACTACCACCAAACCCACTTATCCACTGGCGGCATTGCCAATGCTCCGGAGTATATTCACTGGCATGAGGATCGGTCGACGGAACTATATAAGCCCCCAAACCGTGCCCTCTCATCCACTGGCGCAATTTCTCTACGCGATTAACAATATCATGCTTCATATCTGCTGGTTTTCAGAGTCCTCACACAGCCAGTCGCCATAAGTTTTCGGGCGCTCTGCTGATGCGTCATTTGTTGTATGCAAAGTTACTAAGTCCAAACCAATTTGAACACTATACAATACAAAAAAACTCTTTCGCCCATATAATCCCCTCATATCCATGCAATTAATACAAAAACTTTCCATTTTAGGCAAAAAAGACCCCACACAGGGCAAAAAAGAATTTGTATTTTTGCAGACAGAAGAAATCCATTTTAAACATACACAATGAATGACATCAACAAACTGATCAAGACCGAAATACGCCTGTGGGCACGCACCATGGGTTTTTTCGCCGATGGTTCTGACGCAGGTTTTTTCTTGGTGGCAACCCACCACGACAACGACACAGAGAACTATTGCGCCTTTTCGGAGCGTTCCGGTGACTGTGTGTGCACCAACATGTATCGCAATGCCCACTTTGATTACGCCCCCTATGGGCGTGAGTACCTCTTTTCTTACGATGACGAGCAAGGCAACACCGTCTACCTCGAATCCATTCCCGAGTAGCTCCCCACACCGAAACAGCCTCACAGCCATCAGGCAAGCCATTGCCTTCTCCATAAGTTTTCCCTGCAATTGACCATGCACAACAGCCGGTCGAT
>ERZ1026848.1416-NODE-1416-length-12763-cov-14.793122_pt1 | contig 12763 bp, 5 predicted proteins | sample MGYA00380154_ERZ1026848 | MGnify/ENA primary metagenome ERZ1026848 (study PRJEB33269, sample SAMEA4719790) | human gut metagenome | biome: human-associated habitat; feature: organic feature; material: feces | place: Cameroon | collected 2013-10 ...
CATTGGCATCCACCGACTTCACCGTAATCCAGTCGCCCTTGTGGAGCATATCATTACTCGTCAGTCTCACACCGGCAGCTAATCCGAGGATGGTATCCTTGAACACCAACATCAGCACAGCCGAGGTGGCACCCAAACCGGCAAACAGAGTCATCGGATTCTTACCTAGCAGGATGGCTACCACCACCACTCCAGCCACGAAGAGCATCAATATTCTGAGCACACCGCAGAAGGTATGGAAATACTGCTGAGCCGAAGAGCGGCGCTCCTCTCTGTTCTCCAATCCCTTGAACGAACCGATGAACACCAATGCCGTACGCACCGACATCACCACGATATAGATGCCCGTGGCACGCTCCAGAATCTCCTTGAATATAGGATATTCCAGATAGATAAGCGGCATGAGCGACCATATCACCACAGCCGGAACGATGTGGCAAGCCGAGATGAGCACCTTCCTGTTCAGCAACACATCATCCCAAGAAAACTCCGTCTTCTCCGTAATCTTCGAAATCAGCGGAACCAATATCTTGCGACAAAGGAAATCGCTCAGCATCGCCAGCAACACGGCGATGATGGTGAGCAATATATGACGAAGCATAGGCACGTAATCACCCGTGATACCCGCCCATGTTATCATTGAATCTACAAATTTTCTAATTTCCTCCATAACCTATCAACTGTAAACTGTAAACTATCAACTAATCTCACGGTTGGCACAGCAGCTTGCAAACCTTATCTGCAAAGTTTCGGGCATTGCTGCCATGCATGATACCATTATTGATAATAGAGAAGCAAAGCTCATGTCCATTGGCAGCCGTGCAATAACCAGCCAGCGAGATGATGCCCGTCAGGGTGCCCGTCTTAGCCTTCACGTTGCCATGGGCACTGCCGCTCCTCATGCGCTTCTTTAGGGTGCCATCCACACCCGCTATCGGCAGTGAATGAATCAGATGCTGCTTGATGTTGTCGTTGCGGAAGGCATAGCGAAGCATTGCCACCTCCAGTTCGGCACTCAGATAGTTATAGAGCGAAAGTCCCGAACCATCAGCCAACTTATAGCGTGATGCATCCAAGCCCAACTTCTGGTTGATAAACTGGCGCTCCACACTGCGGGCACTCTTGGCACTCGCCGGACGATTGCCCGTGGAAGCCGCTATCTGATAATACATGCTCTCGGCATAAAGATTGTCACTCTCCTTCATCATCTTGTGCAGCACCTGGTCCATGGTGTGGAAACGGGTACAGATGGTGAAGGCATTGGTAGGACAGGTCTTGGTAGAGGCATACATCTCCTCATACTCGATGCCCGCATCCTTCAGTTTAGCCAGGAATCTATCCATGAAGATATCCTTCCTGGAGAACACCAAAGGCGAAAGCACCGGGTTGTCATCATCCCAGCACCAGCCTTCACCCAACAAATCAGAATCCTTCATCGAGCGGTCGGCATACACCTTGCCACGGATGGTATCCACACCCATCTCCTTCAGGCTATTGACAAAGGCCGAGAGGTCATCACTGTTGAAACGGGGATCCATGCCGCCCACACAATATACATCGCCATGGAGCACACCCTCCTCGATGGTTCCCGTATATTTCAGTTGGGTTTTAAACTGATAGGACCCGCCCAACTTATCCAGCGCCGTGATGGCCGTAAGGAGCTTCATCGTACTAGCCGGGCGCATCAGCTGGCGCTCGTTGTGCTTGTAGATGCAGGAGTCAGCCTCCAGGTCCCAAACCATGATACCCACCTGCGAAGTTTCAAACATCTTACTTTTCAGCAGATTGTCGATACCCACCTTCACCGACTCCGGCCAAGGCAATCTCAGCGTATCGGCAGCCAGCGAGTCTAACATCGTGGAGTCAGCCACTTCCGTGTCGTCCTGCGTCTCCACCACTTCATCATTCGTCACATTCTGAGCCTGCATAGGCATTGCCATCAGCATTGCCGCCATCAGGCTCAACATCATATATCTTATCTTTTTCATTGTCGTTTTTTAATTTCTTTCTCGAAAGCCTCTTCGTTGTCCGGCTGAATGGCCACCATGTTCTTGGCTCCGTATTCTATCACCATGCAATGGTCCAGGCCCATGAAGGTCTTGACCTGATGCACACTGATGATGTCGCACACGGGTACATTCCTGTTCGATGAGAACCTGCCCTCGTTGATGATGAGATACTCCATCTCGTCGTCCCTGTCGATAGGTTTCACCTTCTTAAATGTATAGGTGGTGTTCAAAATGCGCTCTATCATGCCCACGATGATGATGGCCAGGAAGATGCCGATAATCGCCATCTTGACCCAGAAGAAATATCCCGCCAGCAGGGCGAAGACCACCACCCCGATGCGAGCCGTCACCGAGAAGCGCTTGTGAAAAGTTCTATCTGCCATACCTATTCTATCCTATTCTGTTAAAAAGTCATTTTCTATTCAATTATAACCGCAAAAAAGTCATTTTTTACTACCTTTTGATAGTCTAAAAGACTATATTACCTTAAATTTCGCTGCAAAATTACAAAAATTCCCTCTCTTATTACTCATTTTAAAGAGAAATTAGTAATTTTGCAACGAATTAAGAATTAATTCCTAGAGAAAGCGGCTTTTTCGCAAAGAAAAGGCCACTTCTTATAGATAGAAATTAGATAAGAATAAACTCAAATGGTTTATAAGTATGATTTTCTGATTATCGGCTCAGGAGTTGCCGGTATGAGTTACGCCCTGAAAGTAGCCAGAGCGCATAAAGGTAAAGTGTGTATGATTTGCAAGACCTCGCTCGACGAGGCTAACACGTCATTCGCACAAGGTGGTGTGGCGTCAGTTACCAACTTGGAAGTGGATAACTTCGACAAGCACATACAGGATACTATGATTGCTGGTGACTATATCAGCGATTATAAAGCAGTGAAGCAGGTTGTCACCATGGCACCGGAGCAGATCAAGGAGCTCGTGCAGTGGGGTGTCAACTTTGACAAGCAGCAGGATGGCAAGTTCGATCTCCATCGTGAAGGCGGTCACAGCGAGTTCCGCATCCTTCATCATGCAGATGATACGGGTGCAGAAATCCAGCGCGGTCTGATGGAGGCTGTGCGCAACTGCCCGGATATCGATATCAAGGAAAATCATTTCGCAGTAGAGATTATCACCCAGCATCATCTCGGTGCCCGTGTTACCCGCCGTACACCTTATATTAACTGTTACGGTGCATACGTATTGAATCCAGAGACACAGAAGGTGGATACCTATCTCAGCAAGGTTACCGTGATGTGTACCGGCGGATGTGGTGCCGTTTATCAGACTACCACCAACCCAGTGATTGCTACAGGTGATGGTGAGGCGATGGTTTACCGTGCCAAGGGAACTGTAGCCGATATGGAGTTTGTCCAGTTCCACCCAACAGCTCTCTATCATCCAGGAGAGACCCATCCAGCCTTCCTCATCACCGAGGCGATGCGCGGTTATGGCGGCATCTTGCGTCTGCCTAACGGCGAAAGTTTTATGGAGAAATATGATAAGCGATTGAGTCTGGCTCCTCGCGACATCGTAGCCCGTGCCATCGATAAGGAGATGAAGATTCACGGATTGGATCATGTATGCCTGGATGTAACCCATAAGAATCCGGAGGAGACCAAGCATCACTTCCCAAATATCTACGCCAAGTGTCTGAGCATCGGCATCGACATCACCAAGGAGTATATCCCTGTTCGTCCTGCCGCTCACTACATGTGTGGTGGTATCAAGGTAGATTTGAACGGCTGTTCAAGCATAAACCGTCTCTATGCTCTCGGCGAGTGTTCATGCACCGGTCTGCATGGCGGTAACCGTCTTGCCAGCAACTCGCTCATCGAGGCTGTGGTTTATGCCGAGACTGCTGCCAAGCACAGTATTGAACATGTAGATGAGTACGACTTCAATGAGAAGGTACCAGCATGGAACGATGAAGGTACTTTGACCAACGAAGAGAAGGTGCTGATTACACAGAGCGTGAAAGAGGTTGGCGAATGCATGAGCAACTATGTAGGTATCGTGCGCAGTGACCTCCGTCTGAAGCGAGCATGGGACCGTCTCGACCTTCTCTACGAAGAGACCGAGAATCTCTTTAAGCGTGTAAAGGTAAGCAAGGAACTCTGCGAGCTCCGCAACATGATTAACGTGGGTTATCTCATCACCCGCATGGCGATAGAACGCAAGGAGAGCCGTGGTCTCCACTATACCATCGACTACCCTGTTCATGCTTACGACAAGAAGTAATCAAGAATTATCAGAATATTAAAAAGCTCGGATGCTTGTGATGCATCCGAGCTTTTTTTATTTTCAAGAATTTGAGAATTCGAGAATTTTCTTTCTACCATTGATTCTAGAAAATTTTCTTTTTATCTCGTCAGCGAGAACTTGATGCTCAGGCCGAAATCCTGCGTTGTGGTAGGATAACTGCTGCTCGACAGGAGCGGGGTGTTGGTCTGACGGTCATAATAGAAACTCATGGTAAGGAGTTTGCTGAAGGTATAATCGGCAGAGAAACTCAGTTTCAGAGCATTGTTGCCGCTGCTGGCACTGCTTACCATTGAGGCTATATCACGAACGATGGCTGCCTGCTTACGGAAACTGAAGTCAAGACGAAGATTCAGGTCATGGTTGGTACCATTCTGAACCGTCTTGGTGGTTGACGCATTCTTGTTGGCTGCATTCTTGTTGCCGCCCTTCGACTTGGAACGGGAGGCTTTGGCGCCCCAGCCGAAAACATCGAAGTTGTTGATGCGGTAACCCATACCGATTACCCAGTCCTTACTCAAAGCCTCGTTCAGCTGCACACTCGTCATACTGAGGTTCAATACACGGGTCTGGCGATATTCTGCCTTCACCGTCATATTATTGTTGAATGTGACATCCATACCCAATAATGGCGAGAACGACTCGTTGATACTTACCTGCGAGATGTTGAACATGCTGCTTGGCGACGGATTGCCCGTAGTGGCATCACTCACGAATCCGAGACCGTTCATATACTCCTGGAAGGTGCTGTAACTGTTGTAGCTGCCAACCGCAAAGACGCTCTTGTAAGAGTGGTTGATGTTGACACTCTTGAAGTGCTCGTTGAACCAAGGCAGACGTCCCAGTCCGCTGTAACGGATAGTCCAGTTTGGCAACATCCGGCTCAATGCCGGGAATACCGAGAGCGAATTGCCACCCATCGAGGTATAAGCCTTGAGGAAGGCAGGAATCATGACATCGCTGCTATACTGGTTAACCGGTGTGCGGGAAGCATCAAACTTGCCGCCAGCCAGAGCCGAACCAGCCGGATAAACAGTTCCGGCATACTGCGCCTCTACCCTATCTCTGAAACCAGCCAGCGAGTTGACAAACTTCTCGAAAGTCTTGCTGCGATAACCCGAATTGGCATTGCCCATTCCCTCGAAAGCCGAACCCAGCGAGATGGTAGTCATCTGGAAGGCTCCACTCTGGGTAGTTGGCGTTCCTTCATACATATACTGTATGCTCTTCTGCGTGGTCTTAGTACGTGTGGCAGAGAGATCAATCTTGAAATCCTTGACAGGCTCCAGGGTAGCACGCAGCGTAAGATTATCCGTTCTGCTGGTAGTAGCAGGTGTTGCGATACTGTCGTTGCAGAGCAGCCAGTCGTTGTTTCTTGCCTTCTCGATATAATCGTCGCCAACCATACCGAAGGCAAAGTCAAGACCCGGTGCCATCTGTCCCACCTTCTTCTGTCCGAAGGCATCACCCACACTAGGCAAGAAGCCCGGCAGGGTGAGCTGATAGCTGCTGCGATAGTTGATGCTTACGTTGCGCACCATCATTGCCAGGCGACTAGCCAACTGCAATCCCTTATACCATTTCTTATCATCAAGCGGTTCCTTAGCCAGTACGGAGAGTTTCACCTTCATGGCAGTATCTACCTTTGAGATGATTCTGATCTGGTTATTATCCACCTTTTTATATTTAAGCGGGAATACCTTGCCATCTTCCGTCTTGGCATTCACAATCAGTCGCTTGGTATTCTTACCGTGGCGTATCTTGAAGGTGGTATCAGGCATGAGGGTGATTTCCCGTTCGAAGGCACGCTTGTTCTTAGGCAGCGCCTTCTTCGGATCAGCCGCCTGCTCCTTTGCTTCCTGCTTTTTCTTCTGTTTTTCCTGCTTTTTGCGCTGCATCTGTGCCCTGCTCTGGGTACGGTCAAACTTATCGTTTACCTTCTTCAGGAAAGGCACATGGTTGTAGAGCTTCACCAGGTTGAAGTTTCCGTTCAATGTCAGTTCGCGCTGGGTATTGATGGTATTTCCATACGAATTACCCTCCTCATCTTCTGTACCGCGCTCCCAAGAATAGTTGGCACTGTAAGAGGCATCGCTGTTCACCCAGTCGAAGACAGGCAGCAGATTGAGAGGCACCTTGTAGGATGCCTGGAAATTCTGACTGTAGTCGAGCGGTGCACCCCAGTGGCGGATGCTGGTCCATACGGAGTCCTTCCAGGCATGATACTGGTCGGCATAGAGATCCTTGTTGACCGGTGTATACGGTTCCTCTATCTGTGCATGGGTAGCACTCTGGAAGTTCATGTGCAGGTTCTTGGTCAGATCCCAATTGATGGAGAACTCACGGTTCCAGAGGAACTGTTCACTGAAGGTGAGCGGCAACTTGGAGTCTACTCCGGCAGCACCACTCATCAGGGTTTCCATATCGCGCTCCTGCAACTCATAGTAATCGCGCGTCATCTCGGTATTGAAGGCTATGTTCTGCGGTAGCCAGTTCAGTCCGAAACGTTTCAGAATGTCGAGCCACTTGCTCTTGTTCTTCAGTCCCTTGAACGGTTCCCATGCCTTATAAACCGGGCTCCACGAATAATCCAGGGCTCCGCGCCAGTTGTCCTTGCGCTCATACATCGTCGTTTCACCCGTAGTATACTGATGCTGATGACTGTAGGTGATTGAGAAGTTGGCAGGATCGTATGGCATCGGATGGCGCTTGGTAGCGATACCTACCCGGGCATTCGAGATGGAGAAGTTGGTCTGCGTAATCTTGGTGGCAGCAATGTTCTCGATAGAATCGCGCTCGTGCTTGGAGCCGGCGGCATCGAGAGCATCCTTCAACTCCATATCGGTATCCAGCGGATTATACTTAGGAGTAGTCTTCTCCTTGGTGACACTATAATATAAAGGTATGCTCACCTTCGCCTTGTCTGGGAAGAACTTACCCATTTCGAGCGATGTGGTCACACTGTAGGTGCCATAATTGTCGGTAGTACGACTAGCTACTCCATCTTCCAGACCGCCGAATCCCTCGCTGATGTATCTGCCGGTGGCATTCACGCTACCCAGATCGGAGAGTTGTACGTTCAGGTTAGCATTGGCAGCCCAACCACCCGAATTATTGTGTTCCTTGAGTCGGAGTTCGTTTATCCATACCTCACCGCTCTTAATGTCGGCAGAATTGTTTCTCACACCCAGCATCATGGTCTTCACCTCACCGAGGCTCGGATTACCCACGATGGTAATCTTGTTCTGCGGATGTTCTGCATCCATCATGGAATAAGGAGCGAGATAAGAAGCCACACCCTGCGCCTTCGCCTTATTGCGGTTTTTCTTCAATGCCGTAAAGACGCTCAGCGGCACATCGAGCATATTCTCCTCAGGCCATACCGCCTTACAGTCGGCAAGCACATAGCGGTTATAGTTGGAGCGTGGCTCGGTGAGCTTCAGCGGGATTTCATACTCGTAGTAATTGTTCTTATAATCGCTACCCAGACGGATGAAGACTGAGAGATTACCATCCTGCAGACGGGTGGTATTCTGCTCCAATGCATTGGCATGGGCAAACATCTGGATGCGCTTGTACTGGCGCAGATCGATGGTAGAATTCTTGTAAACCGCCTTCGCCTCGCCTGTGCTCATATTCTTGACCACCAGACTCAACGCCTGCTCGTTCGCCTCAACCAACTGAGGCTGACTAGGATCCTGTTCGCGCTTGATGCCCGGAGGCAATACATAGTTGACCGGTGTCTTCTCGCCGTTCTCCTCCAGACTCACGCTGCTTGCATCGAGGGTTCCGCCAGTGGCAGCACCGAGCGGCTGATCATAGGTACGCCACTTGCCCATCACGAGGTCGAAGGTACCGAAACGCAGCACGATAGGTTTCTTGAAACCGGTGAGGAACATACGCATGAAGCGGATGCTGGAGAAATCGTTGATATTGCCCTGACGGCTCTCAAACTCATCGATAGGTATGCGGAACTGATACCAGGTGACGGTAGACTTGGTATTGTCACGCCAGGTCTGGCTGTATTCACGCTTATCTACAATATGATTGTTACCCACCACGAGATCTTCCGGACGGATGCTGACACGGTACTGGAAGTATTTCTCATATTCGTTGAGGGTATAATCCTGGTTGATATCCTCAACATCCGGCGTTGACTTATAAGAAGTATCATAGCTCTCAGAACGGCTGTCGCTGTCAGGCGAGTTGCCCTGAGGATTGTTGATATACTTATATCGCTGCAAAATAGGAGCGCGCATCTCATCCCAGTCGGAACCACGGAAATAATGGTAGTCATCACGTGCCGGATCGGCAAAGATGCTGTCGAACACCGCCTGGTTCACCTTGCCCTGAATCTGGTCGAGATAAGCACTCTTGTAGAATTCCTGCTCCTCGGCATCGGTCAGTCCGTTGAAACCCACATCCTGCAAGGCTCTGCTGCCACTGGTGGTAGCAAAGGCGTAGGTCACGGTGCTCTGGGTAGGAATCTTACCCCATTGGGTATAGGTGTAGCTCTTACTGCCATCTACCGGCATGCCACTCTCATAGAATTTCTTGCCATCACGCAGGATATCCTCACTCACCTCGCCCAGGTTGATATAGAAATCGCCACCGTAATCGGCAGCATCTGCCTCTTCACGGGAATAGATGAACGGATCGAGCATCCAGAACTCGATGTATTCGATGTTTGCCTGCTCGAAATCATTGGTATCCAGCTTACGCATCATTCCGCCCCAGTTGCGCTGCGGATTCTGCAGGGTTCCGTCAGCCTGCAAATCTGTTACATTGAAGTTATATGGTCCCGGCTCGCTTGGATAGTAAGCCAGATTGAGTACATTCAAGGTATTGGTAGCACCCTGATAGCTGCTCTGGTCGCGCAATGGGAAGAGCTCCTTAGTATAGACCTCGCGAACATAATGGTTACTCAACTGCTTGAGGTCGCCCTTGATATGTCCCGGAGTAAGCGAACTTCCACGGCGGGTGAACAGCGGATCGATGGTATACCAGGCAAGACGCGAACGGTGGAAGCCGCTGCTCAGACCGGTCTTGTCGCTGTAATCGTCCTTGAAGTTGAGCGAAGGCACACTGGATATAAACCAGGAGGTAGGAGTCGTTACATCGATGGTGGTCTTTGTACCCTCAAAGTCGTCGATGTAAGATGCATTGTCCTGTGTGCCGCCTGCCTCACCGGCAATGAGCTGGGCAAATTCTCCTGTAAAGGATATCTGCGATGGCTGGGTGAGATGCAGGAATGGTATCTTGTCAAGCACATTGGTGAGCCACTGACTCTCCTTGCGCCAGTTGAGATTGATGCCCCAAAGGGTATTCTTCAGCGGTTCGGAGCCCATGGAAACCTTGGTGGTAAGCGCCTGTTCGGAGAGGTGCTGGATAGTACCGCTCAACTGGAAGTTCTTGGTGAAATCATACTCCCAGTTCAGTCCGAACATCGTTTTTCGGGTTTGTCCGAAATCGGTATTACTCTCCAGCGAAACGTTGACAGCCGTACCGGCATCGATGATGCTCTGATTCAGGATGGTCACCTCGCCGGCACTGTAGTCTACCGAATAGTCGGTACCTTCTTTCAGGGTGATACCGCCTGCCGTAACTACCACTGAGCCCTGTGGCACATTGTAGGCATCGAGCGAGATGACATTGGCTGCAGAGCCCTTGAACTGTCCCACAATCTGATACTTGTTCTTCTCGGCTATCTGCTTGGCTACGGTCTTCGTACTGTCATAGAGTTCGGTAAAGGCATACTTTTCTGCCTTGTCGGCAGCCACACCCCGCTTGACCAGATAATCACGCATATAACTGCCGAAAGGCTCTACCTTCGGAATGAACACGCGTCCGTTAGAGATGGTATAGCCCTCTACATAATCGAAATATCCATTGCTGTGTGCCTTGTTGTTGTTATCCAGACGGTCGGCTCCCAGCACACGGATGATAGGCTGTTCCTTCACCTGCTGCTCTGGGATATAACTGAGATATACGCCAGTAGTATCGCTCTGGTATTTCACATCCAGGCGGAATTTCTCCTTCTCTACGGTAGAAGCCAGATAATAAACGTTCTTCATCATCAGCCCCCAGTTGCCCTGTCGCGGATTGCTGCTGGTATTCTTGAGCGATTTCACGAAGAGTGCCTGCTTGGTATCGCTGAGATCGGATGCAAACTCGCCCACCTGATAGGTAACGCCTCCCGATGTATACTCATAGGCTACGGCAAGCACCTGGTCGGTCTGCAGACTGGTTTTCAATGAGATATAACCCAAGGCGGTATTGACCGAATACTCTGAAGAATTGAGCAGACGGGCACTCTCCAGCTTCTCATAATCGGCTCCGCCAACCAGTCCGCCTCCATCGAGAGTGGCTGCAGCCTGGTCGATGTCACGGGCAGCAGCAAACTGGCTGTTCATCGCGGCATACTCTGTATTCGCCTGGTTAGAAGGCACCTGTCCGCTCGCTGCCCACATCGGGTTGCTCAGTTTCTGGTTCTCGCCCAGATCGGTCAGGGCTACGATGTTTCGGGTATTGGTGGTATTGCCGGTTTTGTTGGTAACCCATACCTCCACACGGTTGATGGTGATGCCCGTGGTGAGATTAGGGAGTTTCTGCATCCAGGCATCATAATGGTTTCTGAAATACTGGGAGAGGAAGAAGTGGCGGTTCTCCTCATAATCGGCTACATTCAGTTCGAAAGGAGTGAGCTGCACACCGCCCCTGGTAGATACACTCTTCGATGCACTCTTCTTCTGCGAAGCCACCATCTGCAGCTTGAGTTTGCCAAACTGCATATCGGTTCTTACACCAAACAGACTGCTGGCGCCCTTGATGAGCGAAGAGTTGGAAGGGAAGGAGACATTGCCCGCCTCAACGAGTTTGATGATTTCATCTTCCTTGCCGTCGTACTTCAGTTTCATGTTCTGTGCATCGAAATCGAAAGTAGCATCGGTGTTGTAATTCAGGTTCATGTTCACCTTATCGCCCACTTTTCCGTTGACGTTGAGATTAATTTTCTCATCAAAATCCATCATAGTCGTCTTACGGTTGCGGATAGGCAGCGAAGGATTGTCGATGCTCTTCTTGTTGATACCGAACTTGAGTTCAGCAGAGCCCTGTGTCTTCACTCTGATGCCACCAGGACCGAAGATTTTCTCGGCAGGTCCCAAGTCGAAGTGCATATCTGAGAAATCGAACTTCTCCTTGCCTTTTGCCTGGAAGATTTCATCGTTCTGCTTGCGGAAGTAGCTGTTGCGCTGCTGCTGTTCGGTCCATGCAAGATACTCTTTCGGAGTGAGCATGATAGGAGCCGAAAGCCAGGTTGAGCCCATGCGGTTGCCGATGATATAGCGGTCGAGGGTATCGTTGTAGACTACCTGATATTGCAGATTATCAGGACGTTTCAGGTCGAGCGGACTCTGATAGAGGTCGCTCAGGGAGTAAGGTTGGGTGCGCTGAATCTGCCAGCGGGTATGCAGCAGCGAATCGGGAATGGTATCTTCATCGAGCTGCACGGGCTGGGCTGTGCTGGTACGGGTTTTCTTTTTATCGTCCTGAAGTTGAGGCAAAGCTATCGCATAGCCGAAGGTTGCCACCATCAGCCAAGCCAATAGAAAAGATATGAATCTTTGCTTCTGTTTCATCGATAAAAAACTCCTAACTTATTTGATTTGCTTCAATGCCAGTTTCACAACCTGTTCTACCGGGAGATCAGGCTGTGCCTTGAGGATATCTACTACTACCTTGGCAGATGGTGCTGGCGAGAAGCCGAGCATGGTGAGGGCGCTTACCGCCTCATCCTTTACGTCATTGTTTACCATCACCACATTGCCTCCGCTGGCTGGCAGTTCGTCAGCAATGCCGAGGCTCACGATTTTATCTTTCAGGTCGATGATGATTCGCTGTGCTGTCTTCAGTCCGATACCCTTCACGGTTTTCAGCACCTTGTCGTTACCCGTAGAGATGATTTCGCAGAGTTCGCGTGGCGAGAGTGAAGAGAGAATCATACGGGCTGTATTTCCGCCTACTCCTGAAACAGTGATGAGGAGGCGGTAGAGTTCACGTTCCTGTTTGGTAGCAAAGCCGAAAAGGGTGAAAGAGTCATCTCTTCCACCAGCCGTAAGCACTTCGTGAACATAGAGTTTCACTTCCTGTTTGCCCTGAATGGCAGTATATGTATTGAGCGATATATTGAGTCCGTAGCCCACCCCCGCAGTCTCAACAATAGCCAGCGCAGGTGTCAGTTCTGTCAGATCGCCATGAATATATTCTATCATTTTCTTTTTCTCCTAATTAAATTAATATATTAATAACGTGCGAAGGGCAGGATTATTGTAATAGACTTCCAGAAATTACGTCCCGACATAGTGCAAAGCGCATCGGGAGGTATTGGAAAGAGAATGAATGATGTTTCGCAACAAAATAGCGAAACTGTAAGGTTCTTGCTACGGATACTTTACAAATCTCTGCTTATTCATATCTAAAAAACTATGATTT
>ERZ1026848.1420-NODE-1420-length-12748-cov-7.362011_pt1 | contig 12748 bp, 7 predicted proteins | sample MGYA00380154_ERZ1026848 | MGnify/ENA primary metagenome ERZ1026848 (study PRJEB33269, sample SAMEA4719790) | human gut metagenome | biome: human-associated habitat; feature: organic feature; material: feces | place: Cameroon | collected 2013-10 ...
GAAGTATTTCGCAAAGCCCAGCTTCGTCTCGTCGGCAGGACGGGGCTTGGGGTGCGTAGTCCTTATCACAGGGAAGTTGTATTCCATTTTTCATTCCTCCTGATGTTCATAGTACATATAAAAGCTGTTTGTAGGGGCGGAGCATCGATCAGACCCGATAGAGCTCCGCCCTCCGGTCGCGAAAGACATTGATGGAGCTCCGGATTCCATCCAGCATCTCCAGTTCACAATCCGCGGCCAAAATCTGCTCGTCCTGCCCGCCGGCGGCGAGCAGCTCCCCCCACGGATCAATGATTGCGGACGCGCCGCCGTAATGTGTCTCGCCCGCGTCGCCGCAGGAATTGCAGCAGATGACGAACGCCTGATTCTCAATCGCCCGCGCGACCGTCAGCGCCCGCAGATGTCCGATGCGCGCCGCTGGCCACTGGCTCACGACGAAGAGCATGTCCATCCCCTGCACGGCAAGTGTCCGCGTCAGCTCCGGGAAGCGGATGTCATAGCAGATTACAAGGCCGCAGTCGTGTCCGTCGAGCCGGAAGCGGCAGAGATGATCGCCGGGCATGAAATACACATGCTCGCCCATCGGCGTAAACAGGTGCGTCTTATCATACTCTGCGACGCAGTTCCCCGCGCGGTCAAAGACGCACGCCGTGTTATAGACCTTTCCGCCGCGCACATTCGCGACGCTGCCCGCCACAAGATTCACGCCAAGCTCCGCAGCCAGCCCGCCGAGTTCGCGTTTCACCCGCGCGCAGTCCCGCTCGGCCAGCTCGGAAAGACGCTCTTTCGGGAAAAACCCGGTGTTCCATGTTTCCGGCAGGACAACCACGTCCGGTCCGCTCGCCATCGCTTCGCGGATGAGCCGCTTCGCTTTCGCGAAGTTCTCCTCCGGCTGCGCGAAGAGCATGTCCATCTGGATGCAGGCGGTCTTCATCCGGCGAACTCCTTCCCAGCCTGAAGCGCCTGCATGTTGAGGTCGAAAAGGTCGGCCTTGCGCGCCGGGATGACCTTGTGCAGCGCATCCGCGAGGCTCTCCTCCCGGACACACCCGGTCTTCGCGATCAGCGCGCCGAGCAGGATCATGTTGGCAAGCGTCGGCATTCCCATGTCCATTGCCATCTTCGTGGCCGGGACGTAATAAGCCTCCACATCCGTGCGCGTAACCTTGCGGGCGATGAGCGTGGAGTCGAGGAAAATTTTCCCGCCCGGCTGCACGGCGTTTTCATATTTATCGAGCGAAGGGTTGTTCATAACCATGAGCACGTTCGGCGTGTTTACGATCGGCGAGCCGACCGGGGCGTCCGACAGAATGACGTTGCAGTTCGCCGTGCCGCCGCGCATCTCCGGGCCATAGGACGGCAGCCAGCTGAGCTCCCGCCCCTCGATGAGGCCCGCGTAGGCCAGAACCTTTCCGGAGAACAGCAATCCCTGTCCGCCGAAGCCCGCAATCACGATTTGATGATCTGCCATCTCTCAGCCCTCCTTGTCTCGGTAGACACCCAGCGGATAGTACGGGATCATCTTCTCGTCGATCCACTCCAGCGCCTTCTGCGGCGTCAGGCCCCAGTTCGTCGGACAGGCCGACAGCACCTCGATCAGTGAGAAGCCCTTGCCCTCCACCTGATAACGGAACGCCTTTTCGATCGCTTTTTTTGCGTTTTTCACGTTTTTCACATTGTTCACGGTCACGCGCTCGAGATACGCCGGGGCCTCCAGCGTCGCGAGCATCTCGCAGATCCGGATCGGCCAGCCGCAGGTGTTGACGTCGCGTCCATAGGGCGACGTCTGTGTGATCTGGCCGGGCAGAGAGGTCGGGGCCATCTGGCCGCCCGTCATGCCATAAATCGCGTTGTTGACAAAGATGACCGTGATATTTTCGCCGCGCGCCGCGGCGGAGACGGTCTCGCAGAGGCCGATGGACGCGAGGTCGCCGTCGCCCTGATAGGTGAAGACGATGTTGTCCGGCAGCGACCGCTTCACACCCGTCGCGACTGCGGGCGCACGTCCATGCGACGCCTCGACCATGTCACAGGTAAAGTAGTCATAGGCCAGTACGGAACAGCCGACCGGCGCAATGCCGATCGTCCGGCCCTCGATGCCGAGCGTGTCGATCGCCTCGGCGACGAGCCGATGGATGATGCCATGCGTGCAGCCGGGGCAGTAGTGGAATACGGCGTCGGTCAGCGCCTTCGGTTTTTCAAATACAACAGCCATCAGTCGTTCCCTCCTTCGTTTGCCTTACGGATCGCGTCCAGCACCTCATCCGGCGACGGGATCATGCCGCCCACGCGGAAGCAAAGGTCGACCGGCTTTTTGCACTCTACCGCCAGCTGCACATCCTCGCGCATCTGGCCCATGTTGAGCTCCACGCAAACGAACCGCTTCACCTGATCAGCGGCCTTGCGCAGCGGTGCCTTCGGGAACGGCCAGAGCGTGATCGGCCGGATCATGCCGGCCTTGATGCCCTGCTTGCGCGCTTCGACGATCGCGTTGCGCGACACGCGCGCGGTAATACCGCAGGACACGATGCAGACCTCGGCGTCCTCCATCATGAACGCTTCCCACATGCACTCATTCTTCTCGATCTCGGCGTATCGCTCGAAGCGCTCGATGTTCAGCCGCTCGAGCTCTGCCGGGCTGAGGTAGAGAGAGTTGACAACGTGATGCTTCCGCTGGCACTTCGTTCCAGTGACGGCCCAATCCTTTTCAGTTGTGTCCGGGTCACGCGCCTCCGGCAGCTGAACGGGCTCCATCATCTGACCCATCGTGCCGTCAGCCAGCAGCATTGCCGGCATCCGGTATTTTTCCGCAAGGTCAAACGCCTTTCCGGTCAGGTCGGCCATCTCCTGAACCGACGCCGGAGCCAGTACCAGCACATGGAAGTCGCCGTGGCCAGGTCCGCGCGTCGCGAGGAAGTAGTCGGACTGCGATGGCTGAATGCCGCCGAGGCCGGGCCCGCCGCGCTGCACATTGACAATGACTGCGGGCAGATCTGCGCCCGCCAGGTACGAAATGCCCTCGCACTTGAGCGCGATACCGGGGCTGGAGGACGAGGTCATCGCCCGCTTGCCCGTCGCGGCCACGCCGTAAACCATGTTGATGGCCGCGATCTCGCTCTCGGCCTGCAAAAACGTCCCGCCGATCTTCGGCATTTTCTTCGCCATATAGGCCGCGACCTCGGTCTGCGGCGTGATGGGATAGCCCAGATAGTGGCGGCACCCGGCGAGGATCGCGGCCTCCGCGATGGCCTCGTTGCCCTTCATCAATACTTTTTCCTGCATCTTCCCGCCCTCCTTACTTTTCTACCGTAATGACACAGTCGGGACACATCGTCGCGCAGAACGCACAGCCGACGCACTTGTCCGGCTCCGTCAGCTCCACGGGCGCATGTCCCTTTTGATTCAGCCGCGTCTTCGACAGCGCCAGCAGCCCCTTCGGACAGGCGTTCACACACAGGCCGCAGCCCTTGCAGAGTTCTTCCTGAAATATCAGTTTTGCCATCTTGTGCCTCCATTTATCGTAATTGGTAATATAGCTTCTGGATCTCCATCGGGAACAGGTTTGGAATGCTCCCGCGCAGCGCGTCGCAGAGCCGTGCAGCGCAGCAGGTCATCTTGAGCGGCAGCCCTGCCCGCGCGGCGACCGCCTCCGCATAGGGCATGCTTGACAGCACATCCGCCGCCGCCGTCGCCTGCCCGAGATTCGTATTGTTGACGATCGCCGTGAACGGCAGCCCACAGGCGGCCTCGATTTCCCGCAGCACAAGGATCGTATCCGCTACCGTCCTTGTCAGCGGCCGGGCCCGGTTGATGACGAACAGCATCTCATAATCACCCTCCGCCCGGATCTCCGGAACATAGCGCCCCAGTGCCAGCGCTCCGCGGTCGTCTCCGCCGATGTCCAGCACGCCGCATTCTCCCCGCTCCGCAATCAGCGCGTAGGTCTCCTTCGGCATGGCCGGAACATCGAGATTCGAATTTGCAAACGGTGAGACGATCAGTCCGATCCCCTCTTTTTTCAGATCTTCTTCTGAATCCTTCGTCCGGAAATAGGGATTTACAATGTCAAGATCGGCCACAGTCACGGCTTCGCCTTTTCGCCGGAGCCACCGCGCATAATTCAGCGCGATATTCGTCTTTCCACTGCCGTAATGTCCGGCAAAAAGCGTTAGGCGTTTGTGTGTCATGGCCGACTCCTCCTTCAGAGCTTGCTTCTGATGATTTTTCCGCTGGTGGTCTTTGGAAGCGCTTCGCGGAATTCCACAATACGGGGATATTTGTACGGCGCAGTATGCGTCTTGACATAGGTCTGAATTTCTTTTTTCAGCGCGTCCGTGCCCTCGGTGCCCTTGACCAGTACGATGCTGGCCTTGACGACCTGCCCGCGGATCTCATCCGGAGCGGCAGACACACCGCATTCGAGCACATACGGCAGCTCCATGATGACATTTTCGATTTCAAACGGTCCAATGCGGTAGCCAGACGATTTAATGACGTCATCCGCACGGCCGACATACCAGTAGAAGCCGTCCTCGTCACGCCAGGCGAGGTCGCCCGTGTGGTAGAAGCCATCGTGCCACGTTTTTGCCGTGACCTCCGGGCTGTTGTAGTATTCGTAGGCAAGTCCGCAGGGAATGCCGTTTTGAATGTTGATGCAGATCTCCCCCGTGTCGCCGGCCTCCGCTTCATGCCCGCTGCTGTCCAGCAGATGCACATCGTAGAGTGGGACAGGCTTGCCCATAGAGCCGATCTTATGGCTGTCGCCAGCCAGATTGCCGATGATGAGCGTCGATTCAGACTGCCCAAAGCCCTCCATGATGCGCATGCCAGTCGCCTTTTCAAATTGGCGGAAGACCTCAGGATTGAGCGCTTCACCGGCGATAGACGCATGCTGAATAGAAGAAAGATCAAATCGGGACAGGTCCTGCTTGATCAGCATGCGGTACATCGTGGGCGGCGCACAGAATGTCGTGATCTGATACTTCGCAAACATCGGCAGAATTTTTTCTGCATCAAAGCGGTCGAAATCATAAACAAACACAGCCGCCTCACACAGCCACTGACCGTAGAGCTTTCCCCAGAGGCTCTTGGCCCAGCCGGTGTCGGAGATGGTCAGGTGCAGCCCGTCCGGGTTGACCTGATGCCAGTATTTTGCAGTGATAAAATGTCCAAGCGGATATTTATAGTTGTGTGCTGCAATTTTCGGGTATCCGGACGTACCGGAGGTAAAGAACATGAGCATTGGCTCGTCGCCGCAGGGCGCGTCGTCCCTGCGCGTATAGCGGCGGGAAAACAGGCCGTATTCCGCATTGAAATCGTGCCAGCCGTCCCGGCTGCCGCCAACCATGATCTTTGTCAACTTCATCCCGGTGTCGGCCTCTGCAATGTCGACATGGTACGCAGTATCGCCGTCTGCCGTGCAGAGAACTGCACTGACGCCCGCTGCCTGGAAGCGGTAAGAGAAATCATGCTCCACAAGCTGATTGGTAGCCGGAATCGCAATGGCGCCGATCTTGTGCAGACCCAGAATGGCAAACCAGAACTGGTAATGCCGCTTGAGCACGAGCATCACGCGGTCGCCGCGTCGGATGCCGAGCGAGGTAAAGTAATTGGCGGCCTGGCTGGAAGCATCTTTCATGTCCTTGAATGTGAACCGCCGCTCCGTTCCATCCAGAGCCACATGCAGCATGGCGAGCTTTTCAGGCTTTTCACGGCCCAGCGCATCCACAATGTCAAATGCGAAATTGAAGGATTGCTCATTTTTGAAGGCGATGGACTGCAGTTTCCCGTTTGCATCCTCGGGCGCATCGACGAAGCGGGTGTAAATGCGCGCCTCCGGATCCGGACTCTGCGCCGTCTCGATCATGGCAGCGCGGTCGCCGCCGGCCTCCGGGAGGCTCGGCTCCTGTGGGCGGAGCACGATCGCATAGAACAGGCAATCCTGACCGTCCGCAGCAACCATGCCGTGCGGAATGGAGCTGTCATAGTAGATGCAGTCGCCTTCATGCAGAAGCTCGGTATGTCCGCCGACCTGAACTTTCATACTGCCGCGAATGACAAGATCACATTCCTGCCCGACGTGGCTGGTCAGCTCAATGTCCGAATAGAATGCTTCATCAGAGTATTTGTTTTCAACGAACAGCGGGTCTGCAATGCGGTTCTGAAAGCCGGAGGCCATGTTGTAATAGATCATCTCATGGGCCTGCTCGATCTTCTGTCCATTACCCGCGCGTGTCAGCGTATAGGATCGAAGCTTTGGGCTGCTGCCCTCGATGAGATCTGTAACGTCAACGCCAAAAGCCAGCGCGCAGCGGTAGAGAAAAGCGAAGTTGAGGTCGCTCTGCCCGGCCTCACAGCGAAGATATTCTTCTTCGCTCGTGCCTGTTTTCAGCGCCATCGTCTGCGCCGAAAAGCCGGAGATCTCGCGCAGCTCTCGGATGCGTCCCGCCATTTCCTGAATTTTGAAGTCCAGCCCTGTGAGTGTTTTTTTCATGGTGTTACCTCCGTGGATGCAAAAAGCCCGTCTCAAAGAAATGATTCTTTGAGACGGGCTGCATACAGCATACCCGCGGTACCACTCAAATTGCACCTGCCTCACGGCAGATACCACTCATCGACTTCCAGCAAAGTCTAAGCACTGACGCAGCTGACGCGGGAGAGGTCTACTTGCCATTACGGGCGTTCTTCTCTCCGGCTCGGGAGCTACAAATTCTGCGCGTCTGTTACCGGTTCACACCATCCACCGGCTCTCTGAAACAGGACTTGCGCGGAACCCTCTCCGTCGTAGCCTTTATTGTTGTTAAGAATCATAACGAAAAAGTATGCAATTGTCAAGAAAAATTTTCGGTGGTTTTCTGTTGTCATCATCCCTGTCTGCCGGAGCTGCATATGGGGGCAAACCAGCGCAACCCAGAGAACACATATTGAGCGTATGCCGGTCCGGTTCAATCGCCGCATCGTCGAAAGATCCCGGTTATCAGAGCTTGCTTCGGATGATCTTGCCGCTGATGGTCTTCGGGAGCTCTTCTTTGAACTCCACAATTCTCGGATACTTATACGGCGCGGTATGCTGCTTGACGTAGTTCTGGATTTCCTTCTTCAGCTCCTCCGTGCCCTCGGTGCCCTTGACGAGCACGATGCTGGCCTTGACGACCTGCCCGCGGATCTCATCCGGGGCGGCAGACACACCGCATTCGAGCACATACGGCAGCTCCATGATGACATTTTCGATTTCAAACGGTCCAATGCGGTAGCCAGACGATTTAATGACGTCATCCGCACGGCCGACATACCAGTAGAAGCCGTCCTCGTCACGCCAGGCGAGGTCGCCCGTGTGGTAGAAGCCATCGTGCCACGTTTTTGCCGTGACCTCCGGGCTGTTGTAGTATTCGTAGGCAAGTCCGCAGGGAATGCCGTTTTGAATGTTGATGCAGATCTCCCCCGTGTCGCCGGCCTCCGCTTCATGCCCGCTGCTGTCCAGCAGATGCACATCGTAGAGTGGGACAGGCTTGCCCATAGAGCCGATCTTATGGCTGTCGCCAGCCAGATTGCCGATGATGAGCGTCGATTCAGACTGCCCAAAGCCCTCCATGATGCGCATGCCAGTCGCCTTTTCAAATTGGCGGAAGACCTCAGGATTGAGCGCTTCACCGGCGATAGACGCATGCTGAATAGAAGAAAGATCAAATCGGGACAGGTCCTGCTTGATCAGCATGCGGTACATCGTGGGCGGCGCACAGAATGTCGTGATCTGATACTTCGCAAACATCGGCAGAATTTTTTCTGCATCAAAGCGGTCGAAATCATAAACAAACACAGCCGCCTCACACAGCCACTGACCGTAGAGCTTTCCCCAGAGGCTCTTGGCCCAGCCGGTGTCGGAGATGGTCAGGTGCAGCCCGTCCGGGTTGACCTGATGCCAGTATTTTGCAGTGATAAAATGTCCAAGCGGATATTTATAGTTGTGTGCTGCAATTTTCGGGTATCCGGACGTACCGGAGGTAAAGAACATGAGCATTGGCTCGTCGCCGCAGGGCGCGTCGTCCCTGCGCGTATAGCGGCGGGAAAACAGGCCGTATTCCGCATTGAAATCGTGCCAGCCGTCCCGGCTGCCGCCAACCATGATCTTTGTCAACTTCATCCCGGTGTCGGCCTCTGCAATGTCGACATGGTACGCAGTATCGCCGTCTGCCGTGCAGAGAACTGCACTGACGCCCGCTGCCTGGAAGCGGTAAGAGAAATCATGCTCCACAAGCTGATTGGTAGCCGGAATCGCAATGGCGCCGATCTTGTGCAGACCCAGAATGGCAAACCAGAACTGGTAATGCCGCTTGAGCACGAGCATCACGCGGTCGCCGCGTCGGATGCCGAGCGAGGTAAAGTAATTGGCGGCCTGGCTGGAAGCATCTTTCATGTCCTTGAATGTGAACCGCCGCTCCGTTCCATCCAGAGCCACATGCAGCATGGCGAGCTTTTCAGGCTTTTCACGGCCCAGCGCATCCACAATGTCAAATGCGAAATTGAAGGATTGCTCATTTTTGAAGGCGATGGACTGCAGTTTCCCGTTTGCATCCTCGGGCGCATCGACGAAGCGGGTGTAAATGCGCGCCTCCGGATCCGGACTCTGCGCCGTCTCGATCATGGCAGCGCGGTCGCCGCCGGCCTCCGGGAGGCTCGGCTCCTGTGGGCGGAGCACGATCGCATAGAACAGGCAATCCTGACCGTCCGCAGCAACCATGCCGTGCGGAATGGAGCTGTCATAGTAGATGCAGTCGCCTTCATGCAGAAGCTCGGTATGTCCGCCGACCTGAACTTTCATACTGCCGCGAATGACAAGATCACATTCCTGCCCGACGTGGCTGGTCAGCTCAATGTCCGAATAGAATGCTTCATCAGAGTATTTGTTTTCAACGAACAGCGGGTCTGCAATGCGGTTCTGAAAGCCGGAGGCCATGTTGTAATAGATCATCTCATGGGCCTGCTCGATCTTCTGTCCATTACCCGCGCGTGTCAGCGTATAGGATCGAAGCTTTGGGCTGCTGCCCTCGATGAGATCTGTAACGTCAACGCCAAAAGCCAGCGCGCAGCGGTAGAGAAAAGCGAAGTTGAGGTCGCTCTGCCCGGCCTCACAGCGAAGATATTCTTCTTCGCTCGTGCCTGTTTTCAGCGCCATCGTCTGCGCCGAAAAGCCGGAGATCTCGCGCAGCTCTCGGATGCGTCCCGCCATTTCCTGAATTTTGAAGTCCAGCCCTGTGAGTGTTTTTTTCATGGTGTTACCTCCGTGGATGCAAAAAGCCCGTCTCAAAGAAATGATTCTTTGAGACGGGCTGCATACAGCATACCCGCGGTACCACTCAAATTGCACCTGCCTCACGGCAGATACCACTCATCGACTTCCAGCAAAGTCTAAGCACTGACGCAGCTGACGCGGGAGAGGTCTACTTGCCATTACGGGCGTTCTTCTCTCCGGCTCGGGAGCTACAAATTCTGCGCGTCTGTTACCGGTTCACACCATCCACCGGCTCTCTGAAACAGGACTTGCGCGGAACCCTCTCCGTCGTAGCCTTTATTGTTGTTAAGAATCATAACGAAAAAGTATGCAATTGTCAAGAAAAATTTTCGGTGGTTTTCTGTTGTCATCATCCCTGTCTGCCGGAGCTGCATATGGGGGCAAACCAGCGCAACCCAGAGAACACATATTGAGCGTATGCCGGTCCGGTTCAATCGCCGCATCGTCGAAAGATCCCGGTTATCAGAGCTTGCTTCGGATGATCTTGCCGCTGATGGTCTTCGGGAGCTCTTCTTTGAACTCCACAATTCTCGGATACTTATACGGCGCGGTATGCTGCTTGACGTAGTTCTGGATTTCCTTCTTCAGCTCCTCCGTGCCCTCGGTGCCCTTGACGAGCACGATGCTGGCCTTGACGACCTGCCCGCGCACCTCGTCCGGCGCAGCGGACACGCCGCACTCGAGCACATACGGCAGCTCCATGATGACGTTTTCGATCTCGAACGGCCCGATGCGGTAGCCGGAGGACTTGATGACGTCGTCCGCGCGGCCAACGTACCAGTAGAAGCCGTCCTCATCGCGCCACGCGAGGTCGCCGGTGTGGTAGAGTCCGTCGTGCCAGACGGCCTCAGTGCGCTCCTTGTCCTGATAATAGCCGAGGAACAGCCCGCAGAAGTGCTCTCGTCCCGCGGTATGGATGACGATCTCGCCCGTGTCGCCGTCGGCAGTCGGGGTGCCGTCCTGATTGACAAGGTCGATGCCGTAGCCGGGGATGGGCTTGCCCATCGAGCCGGGCTTGAGCGGCTGGCCGACGAGGTTCGCAATGCCGAGCGTCATCTCCGTCTGGCCGAAGCCCTCGGCGATCTGCAGCCCCGTCGCCTTTTCAAACTGATAATAGACCTCCGGGTTCAGCGCCTCGCCCGCGGTCGTTGCGTGCTGGATGGAGCTGAGGTCGAAGCGGGACAGATCCTGCTTGATCAGCATCCGGTACATCGTGGGCGGCGCACAGAACGTCGTGATGTTGTATTTGGCGAACATCGGCAGGATCTTCTCGGCGTCGAACCGATCAAAGTCGTAGACGAACACCGCACCCTCGCACAGCCACTGGCCATACAGCTTGCCCCAGAGCGCCTTGCCCCAGCCGGTCTCGGAGATCGTGAAGTGCAGTCCGCCGGGCTGCACCCAGTGCCAGTACCGGGCCGTAACGTAATGGCCCAGCGCATATTTGTAGCTGTGAACAGCGATCTTCGGATAGCCGGTCGTGCCGGACGTGAAGAACATGAGCATCGGATCGTCGCCGCAGGGCGCGTCGTCCTTGCGCGTGTAGCGCCGGGAGAACAGGCCGTATTCCGCGTCAAAGTCGTGCCAGCCCTCGCGCTTGCCGCCGACGAGAACCTTCGTCAGATGCGCACCCGCGTCGGCCTCCGCGATGTCGACCTGATGTGCCGTGTCGCCGTCCGCCGTACAGACGATCGCGCTCACGCCCGCCGCCTTGAAGCGATAGGTGAAATCATGCTCCATCAGCTGGTTCGTCGCCGGGATGGCGATCGCGCCCAGCTTATGCAGGCCGAGGATCGCAAACCAGAACTGATAGTGCCGCTTGAGCACCAGCATCACGCGGTCGCCGCGCTTCACGCCGAGTGACGTGAAATAGTTCGCCGCCTGACTCGAGGCGTCCTTCATGTCCTTGAACGTGAACCGCCGCTCAGTCCCGTCGTTTGCGACATGCACCATCGCGAGCTTGTCCGGCTCACGCCGCGCGAGGCCGTCCACAATGTCGAATGCAAAGTTGAACTTGTCCTCGTTGCGGAACTCCAGCCGCTCCAGCGAGCCGTCTTCCTTTTCCACCCCGTGGACAAACTGGTCACAGAGCAGCTGCTGCTCCGGCGTCTCCTCCAACGCCCGTGTCCGCACGGACAGGTCCTGCTCCTTTTCGCTGCTCGCCATGATCATTGCGAGGAATACACAGTCCTGCCCATCCACGGCGATCATGCCGTGCGGCGTGGAGCTCTTGTAGAAGATGCTGTCGCCCTCATGGAGGACTTCCTCGTGCTCGCCGACACGCACACGGAGCGTCCCCTTCACGACGAGGTCAAATTCCTGTCCGGCATGCGTCGTGGTGTGGATCGGCTGGCTCTGCAGCTCCTTGGAATACTGATAGGTGACCCAATACGGCGTCGCCAGCTTCTGCCGGAACATTGCCGCCATATTCTGAATGGTGATGCCGTCCTCGCTGGCCGTCACCGGACCCATGCCCCGGCGCGTCACCGTGTAGCTCGAGAGCTTGGCGCTCTGGCCTTCGAGCAGATCCGTCAGCTCCACGCCGAACGCCAGCGCGCACTTGTGCATGAACGTAAACGGGAAATCGACCGTGCCCTGCTCATAGCTGTGATACTGCTCGACGCTGACCTCGGTCTTCTCGGCCATCTCCGCTTCGCTGTAGCCGACGATCTCGCGCATCTCGCGGATTCGCTCTGCGATCTCCATCAGCGGGTTGGCAGCCGGCTTCTTGGTTTGCATCATCATAGTGGGTTCCTCCTGTGTTAAACTGTGTAAGTTACTTCGAACGAAAAAACTCGCCTCAAGGATTCCTAAGAATCTTTGAGGCGAGTTTGTGAATCACAATACCCGTGGTACCACTCAAATTGCAGCTCTGAGAACTGCCGCTTCAGGCTCTGACAAGCCCTATCCCGTAACGTGGGCGGACGAGAGGCGTCTACTTGCGAATGGTGTTCGGGCCTCCAGCTCGGAAGTGATAGGTCACAGGAGTTCGTGCTGCCGGTTTGCACCAACCACCGGCTCTCTGAAAGCAGTCCGTCCGACCGTCTTCGTCACAGCTTTTTTTGATTTGAACTTGCCCCAAATTTAACACAGTCTTTGCAGGCTGTCAAGTATAAATTTTACTAATACCGGCTATCGGTGTTTACCGCTTCATCTGCTCGGCGGTCTGCGCCGTGTCGATCCCGGCCGCGCCCTCCAGGCCGAAGCGCTCCGTTGCCTCCTCGCGCATCTTGTATTTCAGGATTTTTCCGGCTGCGTTCATCGGGAATGCGTCGACAAAATCGATGTATTTCGGCACCTTGTGCCGTGCCATGCTGGCCTTGATATAGTCCAGCATCTCCTCCACGGTCACGCTGCCGGGCTCCTTGAGGATGATGCAGGCCATGGCCTCCTCGCCGTATTTCTTGTCCGGCACGCCGATGACCTGTACGTCCTTGACGGCCGGGTGGGTGTAGATGAA
>ERZ1026848.1424-NODE-1424-length-12732-cov-8.016171_pt1 | contig 12732 bp, 6 predicted proteins | sample MGYA00380154_ERZ1026848 | MGnify/ENA primary metagenome ERZ1026848 (study PRJEB33269, sample SAMEA4719790) | human gut metagenome | biome: human-associated habitat; feature: organic feature; material: feces | place: Cameroon | collected 2013-10 ...
GACGGGTAGCGGTCTCATACTCAACGTGAGCGGTATTGATTGTAATACCACGCTCTCTCTCCTCGGGAGCCTTATCGATGTTAGCGTAATCAACAAACTCAGCCTCGCCCTTCATAGCGAGAGTCTTGGTGATAGCAGCGGTAAGAGTGGTCTTACCATGGTCAACGTGACCAATGGTACCAATGTTTACATGGGGCTTAGTTCTTTCGAATTTAGCTTTTGCCATTTGGAATTTCCTCCCTTTAATTGGTTAAATAATTGTCTCATGCATCAGCATAAAACTATTCTATCAATTTACACCTGAAAATTCAAGTGCTTTTTAAAAATTACTTGTCCTTGATGACAGTCTCAGCAATGGACTTCGGAACCTCGGCGTAGTGGCTGGGCTCCATGACATACTGACCGCGTCCCTGCGTCTTGGAACGAAGGGTGGTAGCGTAGCCGAACATGTTCGACAGCGGGATGAATGCATTGATCTGCACTGCGCCCGTGCGCATCTCGGTGCCTTCGATCTGTCCGCGGCGGGAGTTGACATCGCCGATAACATCGCCCATATAGTCCTCGGGGACGATAATGGCGACCTTCATGATGGGCTCCATGAGCACGGGGGCTGCCTTCTTCATCGCATCCTTGAACGCCATAGAACCGGCGATCTTGAACGCCATTTCGGAGGAGTCGACCTCGTGATAAGATCCATCGTAAAGAGTGACCTTGACGTCAACAACATTGAAGCCTGCGAGAACGCCCGACTGCATTGCACCCTTGATACCGGCCTCTGCAGGTCCGATATATTCCTTCGGGATAGCGCCGCCGACGACCTCGTTGACGAACTCATAACCCTTCTCGGGGTTGGGCTCGATGCGGATCTTGACGTGACCGTACTGTCCGCGGCCGCCCGACTGACGCGAATACTTGGTATCGCTCTCTGCGGGTTTGGTGATGGTCTCGCGGTATGCGACCTGGGGTTTACCGACATTAGCCTCGACCTTGAATTCACGAAGAAGTCTATCAACGATTATCTCAAGGTGAAGCTCGCCCATGCCGGCGATGATGGTCTGACCCGTCTCTTCATCGGTGTAGCACTTGAAGGTCGGATCCTCTTCGGCGAGCTTTGCAAGCGCGATAGCCATCTTCTCCTGGCCTGCCTTGGTCTTGGGCTCGATAGCGACCCTGATAACGGGATCGGGGAACTCCATGGACTCAAGGATTATAGGAGCCTTGGCGTCGCAGAGCGTGTCGCCGGTAGTGGTGTTCTTCAGACCGATAGTCGCAGCGATATCTCCGGCGTAAACGCAGTCGATATCCTTTCTGTGGTTGGAGTGCATCTGCAGGATTCTTCCCAGACGCTCGTTGCAGTCCTTGGTAGCATTGTAAACAGTGCTGCCGGTGGTGACTGTGCCCGAATAAACTCTGAAGAAGCAGAGCTTACCGACGAAGGGATCGGTCGCGATCTTGAAAGCAAGAGCTGCGAACGGCTCGGAATCCGAAGAATGACGGAACTCCTCTTCACCGGTCTCGGGGTTCGTGCCCTTTATCGACGGGACATCTGTCGGAGCGGGCATGTAATCAACAATAGCGTCAAGCAGCTGCTGAACACCCTTGTTGCGGTAAGAAGTACCGCAGCATACGGGAACCATCTTATTGGCGATAGTAGACTTGCGGATGCAGGTCTTTATCTCATCAATGGTGAGCTCCTCGCCGCCGAGATACTTCTCGAGCAGCTCGTCGTCCTGTTCGGCGACGTGCTCAACGAGCTCATCATGATACTTCTGTGCAAGTTCCTTCATGTTCTCGGGGATCTCCTCGACTCTGACGTCGAGACCCTTGTCATCATAGTAGACATCAGCCTGCATCTGAACAAGGTCGATGATTCCCTTGAAATCAGCTTCCGCGCCTATGGGGAGCTGAATCGGAACTGCGTTACACTTCAGGCGCTCCTTCATCATGTCTATAACATTATAGAAGTTAGCTCCCATAATGTCCATCTTGTTAACATAGACCATTCTCGGAACCTGGTACTTGTCCGCCTGTCTCCAGACGGTTTCGGACTGGGGCTCAACGCCGCCCTTTGCGCAAAGAACGGTAACAGAACCGTCCAAAACGCGTAGAGAACGCTCAACCTCAACGGTGAAGTCCACGTGGCCGGGAGTGTCGATGATGTTGATACGGTGTTCCTTCCAGAAGCAAGTGGTTGCAGCGGAGGTAATGGTTATACCTCTCTCCTGCTCCTGCTCCATCCAGTCCATTGTCGCAGCACCATCATGCACTTCGCCGAGTTTGTGGGTCTTTCCTGTATAGAACAGGATACGCTCCGTTGTGGTGGTTTTGCCTGCGTCAATATGCGCCATGATTCCGATATTCCTGGTCTTTTCCAGTGAAACCTCTCTCGGCATAAAAACCTCCGTATCTCGCCTTTGTGCGAATAGCAAAATATATAGGTGAAATTACCACCTGAAATGTGCAAATGCCTTGTTGGCCTCTGCCATCTTGTGAGTATCCTCACGCTTCTTGAATGCCGAACCGGTCGAATTGACGGCATCCATGATCTCGTTAGCAAGTCTCTCCTTCATCGTTCTCTCGGAACGCTGACGGGAATAAAGGGTTATCCAGCGCAGACCGAGGGTCTGTCTTCTCTCCGGACGAACCTCCATGGGAACCTGATAGGTTGCACCGCCGACTCGACGAGCTTTGACTTCGAGAACGGGCATGACATTCTCCATAGCAGCCTCAAAAACCTCAAGCGGGTCCTTGCCGGTCTTCTCACGGATAATGTCGAAAGCCTCGTAAACGATTTTCTGAGCGACGCCCTTCTTACCGTCGATCATGACGTTGTTGATAAGGCGTGTTACGAGCTTTGAGTTGTAAAGCGGATCGGGCAAAACGTCACGTTTTGCTATCTTGCCTCTTCTTGGCACTTCGCTTCCCTCCTTCATAGTAATGATATCATAGGTACTCGAGTGACAAAACTCTCGTGGTGTCAATGGGAGGCATGTATTTCAATGCACTCTCGCATTGGAGTAATCACCTGCAAGAAGATTCTGTCTCTTAAGCTTTCCGCGTCATGCGGAATTACTTTTTGGCAGCCTTCGGACGCTTAGCACCGTACTTGGAACGGGCCTGCATTCTGCCGTTGACGCCCTGTGTATCGAGCGTTCCGCGGATGATGTGGTAACGCACACCGGGAAGGTCCTTAACACGGCCGCCGCGGATGAGAACAACCGAGTGCTCCTGAAGGTTATGACCGACGCCCGGGATATAAGCCGAAACCTCGATGCCGTTGGAAAGACGAACTCTGGCGATCTTTCTAAGAGCCGAGTTGGGCTTCTTGGGGGTGGTGGTCTTAACCGCTGTGCAAACACCGCGCTTCTGCGGAGAAGCAGTATCGGTCATGACATTTTTCTTGGAGTTGAGACCCTTCAAAAGCGCGGGGGCTTTGGGTTTCTTCTCAAGAGTTTCTCTTCCGTTTCTCACAAGCTGATTAAACGTTGGCAAGCAGTACATCTCCTTTCTAAGATTTATATATGAAATCCGCGCTTCGGGCATAATTATCCCAAAACACAAGACATCACAATTTAAAATTATACCGCTGAGTCACCTATTTGTCAACCTTTTCGGTTCGTCAAATAACAAAATATTCGGCGTTTATCGGGGCATTATATATGATTTTTGTCCAATAAACGCATCTCTTTATAGTCACCGCTGCCGGAGTCCCCCGCAAAAGCGGCAGACTCCGGCTCGATGGTTGTTTATTATTCTGCTTCTTCCCTGTTCTCCGCCTCTTCGAGCTTCTCGGCAAGGTCGCTGAAGATGCCCGTGGTGGGAAGCACCTGAACATCGCTGTAGCACTTCATGCCGGTACCCGACGGCAGGAGCTTGCCGATGATGACATTCTCCTTGAGGCCGAGCAGCGGATCGCTCTTGCCCTTGATGGCGGCGTCGGTGAGGACTCTTGTCGTCTCCTGGAAGGATGCAGCCGAGAGGAAGGACTCAGTTGCAAGAGAAGCCTTTGTGATACCCATGAGCACGGGCATGCACTGAGCCTCTGCGAGCTCCTCGCCAGTCTCCTGAGCCTTGGCGGCGACGCGTGCGTTCTCCGCCTTGAACTCGAGCTTGTCAACAACAGCGCCGGGCAGGAAAGTCGTGTCGCCGGGATCGGTGATCTTGACCTTCTTCATCATCTGACGGACGATGACCTCGATGTGCTTATCGTTGACGTCAACACCCTGCATACGGTAGGTTCTCTGAACCTCGCGGATGAGGTAATCGTGAACAGCCTCGACGCCGAGGACTGCGAGAATATCGTGCGGGTTGAGAGCACCTTCGGTGATGGTGTCGCCCTTGTTGATGTGATCGCCGGGCTCAACCTTGACGCGCATACCGTAGTGGATGGGATACGCCTTCTCCTCGAGGGTCTCGGGATCGGTGACGATGATGTTTCTGACCTTCTTGATCTCGCGCTCGGAAACCGTACCGGAGATCTCACTGATAAGAGCGAGGCTCTTGGGCTTTCTCGCTTCGAACAGCTCCTCGACTCTGGGAAGACCTTCCGTGATATCGGACTGGTCTTTCGCGCCGCCGGTGTGGAACGTTCTCATCGTCAGCTGTGTACCGGGCTCACCTATCGACTGAGCCGCGATAATACCGACTGCTTCACCGACCGTAACAGGCTCGCCGGTTGCAAGGTTCGCGCCGTAGCACTTGATGCAGACGCCGTGCTCGGACTGGCAGGTAAGCAGCGAACGAATCTTTATCTTTGCAAGGCTGCCCTCGGGCTCTTCGCCCGCGGCGACCTTTCTGTCGTGGTACTCATATACCTTGTCGGCGACGCGCTTTGCGTCGTCCTCGCTCATCATCTTATCCTTGCTCATGATAAGCTCGCCGGTATCCTCATCGACAAAGTCGTTGAGCAGATAGCGGCCGGTAAGACGCTCGGTGAGGCTGACTATGCGGCGCTTTCCGTCGAAGATATCGTAGACATCCGAGCCCTCTGTGCAGCCGCAGTCCTCCTCGCGGATGATAACATCCTGCGAGACATCGACAAGACGTCTGGTGAGGTAACCCGAGTCCGCAGTACGAAGTGCGGTATCGGCAAGACCTTTACGCGCACCACGCGACGAAATGAAGTATTCAAGTATATTAAGACCTTCACGGTAGTTGGCTCTGATGGGGATTTCAATCGTCTTACCTGCCGTATTCGCGATAAGTCCGCGCATACCTGCAAGCTGACGCAGCTGGCTGTCGTTGCCTCGCGCACCGGAGTCAAGCATCATGTTGATCGGGTTGTAGGGATCGAAGTTTGCCTTGAGTTCTGCGGCAACTCTCTTTGTGCAGTCTTCCCAGGTCTCAATGACCATGTTCGTGCGCTCCTCGTCGGAGAGAAGACCGTTCTCATAGTTGTCCATGATCTCGGCGACGTCCTTCTCGGCGTCGGCAATGAGTTCGCCCTTACGCGGCGGTATGGTAGCGTCGCAGACAGCGACGGTGATACCGCTTCGGGTCGAGTACTTGTAGCCCTGAGCCTTGATCTTATCAAGCATATCGGCTGCTATCGAGGTGCCGTGAATCTTGATGCATCTGTCGATAATTTCGCCGAGCTTCTTTTTATTGACGAGGAAATCGACCTCAAGCTTGAAGTCATTCTCCGGATCGCTTCTGTCAACAAAACCGAGATCCTGCGGGATAGGTCCATTGAAGATAACGCGTCCCATGGTGGTGGAGACGAGCTTTCTGACGGGCTTGCCGTCAATCTCCTTGGTCATGCGGATTTTGATTCTCGCATGGAGTCCGATGGTGCCGTCATCGTAAGCCATGATGGCCTCATCGACATCTCTGAACACCTTGCCCTCGCCGGGCTCGCCGGGCTTTTCAAGGGTGAGGTAATAGGAGCCGAGGACCATGTCCTGCGTGGGAACGGTGACCGGGCGTCCGTCTGAGGGCTTGAGGAGATTGTTGGCGGCGAGCATAAGGAAGCGCGCCTCAGCCTGAGCCTCCGCAGAAAGCGGAACGTGAACTGCCATCTGGTCGCCGTCGAAGTCGGCGTTGAATGCGGTACAAACGAGGGGATGAAGCTTGATAGCTCTGCCCTCGACAAGGATGGGCTCGAACGCCTGGATGCCGAGTCTGTGAAGCGTGGGAGCACGGTTGAGGAGCACGGGGTGATCCTTGATAACCACTTCGAGTGCGTCCCAAACGACGGGATTCTGACGCTCGACCATCTTTCTTGCGGACTTGACGTTGTTCGCCTTGCCTGTCTGGACAAGTCTCTTCATAACGAAGGGCTTGAACAGTTCAAGAGCCATCTCGGTCGGCAGACCGCACTGATAGATCTTCAGCTCGGGGCCGACGACGATAACCGAACGTCCGGAATAGTCAACACGCTTACCGAGCAGGTTCTGTCTGAAACGTCCCTGCTTACCTTTAAGCATATCGGAGAGCGACTTGAGTGCTCTGTTGTTCGGACCGGTTACGGGTCTGCCGCGGCGGCCGTTGTCGATAAGAGCATCGACAGCTTCCTGAAGCATACGCTTCTCGTTGCGGACTATTATCTCGGGTGCGCCGAGCTCAAGGAGCTTGCGCAGACGGTTGTTTCTGTTGATAACGCGGCGGTAAAGATCGTTGAGGTCGCTCGTTGCAAAGCGTCCGCCCTCGAGCTGAACCATGGGACGAAGCTCCGGCGGGATAACCGGAAGCACGTCGAGGATCATCCACTCGGGTCTGTTGCCGCTCTGTCTGAACGCCTCGACAACCTCAAGACGTTTGAGAGCCTTGGCCTTCTTCTGACCGCTTGCGTTCTCTATCTCCTCGCGCAGCTGCGCGGAGAGCTGATCGAGGTCGATTTCGGCAAGGAGCTCCTTGATAGCCTCGGCGCCCATGCCTGCCCTGAAATCGTCCTCATACATCAGGCGGTACTCGTCGTAATCCTTCTCGTCGAGAACCTGATACTTTTTAAGATCCGTTGTGCCGGGATCGATAACGATATGCATCGCAAAGTAGAGAACTTTCTCAAGGTTGCGCGGCGATATATCGAGGATAAGACCCATTCTTGAGGGTATTCCCTTGAAATACCAGATGTGGGAAACGGGAGCTGCAAGCTCAATGTGACCCATTCTCTCGCGGCGAACCTTAGAGCGGGTTATCTCAACGCCGCAGCGTTCGCATATCTTGCCCTTGTAGCGGATTCTTTTATATTTGCCGCAGTGGCACTCCCAGTCCTTCTGGGGTCCGAATATCCTTTCGCAGAACAGTCCGTCCTTTTCGGGCTTGAGTGTGCGGTAATTGATGGTTTCGGGCTTCTTGACCTCGCCGTAAGACCAGCTTCTGATCTTATCGGGAGACGCAAGACCTATTTTTATGGATTCAAAGGTATTGTTTTCCATCCGTTGACTGCCCCTTTTTAAAATATATTTTTAAGGTGACTGTTCTCAGTCGTCGTAGTCGTCAAGCTCGCCTTCGCTGTCGGAGAAGATGTCGCCGTCATAGTAGTCATCTTCGCCCTCGGCATCGTCTGCGAAATCGGCGCCGTCATCGTCGGCGTCCTCATCGGAGCCGACATTGAAGATATCGCCCTCTTCGTTTTCCGTGCCGTAGCCGCCTGCAGTGCCGGCGTCGTTGACGGAGGAGAATGCCTTATCGTCTGAAGGTGCAAATCCGAGTTCCTCGTCGGTCTGTTTGAGGTCTATCTCCTCGCCGTCCGCGTCAAGAACGCTGACATCAAGGCAGAGGGACTGAAGCTCTTTGACGAGGACCTTGAACGACTCGGGAATACCGGGCTTGGGAACGTTGTTGCCCTTGACTATTGCCTCGTAGGTCTTGACACGGCCGACAACATCGTCGGACTTGACTGTCAGTATCTCCTGGAGGGTGTAGGCAGCACCGTAAGCCTCGAGAGCCCAGACTTCCATCTCACCGAAACGCTGGCCGCCGAACTGAGCTTTACCGCCGAGGGGCTGCTGCGTAACGAGCGAGTACGGGCCGGTGGAACGCGCGTGAATCTTATCGTCAACAAGGTGGAACAGCTTGAGGTAATACATGACGCCGACGGTGACGGGGTTATCGAACTGTCTGCCGGTACGTCCGTCGTAGAGTATCGTCTTGCCGTCCTCTCTGAGTCCTGCCTGCTTGAGCGCTTCGCGGATATCCTCCTCGTGCGCGCCGTCAAAGACGGGGGTCTCGACCTTGTAGCCCAGATGCTTCGCGGCAAAGCCGAGATGCACTTCGAGCACCTGACCGATATTCATTCGGGAGGGAACGCCCAGGGGGTTGAGCACGATATCGAGCGGCGTGCCGTCCGGAAGGAAAGGCATATCCTCCTGAGAAAGTATTCTTGAAACAACACCCTTGTTACCGTGGCGGCCTGCCATCTTATCGCCGACGGAAAGCTTACGCTTCTGGGCGATATAGCAGCGGACGACCTTGTTTACGCCGGGTGCGAGCTCATCGCTGTTCTCGCGGGTGAACTCTTCGACCTTGACGACGATACCGTATTCGCCGTGGGAGACCTTGAGGGAGGTGTCTCTGACCTCTTTCGCCTTCTCGCCGAATATGGCGCGGAGCAGTCTCTCTTCTGCGGTCAGCTCGGTCTCGCCCTTGGGCGTTACCTTACCGACAAGGATGTCGCCGGAGTGAACTTCGGCGCCGACGCGGATTATGCCGCGCTCGTCAAGGTTGCTCAGAAGATCGTCGGAGACGTTCGGGATGTCCCTTGTGATCTCCTCGGGTCCGAGCTTTGTATCTCTCGCTTCGATCTCGTGCTTCTCGATATGGATCGAGGTATAGACATCGTTGCGAACCATCTTTTCGTTGATGAGAACCGCGTCCTCGTAGTTGTAGCCTTCCCAGGTCATGAAGCCGACAAGGGCGTTCTTGCCGAGGGATATCTCGCCGTGATCCGTTGCGGGACCGTCGGCTATGACGTCGCCCTTTTCAACGCGCTGGTTGAGGGTGACTATCGGGCGCTGGTTGACGCATGTGCCCTGGTTGGAGCGCATGAACTTGATTATATCGTAATGGTCGAGAATGTTCTCGTCGCTGAGAATCTCAATCTGCTCGGCGTCGACCTTTGTGACGCGGCCGGAGTGCTTTGCAAGCACGACAACGCCGGAGTCGACAGCCGCTTTATATTCCATACCGGTACCGACTATAGGGCTCTCGGTCTTGAGCAGCGGAACCGCCTGCTTCTGCATGTTCGCTCCCATGAGGGCTCGGTTTGCGTCGTCGTTCTCGAGGAACGGAATCATCGAAGTTGCGACGGAGACGACCATCTTCGGGGAGACATCCATGTAGTCGACCTTCATGCGGTCGATCTCAAGGAAGCCGTCCCTGTGTCTTGCGTTGACTCTCTCATGGACGAACATTCCGTTCTCGTCGAGCGGCTCGTTCGCCTGGGCGACAATGTAGTCGACCTCGACATCGGCTGTCATATACTCGACTTCGTCTGTAACGCGTCCGGTGGTCTTGTCGACCTTTCTGAACGGAGCCTCGATGAAGCCGTATTCATTTATGCGCGCGAAAGTTGCAAGGTAGGAGATAAGTCCGACGTTGGAACCTTCGGGAGTCTCGATGGGGCACATTCTGCCGTAATGCGAGTAGTGAACGTCTCGGACTTCGAATCCTGCACGGTCTCTCGAAAGACCGCCGGGACCGAGGGCGGAAAGACGGCGCTTATGAGTCAGCTCTGCAAGGGGGTTTATCTGATCCATGAACTGCGACAGCGGGGAGGAGCCGAAGAACTCCTTTATCGCCATCATGACAGGACGGATGTTGATAAGAGCCTGAGGAGTGATGTTCTCCTCCTTCTCCTGAGCCTGAAGAGTCATTCTCTCGCGGACAACTCTCTCCATTCTCGACAGACCGATTCTGAACTGATTCTGGAGCAGCTCGCCCACGCAGCGGATACGTCTGTTGCCGAGGTGGTCAATGTCGTCCGTGGTGCCTATCTTGTTCGCAAGGCAGTTGATATAGTTTATCGAAGAGAAGATATCGTCGATTATGATGTGGTTCGGGATAAGGTCGTCGTGGCGGAGTCTGAGCTGCTCGAGAAGAGCCTCTTTGTCGTCGCCGCACTCGTCGACTATCTCGGTGATTATCTGGAAGCGAACCTTTTCGTTGATGCCGGCTTCAAGAAGCTCTTCCTTGGTCACTCCCTCGGGCACATAGTCCATTGGATCGACCATGCCGTTGGAGATGATCTTGACCTTCTTGCCCTCGACATCGGCGACGGCGACCATAACACCTGCGCGCTCGATCTCCTTAGCCTTCGCCTTGGTAACAACCTCGCCTGCCTCGGCAAGAATCTCGCCGGTCAGCGGAGCAATAACGGGCTCGGCAAGCTTGCAGCCTGCAAGGCGGGCGGCAATGGCGAGCTTCTTATTATATTTGTATCTGCCGACGCGCGAGATATCGTATCTGCGCGGATCGAAGAAGAGATTGTCGAGCAGCTGCTGGGCGGACTCAAGGGTCACAGGCTCGCCGGGACGCAGACGCTTGAAGACTTCCATGAGCGCTTCGCCCTGGTTCTTCGTCTCGTCTCTCTCGATGGTGGCTTCGATTCTCTCATCGTTGCCGAAGAACTCGCGGATCTCATCGTCCGTACCGAGTCCGAGTGCTCTGATGAAAGTGGTGATGAATATTTTTCTGTTCTTGTCTATTCTTACATAATAGACGTCGTTTATGTCCGTCTCATACTCAAGCCATGCGCCGCGGTTGGGGTTGATTGTGCTTGAGAACAGCTCGATACCGGTCTTGTCGTGGGTCATATCGAAATATACGCCCGGCGAACGGACGAGCTGGGAGACGATGACTCTCTCTGCGCCGTTGATAACAAAGGTGCCGCTGTCGGTCATGATGGGGAACTCACCCATAAAGACCTCGGACTCCTTTATTGCACCCGTCTCCTTGTTGAGCAGACGCACAGTGACGCGCATGGGGGCTGCATAGGTAGCGTCGCGCTCCTTGCACTCCTGCACGGTGTGTTTAGTCTTCTCGTCAATGCGATAGTCGATAAAGGTCAGCACCCAGTTGCCGGTGTAGTCGGTTATTTCCGCTATATCGCGGAACACCTCCTTGAGTCCGGTGTCGAGAAACCATTTGTACGAGTTCTTCTGAACCTCGATGAGATTGGGCATCTCCATGACTTCTTCGATCTTGCCGAAGCTCATGCGCGTGGTCGTTCCTTTTTTGACGGGCTTAACATTCAGCATAGGCCAATTCACTCCGTTCTTTTTTCATCCGTTTCGTGTTATCACCATCAATTGACAGAAGCAGATATCCCATTTTTCGGGGCTATACACTTTTGTCAATTGACGGCTCGCGCAAGCTCTTTTGAAGAGCGTTGAAATGCAATAATGAAGCGGTTTTCCGCGTTTCGGGAAAGCTGTAACAAGCCCTTAGCCGAAAAGGCCGGGCACACAACGCTCCATTATAATTGTGCAGTTTTACATTTTACACTGCTAACCACATTTTGTCAAGAGGAGATACGGCTTTTTTCAGAGCAAATTCAAACTTTTTACAATATCCGTCACAATCCCGCTCTCTTGGCTCTTATCGGCGCTGAATTTATGCAATTTTGACCGCCTGTCGGATAAATATAAGGTATTATGTAAGCAAAAACGGGCGCGGCTGAATATTACAAATTAAAATACCGATAATATTCCATGATTTCGCATATCGTTTTTGACTTAAAAGCCGATGTGTGATATAATATCTGCAATTTTCAGTTTGTCGGAGGAAGAGCATGACCGGTATTGTTGATGTCGGCGGCGGAATGCGCGGAGTTTTTTCCGCGGGCATTTATGACCGTTTTATTGAAGAGGGAATAAACTTCGACCTGTGCATAGGCGTTTCGGCGGGAAGCGCGAATCTCATTTCATATGCCGCCGGACATCATGACCGCGTCAGGCGTTTTTATGTGAACTACGCTCAGCGCAAGCAGTATATGAGCTTCGACAATTTCATACACAGCGGCTCATATATCGGGCTCGATTATATTTACTCCACCATTTCAAACTCCGACGGTGAAGATCCGCTGAACTATGATGCTTTTACAGCGAACCACACGGATTTCATAACCGTAGTCACCGACGGCGAGACGGGAGAGCCGATATACTTCCCTAAAAGCAGCATAAAGCGCGACGACCTAACGGTAATAAAAGCCTCATGCTGCCTGCCTGCGGTGTGCAAGCCGATAGTTATCGACGGCAAAGACTGCTTCGACGGCGGAATCTCCGACCCTATCCCCTTTCAGAAAGCGTTTGACATGGGCTGCGACAAAGTTATAGTTGTCATCTCAAAGCCCGTTGACTATCGCAAATCGCCGCAGAAGCATATGCCGATAATCAAAGCCGCGCTGAAAAAATATCCGAAAGTCTTTGACCGTCTCGCCGTAAGGCACGAGGTATACAACCGCCAGCTCGAAGAGGCGATAAAGCTTCAGGAGCAGGGCAAAGTGATTATCTTAGCTCCGCAGGACTGCTACGGCGTGAACACGCTGACCCGCGAGCCCGCCGCCCTCGAAAAGCTCTACGAAGAGGGTCGCCGCTGCGCGGACAAGCACCTCAGCGAGATAAAAGCTCCCAGCGAAAAAACCGCATAATAATGGACTGCCGCATTTAGCGCAGACCAAAGAGCAAAAGATAAAAAGGTCATAATTCACGGCTGACAACGCGAATTATGACCTTTATTTGTTACGCAACAGTTGAAAACCCCCGGTTCTACCGGGGGAAAAAGAAAGCTTAA
>ERZ1026848.1425-NODE-1425-length-12729-cov-3.527616_pt1 | contig 12729 bp, 14 predicted proteins | sample MGYA00380154_ERZ1026848 | MGnify/ENA primary metagenome ERZ1026848 (study PRJEB33269, sample SAMEA4719790) | human gut metagenome | biome: human-associated habitat; feature: organic feature; material: feces | place: Cameroon | collected 2013-10 ...
TCGGCAGCGTCAGATGTGTATAAGAGACAGACCTTGTAGATTTCATCCACACCGGCAATATCGGCTGCCACCAGGGTACCGGCATTGACTTTTCCTTCCTTGTTGCAGGGAGTTGTCATGACAATCTTGGGAACGCCTGCCACCTTGGCGGGAATCACGTTCATTAAAACGCTGCTGGGATATGCGGCTTTTCCGCCGGGTACATACACGCCCGCTTTTTCAATGGGGGTAATACGCTGTCCCAAAATGCTGCCGTCCGGTCTTGTTTCGATAAAGCTCTGACGGAGCTGCTTTTCGTGGAAGGTACGGATATTGGTTGCGGAATGTCTGTAAACCTCAATCAGCTCTTCCGGAATTTCCTTGTAGGCTTCCTTGATTTCCTCTTCCGTTACACGGATATTGCCGCTGTTCAATGCAAAATGGTCAAATTTTTCGGTATACTCAAAAACGGCTTTGTCCCCGTTTTCCTTTACATTGTTTACAATCTCGGAAACCGTCTGTTCATAGGTTCCGTAGCTGGAAGGGCTTCGTTTCAGCAAATCCTTCAGCAGGTTCTTTTTGGTGCTTTCCGTCAATTCCACAATACGCATAGGTTTATTTTCCTTCCTTTCTCAGTGCTTCCTTCAGGTCGTTTACAAGCTTGCCGATCCGTTCCTTTTCCATCTGCATGCTGACCTGATTGACAATCAGTCTGGCAGACAGCGGGCAGACCTCTTCCAGAACAGCCAGTCCGTTTTCATGCAGGGTGGAACCGGTTTCCACGATATCCACGATGACATCGGAAAGTCCAACTAACGGACCCAATTCCACGGAGCCGTTCAGCTTGATGATGTCTACGGTCTGGTGTTTTTTATTGTAAAAATAGTCCTTGGCAATTTCGGGATACTTACTTGCCACACGGATTCTTTCGTGGTGCTTTAAAAGCTCCTCCGCCGACTTTGGACCGCATACGCACATCCGGCATTTGCCGAAGCCTAAATCCAGTACCTCGTAAACTCTTCTGTTTTCCTCTAAAATAGTGTCCTTGCCCACGATACCGATGTCCGCCGCACCGTATTCCACATAAGTGGGAACATCCGGTCCCTTGGATAAGAAAAAGCGGAGCTTCTGCTCTTCATTTACAAAAATAAGCTTCCGGGAAGCCGGATCCTTCATTTCCTCACAGGTAATACCGATTTCCTCGAATAATTCCATGGCTTTCTTTGCCAGTCTGCCTTTGCCAAGCGCAATGGTTAAATATCTGTCCGTACTCATGCTTTCAGTCCTTTCTGCGCATTTCCACTAATCTGCCCTGTTTTCTTAACTCCTCCGCCTTCTTTAAGACTTCGGGGAAGTCACTTTCCGTATAGGTAAGGATTTCCTTTCCTTCGGGAAGCTCCATAGCGATTTTCTGTCTGGAAAAGGCCTCCAATATATCATCCACTACGGCGGCAAAGCCGACTGCCGGCGCCTGTTTGCCAAAGTAGGAAATCAGTGTGTCATAACGTCCGCCCTTTACGATGGCATCGCCGATGCCGTAGGTATAAACCTTGAAGATAACACCGGTGTAATAACGGTATTTGCTTAACATGCCAAGGTCAAAGGATACGTATTTTTCCGTACCGTACATGGTAAGCACCTCGTACAGCTTCTCTAAATTCTCAATGGCTTTTACGGAGCGTTCGTTGGAAACCCGTGCTTTGGCGCTGCGGATGGCATCCAGATTGCCGAAGCCTTCCGTGGTCGCCAAAATAAGCTCCCGCAGGTCTTCACTGACGCCGGCTTCGATTAAAAGATTTTCCGCTGCATAATGGTTCTTGGCGGAAATGTATTCCCGCAGAACGTAAATCACATCGTCTTCCAGTCCGGCTTCCTCGCAGAGGCCCTTGAAATACTCCACCTGGCCTACACTCACCTGAAAATTCTCCAGGCCGGTATGAAGCAGGGATTCAATTACCATATGAATCATTTCCGCATCCGCATAAACGGAATCATCGCCTATAAGCTCCGCACCGAGCTGGGTAACTTCCTTTAATTTGCCCTGCAGTCGGGATGTATTGGTAAAGGTATTGCCGCAGTAACAGAAACGCAGAGGCACGGAATCCTCCATAAAATACTTTGCCGCGCAACGGGCAATGGAGGGGGTGAAATCGGGACGAAGCACTAAGGTATCGCCCTCTTTGTCAAAGAACTTATAAAGGTCCCTGGACGGTGTGGTGCCGATTTCATTGGAAAAAACATCAAAGTATTCAAAGGTCGGTGTTTCGATATCCTCGTAGCCGTAGGATAAAAGCTTTTCCCGGATTTTCTTTTCAATCATAAGCTTTCTGGCACATTCTTTTCCGTAGATATCCCTTACACCGTCCGGTGTATGCAATAAATTCTGGTTCATTTTTTCAGCCTTTCCGTTTCACTTTATCAGATTAACGTGCTACCAAATTAGCAAAGTAGCATGTAAAACTGTATGTAGTATACAAAAAATAGCTTCTTCTGTCAAGAAACTTGTTAAGTCCACTCTGTTTTTTTATTCCCGGTCGTCCAGATCCTTTTTCAGGATTTCCAGATAGGGGATAAAAAGCCCGTTCTGGGAGGGTATGATGTAATCCGGATTCAGTTCTTCATAGCGGAAGCTCTTTCTGCCGCCGTTCTGTGCCCTGTCCCAGAAAAACTTAAGCATCTCATACGGAAGGTAATAAAACACTTCTCTGGATGTGTAATAAATAAGAAAGAATGCAATCCCGCCCTGCTGTTCAAACTGCTCCATGAACTTTACCTGATGGGCATGGATGTTCTGCAGAGAAAAGGTGTCCACCGCACATTCCTTGGCATCAAAGCACACCGGAATGCCCTGCACGGCACCGATATAGTCTACGGTACTCTTCTGGTCAAAATACGCCAGTGTGATATGACGGTGCTCCTTATCAATTTTAATGGGAGTAATCGGTGTGGGAATTTTCTGTATCAGCGCCAGATTACTCTCCGCATATTTTTCATTGGTCCGGTTAATAAGCTCCTCTAAAGTGGAGCCTCTTAGTCCTCTTGAATTCCAGGTTGCCATATTGCCTTCCTATCTTCCTTTTTGCGTTCCCGCTTCTTTCCGTTCTTCCTGCCTTACAACAGGTTTCAGAACCCCACCCGGTGAAACACCTCCGGCAGAGGGGCTTCTATGGTTTTTCCTAAAAAAGCAAGGTCCTTTGCCTTTTTTGCTTCTTCCTCCGGCAGTTCCCGCAGCATGGGAAATACCATTCTTTGCGCATGCAGAAGCTGGGATTTTACCCCCTTCTTCCGGTAGGCTTCGTTAAAGCTCCTGTCCCCGTACTTGGCATCGCCTAAAAGCGGATGACCGATACCTGCCATATGCGCCCTTATCTGGTGGGTTTTGCCGGTCACAAGCTCAATGGATAAAAGAGTCAGACCGTCCGCATACGCCGCCGGTTCGTAAATAGTGCAGACCTCTTTCCCTTCGACCGCATCCTCTATGGTTACTTTGTTGGCTTTCTCATCCTTTTCCAGCACACCTCCCAGGGTGCCGGCTTTATCAACCCTTCCCTTTACCACGGCAGCATAATATTTGCGCACTGTTCTGTCGTGTATCATTCGGCTTAAAATCTGGCTTCCTTTTAAGGAAATGCCGCAAAGCACCAGTCCGCTGGTATTGCGGTCCAGACGGTTCAAAACGGAAGGCTTAAAGGTTTTCAGTACCTCTTCGGTCATACGTCCCGTTTTTAAGAGATACCCAATCATCCATTCATTTAAGGAAACATCCGCCTCCTCCGCTTTCTGGGTCAGCACACCCGCCGGTTTATTTAAGGCAAGCATATCCGCATCCTCATAGAGTACGCTAATTCCGTGCAGGCTTTCGTAAGCCTTTTCGTAAACATCCGTCAGTAAACGGCTTGTTGTGCCGCTCTTTTCCATGCCCCGGAATTTAGCAAAGGTTTCCTCGGAAAAAAAGAAATCCAGGGAGTCGCCTTCCACAAGGATTTCCTTTCCTTCCGCTTTCTTTTTATTTAAGACAATGTTTTTCTTGCGCAGCATTTTATACAGGAACGCCGTACCCGCTTCCGGGAAATACTTATGTAAGAATTTATCCAGTCGCTGCCCTGCTTCCTGACTGCCGATCTGATGGTTCTGCATAGCCTCTCCGTTCTATAAAGAAATAGCCTTAAGGGTACTTACAATGCCCTTCGTATTTTTATCGTCCGTCTTGAGCTCCCGCAGGGAGTCCAGCCGCTCCGTGTACTTGTCCAGATCCTTGTACAGCTTTATGGTAAGTCCCGTAAAACGGTCCACCTTAAGGCAGGTCTCCAAGTGCTTTGCACAGTCCGTTTCCGATACCTTACTGCTTAAAAGATACCCGGCAATGGTGTTGCCGCACACGGTCAGATGTCCCACGTAATAGGTCTTGTCCCGGGAGGTAAACACACAGTCATACAGGCAGGTAAGCCCCTTTGCATGGGCTTCTATGGTGTCACAGACATCTGCAGGCAGACTCTTATACCGGCAGTGCATAATCATTTCCACAAGGCTCTTGCAGGCGGGCAGACAGCCCAGCACCGCCACCAGGGTAAGCAGGTTGTTCCGGGTGTGCGTGGTGATAAAGCCCGCTGCAAATAAAGACAGGGGAATGAAAAAGTAAATGACAGTCCTGATGATTTCATACTTTTTCTGGCTGCTTAAATAGTTTCTCGTCCCCTTGACCTCATCCTTGGTAAACATTCTTTTGAAATTCATGTAGTCGTCTCTCCGCTGTTATTTTTTCATCATCTTTGCAATCTTCAAAATCAGTCCCTGGGGAACAATCTTTGTCAGCATCGCAAAGGCTTTCATGGGAATACCGGGAATTACCATATCCTTCTTACGGTAGGACGCGTACAGTGCTTCGGAAACGCACTGTTCGGAAGTAATCATGGCGAGCTTCTTGATTTCCAGTGTGGAGCCGTACTGCTCTGCAATCTGGAAAAATTCGGTATTCACAGGTCCCGGGCAGACCGCGGTCACATAGAGACCGTAATCGCACAGCTCCTGATTGAGTGCTCTGGAAAAGCTCAGCACATACGCCTTGGTAGCGGCATACACAGCAAAATCCTGCTGGGGAACAAAGGCTGCCGCGGAAGCCATCTGGATAATACGGCTGCCCCTTGCCATATAGGGCAGACAGATATAGGTCATCTTGGTAAGGGCTTCGCAGTTGACATAGAGCATGTCCGTCTGTTCTTCTAAGGAAAGCTCGTCAAAAGGACCCATCAGACCGAAGCCCGCAGCATTGATCAGCATGCGGACGGTCACATCCTCTTTCTCCAAAAGCTCTTCAAAATCATCCATGGCGTATTCATCCGTAACATCCATGGAAATCATTTTCACCTTATGCTCCATGACCTTTCCCACTTCCATAAGGCGTTCTTCTCTTCTGGCAATCATCCAGATTTCATCAATGTTTGAAAAAGCCGTGTCAATCTGTAAGGCAAATTCCTGTCCGATGCCGGAGCTCGCCCCGGTAATAATGATGATATTCTTCATAGCAATCCTTCCTTTCTTCCTTTAGTATGCCATTTTTTACCTGAATTTACAAGATTTCCTCATAAGAACGCAGCGAAAAATCCGCTGTTTTTACCTTTTCGTCCCAATCCTTTTCGGAGTATTCGTCCCATACCGCACAGACGCTCATACCGGCGGATTTTCCCGCCATAATGCCGGGGATGATGTCTTCAAACACCAGGCATTTCTTCGGGTCCGTGTGCAGTCTTTTAGCTGCGGCAAGGTAAATATCCGGTGCTGGTTTGCAGTTTTCCACCTGACAGCCCGTAACAATACAGGAAATGTAATCCTTTAAGTGGTGCGCCTCTTCAATCCGTTCCACCAGCTCCAGGGAATTACTGGTGGCAATGCCTAACTTGATGCCCTTTTCCATGCAGTAGGATAAAAAACGCTGGGTGCCGGGCTTCATGGGAACCTCGTGGCTGTATTTATAAAGCGCCATGGAAATCCAGTAGCGTCTCGTGGGCTCGGAGATGTGTATAAGAGACAGCTTTAAAATAGATGGCGGTTTCGTTCAGTCCCATGCCCTCTATTTCCTTCTGCAGGTTGTCCGGCAGCTCGATGCCGAAGTTTGCCAGATATGCTCTGTCGATTTCCTTCCACATCCACATGGAGTCCACCAGTGTGCCGTCCAGATCAAATATCACCGCCTCATAGTCCTGCAGCTTCTCTTTTAATGGATTGCTGTTCATTTTATTTATCTCCTTTAATCTTGTATATTTCTTCTTCCGAAAGCGGCCGGTAGGCGCCCTTTTCCAAATCCTTTGGCAGCCGCAGGCTGCCCATAGAGAGTCTTTTCAAATACAGCACTTCATTGCCCACTGCCTGTAGCATGCGCTTTACCTGATGAAAACGTCCCTCCCGGATGGTCAGGAGAATTTCCTTCTCCGCCACACGTTCCACCTTTGCCGGAGCCGTGGGCTTTTCGTCCCCGATATCCACGCCCTCCGAAAGCTTTCTGCAGTCATCTTCGGAAATGCTGTCCCTTACTTTAACCAGATATTCCTTGTCCACATGCTTCTTTGGGGAAAGCAGGTTGTGGGCAAGCTCGCCGTCGTCGGTAATGAGAAGCAGTCCTTCCGTGTCCTTGTCCAGTCTGCCCACGGGAAACAGATTTTTAACCTTTTCCTCCCTCAGGATATCCATGACCGTGCTTTCTTTTTTGTCCTCCGTGGCGGTAATCACGCCCGCAGGCTTATGCAGGATATAATAATGGAACGCTGCATAGGAAAGGGGCTTTCCCTGAAAAGTCACCGTATCCGTAGTTTCCTTTACCTTAAAATCCGCCGCCTTCTGCACCTGGCCGTTTACGGCAATCTGTCCTTTTTTTACGGCATTTTTTGCCTCCGTACGGGTAAGCCCCGCCGTATCGCATAAGAATTTATCCAGACGCATGTGTCTCTCCGTTCCTACATTTTTTTCGGTTCTTTCTCATATGATTATAAAAAACCGTACAGGATTTTCATGAAAATACTGCTGTTTTTTCTTTCCTTTGTGCTGATGCTTTTCTTTTCTAAAGACAGTGTACAGCTTGCCGCCGACGGTCTTTCCGTATGGTTTCAGACCATGATACCGGCGCTGTTCCCTTTTATGCTGCTTTCCTGCCTTCTCGTGCGTCAGCAGATGACGGAAAAGCTTTCCTTTTTTCTTTCGCCCCTTCTTTGTCCGCTGCTTCGCATCAGTCCGCAGGGTGTGTACTGTGTCCTGACGGGCTTTCTGTGCGGTTTTCCCATGGGCGCCAGAAACATTGCGGAGCTGTACCGGATGAAGGAAATTTCCCGCAAAGAAGCCCAGTATCTATTGGGGTTCTGCAACAACATGGGGCCTCTGTTCATCCTTTCCGTCCTGCTTCCGTCCTTGGCTATACAAAATATTCCCGCCGCTTTCTTCCTTTTGGGAATATACGGCATTCCTTTTCTCTATGCCCTGCTTGTCCGGCTCATTTCCCCTCTGCCGCTAAATTTGTGTCAGAAAAGTCCGTCAAAAGCTCCACCGGAGCCTTTCTTAAAAAGTCTGGATTCTGCCATCCACTCCGGTATTGAGGGCATCACCGTGCTGGGCGCTTACCTCATTGTGGGAAACCTGCTCTATCTGCTTCCCCTGATTGTATTCCGCAGTCTTACCCGGTATACGGATATTGTCCTTCCGGATATCCTGCTTTGTGCCAGCCGCTGTCTGTTGGAAATTACCGGCGGTATTCATGCCCTTTCCGGAAGACTGCCACTGTTTCTTTTAACGATTCTTCCCTTTGGAGGACTATGCTGTCTACTGCAGACCAAGGGCATGCTTGCCGGCACCGATTTATCCATGCGGCGCTATGTGTTTGACAAGCTATTGCAGTGCCTTTTGAGTTTTTTCTATTTTTTCCTTCTTTTCCGCTTCTTTTTATGATGCTTTTTGTTTGCCGCTAAAACACCCACAAACAGAACCGCGGTAAAAATCACAAACACCGCTAAAAGACTGATTTCCACAAAATGGACAAATGTTCTGTCTTCTTCGTTTTCTTCTTTGACCGGCGCCTTAAAGCCGCCGTCCGCGCTGTCCTTAATCGTATCGTGAAGGCTTCCGGCATTGCCGCTTACCTCTTTCGTTTCCTCCGGGATTTCCGGAAGCACCTCATCGGGGTCGCTGCCCGTAAACACCGGGTAACCGTTTAAGTGGTTGCTTAAGGTGTATCTGTCGTACTGGTTTACACCCTTTACCACAATGTCAGGACTCACGCCCTCGGGTATATCTATCTCCAGACTAAAGGTATCCGCGTAAGTGCCGGCAAGCATATCCGCATCCGGCCACAAAAGGTACGGGGTAAAGGTTTCGCCTCCGTCTATGCTGTAGGAATAATACTGCATGGGCGAATCGTAATCACAGCCGGTTACCTGAATGACGATTTTCTTATTTGCAAGGTCGGTATAGTTTTCCTCTATCATGCAGATATCCGGGTCCGTGGTGTCCATTTTGGCGTAATTGGCGCCGGGTGTGGGCTCCACTGCCTCGGTATTGTCACTGTAGTCCACGCCTAAGCTTTTACTGGACAGGCGGAAGAATTTGGCTGCCGCCGTGGCATCGGCTTTTCCGAGAGCAATCAAATCCTCTTTTGAGTCGCAGAACCCCACATCCGCATCGTTGTCGATATGGCAGTGCTCAATCAGGGCTGCCGGAATATCCTCCGCTTCGCAGAAGCGCAGAATACCGTAATAGTCCGCCGTTCCTTCCTCATTCAGCCTCGTTTTAATACCTCTTATGGAAAGTCCCAGCTTCCGCATTTCGTTTAACTGCAGTCCCGCAAAGGAGTATCCCTGTCTGTTTTCCTCTCCGTATGCCGAAATCCAGCCCTCGGAGCCATACAGAATATTGCCCGGTGACATATTGAAATGCAGGCAGAACAGGAAATCCGCATTCACACTTTTTGCAAATGCCGCCCTGTCCTTTATCTTGATGTCCGTGTCCAGATCCTCATGGGTCAGGTACACGGTAATGCCTTCATACTGCCTAAGCTCCTCCGCCATGGCTTCAGCCACCGTAAGGTTCATTTCTTTTTCCAGAAAACCGTTGTAATCCGCACCGAGATTGGAGCCTCCGTGCCCGGGGTCAATGACCACCACCAGTTGTCCGTCCGTATCCGGCGGGTAATAAAATCCTTCTGCCTTCACATCTACGGCAAATATCAGAAACAGAAAGAATACCCATAGAAAAAAATTCCCGGCAAACAAATTGTTTCCGGGAATCCGTTCTTTTCTCTTTCGCTTACATAGCATCAAGGTTGTCCCCTTGCTCTGCATCCAGATCCACTTCTTCAAGTTCATCCTCTGCCGGGTGGAGCTCCGCACGGTTGGACTGGATAATTTCATGATAATGATTTAAGTTTCCAATCAGCGTATCGTAATTTGCCGTAGCCGTCTGACTGGAGGTTGCTATAATGTTTTCCAGATGGGCAAGCATATCATCCATGTACTGCATGGCGGACATCTTTACGTTGTTTGCCTCCATGGTGGCGTTGTCTAAAATTTCCTGCGCCTGTCTCGTTGCCATGGTAACCACTTCGTTTGCCTGTGCGTATGCCTGCTGCATAATCTCATGCTCGCTGATTAACTGGTTGGTCTGGATGGTTGTCTGCTTGATCAGCTCCTCCGCCTTGGTACGGGCATCGTTCAGGATAGCTTCCTTATTGCTGATAATCTTCTGATAACGCTTGATTTCATCAGGGGTTTTCATCCTGAGTTCTCGCAGCAATTCATCAATTTCTTCTTTATTTACAATGATTTTGGTACTGGAAAAAGCCTGCGGCTTGCAATTATTAATATAATCTTCGATTTCATCAATTAATTGTTCAATCTTGCTGCTCATATCTACTCTCCTTGTTACCCAATTATTTCACGCCATACTTTTCATTCACAAGCTTCTCTACGAAATCCGGCACACAGAGGGAAATATCCCCGCCAAAACTGGCAATCTGCTTGACACCGGAAGAACTGATATAGGAATAGTCCAGATTGGTAACAAAAAATACCGTATCTAATTTTCCTCCCGAAAGCATCCGGTTTGTCTGCGCCATCTGCATTTCGTATTCCAAGTCCGTAATGGCACGAAGCCCCCTGACGGCTATCCAGATATCCTTTTCCTTCGCATAATCCACGAAAAGTCCGCTGAAAGAATCAATCTTTACATTTGGTATATCCCTGACAGCCTCTTGTTATATCTTAACACGTTCTTCCACAGAAAACAACGGCTTCTTTTCTTTATTGTTTAAAACTCCCACAACTAATTCATCAAAAGTGTCCGCCGCTCTTCTGATAATGTCCATGTGACCCAGGGTCACCGGGTCAAAGCTTCCGGTATAGATTGCTTTTTTCATAGTTTATCCTTCCTTTTTCTTAAGGAATACATGCTTGTTGGTCTTGTATTTCTTTTCTTTAACAAGCTCGTAGCCCAGTTCTTCCGCATAGGAAAAATCGGTGTGAAGGTCAGCTTCCACAATAATCAGGGTGTCTTCCGTCACATAACGGTAACCCTTCAGCACGGAAAGCACCTGCTTTTCCAAATCCCTGCCGTAGGGCGGGTCCATGAAAATAATGTCCGTTTCTTTTTCAAAAATACCGTTCAGGGCGCTGATGGCATCCTGCTTTAACACCACCGCCTTATCCGCAAATTTCGTAAATGCCAGGTTCTCCTGGATACACTGTAAAGCTTCGGAGGCATTTTCCGCAAAATAAGCTTTCTTCGCTCCTCTGCTGATGGCTTCGATGCCCACGGCGCCGCTGCCCGCAAACAAATCCACGAAAACACAGCCCGGAATATAGGTCTGCAGCATATTAAATAAGGTTTCTTTTATTCTGTCCGTGGTAGGTCTGGTATCCAGTCCTGTCGGACATTTTAAGGGTAAGCTTCTGGCTGTACCTGCTATTACTCTCATAATTTTTCCTTTCCGGCATAAAACTTTTATGCCCGTACCTTGACGCCCTTGCCGTCACGCTTTCCGGGCTTTAAGGTATTCAGTACCAGGTTTTTGTTTTTATACGGAATGGCGGTTTCCACTGCATTCTGTATGTAGTAAACGGCTTCGATGCTGTCCTTGTCCGACAGCTTCATGCCGCGGACACCCACCGCTCCTTTTTTCTTTTCGGGGATTTCCTCAATGGCAAATTTCAAGAAATAACCGTCCTTGGACTGCAGTACGATGTTCCGCTGTTCCTTTATTACGGTAACGCTTACCACTTCGTCCCCTTCGTTTAACTTGGTGGCAGCCACCAGACGCTTGCTCACATCGAATTCGCCGCCGTCCACCACCTTCATCATCGCCTGCTTTGTGACAAAAATCATCCGGTATAAGTTTAACTCCGTCTGGCTTGCCACGCAGAGAATGGTTTCCTTGGAGGCGCTGTAATTGCTCACATTGTCCACGGGAATACCCTTATCGCGGAACTTGCCGTAAGGGATGTCCGTCACCTTGATGGTGTGGAGCTGTCCGATGTCGGTAAAGAGACAGATTCTGCCGGTATTCTTACATTTTACCACATATTTGTTCTCGGTATCTGCGGCTTCCTTATTTCTTTCATAGGTAGCCATATCCACTGTTTTGGCATAACCGAAACGGTCTATTAAGAACATGACATCCATTTCTTCCGGCTTCTTTTCCTCGTAAACCGCTTCCTCCTTATTGGTAATTTCCGTTTTACGTGGCTTGCTGTATTCCTTTTTAATCTGGTTTAATTCGTTGATGATAACCTGTGCCATGGAGTCCTTGCGCTCTAAGATATCCTCATAGCGGAAGATATTGGACATGGTTTCCTCATGCTCGTTGATAAGCGCCTCGATTTCCAGACCTATTAACTTATACAGACGCATTTCCAGAATGGCGTTGGCCTGCTTTTCCGTAAACATAAGCTGCTGTGCCATAAGCTTGGATTCCTTGGACTTAAACCTGATGCCGTCCGTCTTTCCCTCAGTCAGGCATCTCTTTGCCATGTTCCTGTCCTTGGAGCCGCGCAGGATTTCAATAATCAGGTCAATGACGTTGCACGCCTTGATAAGTCCTTCCTGAATTTCCTTCTTCTCTTTTTCCTTTTCCAAAAGCGTGGTGTACTTTCTTGTTGTCACCTCAAACTGGAAATCCGTGCAGGCTTTCAAAATCTGCTTTAATCCCATGGTTTCCGGTCTGCCGTCCGCAATGGCAAGCATGTTGACACCGAAGGTATCTTCCAGACGGGTCTTCTTGTAGAGCATGTTGGTAAAATTCTCTACGTCCGTATCCTTCCGCAGCTCGATGACGATGCGGATGCCTTCCTTGGAGGACTGGTTGGAAATATCTACAATGTCCATGGTCTTCTTGGTTTCTGAAAGAGCTGCCACATCGGATAAAAACTTGGCAATATTCAGACCAATCATCGGGTAGGGAATTTCGGTAATGACCAGATTTAATTTTCCGCCCTTTGCCTTTTCCACCTTGCCGCGGATTTTGATTTTGCCCACGCCGGTTTCATAGATATTAAGAAGCTCTTCCTCATTGATCACAATGCCGCCCGTCGGGAAATCCGGGCCCTTTATGTAGCGCATGAGCTCTCTTGTGGAGATGCTCTCATCCTGCATGTATGCCTTCATGGCATCAATGACTTCGCCTAAATTGTGAGGTGGGATGCTGGTCGCCATACCTACGGCAATACCTTCGGAGCCGTTTACTAAAAGGCTGTCTCTTATACACATCTGACGCTGCCGACG
>ERZ1026848.1437-NODE-1437-length-12664-cov-8.665636_pt1 | contig 12664 bp, 11 predicted proteins | sample MGYA00380154_ERZ1026848 | MGnify/ENA primary metagenome ERZ1026848 (study PRJEB33269, sample SAMEA4719790) | human gut metagenome | biome: human-associated habitat; feature: organic feature; material: feces | place: Cameroon | collected 2013-10 ...
CCGCCGACCCCCTGAAGGCCAAGCAGGAGGTGGAGGACATCATCGGCCTGCCGGCCCTGGATGCCCCGGAGATCTCCGCCAAAAACGGCGTGAATATCGATGCGGTATTGGAGGACATCGTGGCGGGTGTCCCCGCCCCCAGCGGCGACCCCAACGCTCCCCTCCAGGCCCTGGTGTTCGACAGCCAGTATGACCCCTATGTGGGGGTGGTGGTCTATTTCCGCATCCGTCAGGGCACCCTGCGCCGGGGTCAGACCATTCGCCTTATGGCTACCGGCGCCCAGTATACCATCCTGGAGTGCGGCTACCTCAAGCCCCTGGGCAATGAGCCCACCGACGCATTGCAGGCCGGGGAGGTGGGCTACTTCACCGCCTCCATCAAGACCGTCAAGGACACCCAGGTGGGCGACACCGTCACCGACGCGGAAAATCCCGCCCCGGAGCCGCTGCCCGGCTACCGTCCCGCCCAGTCCATGGTCTACTGCGGCATTTACACCGAGGACGGCAGCAAGTATCCGGACCTCCGGGACGCCCTGGAAAAGCTCCAGCTCAACGATGCCTCCCTGACCTTTGAGCCGGAAAGCTCCGTGGCCCTGGGCTTCGGCTTCCGCTGCGGCTTTTTGGGTATGCTCCATATGGAGATCATCCAGGAGCGGCTGGAGCGGGAGTTCAATTTGGACCTGGTCACCACCCTCCCCTCCGTTATTTATCATGTGTATAAGACCGACGGCACCCTGGTCAAGGTGGATAACCCCCATAATTATCCCGACCCCGCCGTTATCGAGCACGCCGAGGAGCCCTATGTGAAGGTTTCCATCATCACCCCCAACGAGTATGTGGGCAATATCATGCCTATGTGCCAGGACCGCCGGGGCGAGTTCAAGGATATGCAGTACCTGGACACCCATCTGGTGGAGTTGCACTATCAAATGCCCCTGAACGAGATCATCTACGATTTCTTCGACACCCTCAAGGCCAATACCAAGGGCTACGCCAGCCTGGACTATGAGCTCTCCGGCTACCGCCCCAGCGACCTGGTGAAGGTGGACCTGCTCTTAAACGGCGACGGCGTGGATGCCCTGAGCTTTATCGCCCATAAGGATAAGGCCTATCCCCGGGCCCGCCGCCTGTGCGAAAAGCTGAAAGATAATATTCCCCGCCAGCTCTTCGAGGTCCCCATCCAGGCGGCCATCGGCGGGCGTATCATCGCCCGGGAAACGGTGAAGGCCATGCGAAAGGATGTTCTGGCCAAGTGCTACGGCGGCGACATTACCCGCAAGAAAAAGCTGCTGGAGAAGCAGAAGGAAGGAAAAAAGAAGATGCGGAATTTGGGCACCGTCCAGGTCCCCACCGAAGCCTTCATGGCTGTGCTCAAATTGGACAGCGATTGATACCATAATAGAGAAAGAGGAAGCAGTCGGAGGCTGCTTCCTCTTGTTGCTGTCAGATGTTATTTCTTTTTTTGAGGCTGTTTGCCGGGAGTGCGCGTCAGACCTGGATGGTGGTGCGCTTTCTCTCTTCATCTGCCGCTGCGGCGGCCTGCGCCCTGCCACGGGCGAGGATAGCCGGAAGCCGGTCTCTGGGGATAACCATGACCCGACCATTGGCATCGTAGCGGGGGTACATGCCGTTAAAGTAGACAACGCCCGTTTCCGCGTCCACAAAAACGGCTGCCGGCAGCGAGTAAAGCTGCGTGTTGATATAGCTTGTAGATCTCCATTTGATAGTATCTATTTGAATCAGTTCCATTGCGTTTTCCCCTTAAAGATGTTTTAGGCTGTCTCTGCGGCGCTTCTCTTCCCGCTCCTCAGCAAGCTGGCGGGGGCTTATGACCTTGTATCCGCAAATGGAATCAGTACGGCTGTAAACTTCACGATATTCGCCTCCGAAGTGCTTTGCAATTGCAGCAGCCAGTCTTAGAGCCATTTCCCTGCTGACACTATAACCATGGGCTGTATAATTATATACAAACCGCTTTCCGCCCAGAGATAAAAAAGTAACGGAGCTGTTTTCTTCGGAAGAGGAGAACCCGACATAGGCTCCGTCAAAATCGGGAGCTGTTCGCTGGATGGTGGCGATAACATCGTCAACGAGCTTCTTCTGTGCCGCATTTTTAGGTGCCTCAACCCGACTTTTCCTTGTGGACTTAATCACCACAAACAGCACCACCCAGAAAAGAATACCTGGCAGAGCCAACATGAAGTCACTCAAAAAACATCCCCCTTTTCTCGCCAAATTGTGTAAAACAGACTGCTTGCAGTATAGCATACAGAGTTGATATATGTCAATATTCGTACATATGAATTATAGCAGATACCGAAATCCGTATATAGTTTTTATACTGTTTGGTACGAAAGGGGTGTCTGCCAATGATAAGCTACGAACCGCTGTTTCGGACCATGGAGGAAAAGGGCGTGACCTCATACCGGCTTGGGAAGCTGGGCTTTCCGCTGTCGAATTTCTACGCCATGAAGCACGGCGACAATGTATCGACACACACCATCAACCAGCTCTGTCGGCTGCTGCAATGCCGCGTACAGGATGTGATGGAGTAATATAGACGAAGAATAATCGCAAAAATGAAATGCCTTGGAGCAGGAGATCGTGTGACTTCCCGCTGGACAGAGGACGAATTTGGTAGTATACTATGTGTAATATTTGCGGCAAAAGGGTCTGCAAAAGTGAGAGGAGAACGGAAAATGAAGCGAAAAGTATTGCTGCTGGGCGACCCGGCTCTGTATGAGGTAAGCTCCGCCGTGACCCGGGAGGAGCTGGAGGAGCTGCGGCCCGACATTGAGGATATGTTTGAATGCCTAAAGGATGCGGGCTTCGGCCACGGTATCTCCGCCCCCCAGATCGGCATTAAAAAGCGGCTTATTTGCTTGGATTTAGACGGGGTGCGCCGGGTCATCGTGAACCCCACATTGGAGCTGGTGGGCAGCGAGATGATGGAGCTGATGGACGACTGCCTGTGCTTCCCGGGCCTGCTGGTAAAGGTCCGGCGGAACCGGCGGTGCATCGTCCGCTACCGGGACGAAAATTGGCAGGTGCAGGAGCTTGCCTGCGAGGGGTATCTGTCCGAGCTTATCCAGCACGAGTACGACCACCTCAACGGGATTCTCGCCACCATGCGCGCCGTGGACGGCAAGGCCTTTGTGATGAAGGCGTAAAAATTTTCACCCTATACTCTATGGGAAACGGCACCGGAGACGGTGCCGTTTCGGTGCAATTTGGTGCCGTTTCGGTGAAGAAACGAAGGCATAAAGGCGAAAAAAGGCCCCGGTCCCCGGAGAAGGCTCTCCGGGGACCGGGACTCTGTACTTTTTTGGGGGTATGTGTGCAGCGGAAAGGGATCAATAGTCCTTGACCTGCTCCTCGCCGTTGAGGACCCGGAGGGCAGCCTGGGCCAGAGCCAGCAGCTCGTCCTCGCCGGGATAGACGGTGACGGGGGCGATCCACTCCACCATATCCTTCAGGGCCTGGACGGTCTCCTTGCCGTAGGCAATGCCGCCGGTGAGGATGATCTGATCCACCTGGCCATGCATGGCGGCGGCCATAGCGCCGATCTCCTTGCCGATCTGATAGTGGAAGGCGTCGATGACCTCGGCTACCTTGGCATCGGTCTCGGCCATCTTCAGCAGGTCACGCATATCGGTGCTGCCGGCATAGGCCACCAGACCGCCGCGGCCCACGAACATCTTCCGCAGCTCCTCCTCGGTATAGTCCCCGGAGAAGCACAGCTTCATCACGGCGTCGGTGGGGAGGCTGCCGGAGCGCTCGGGGGAGAAGGGGCCCTCGCCGTCCAGAGCGTTCTCGGTGTCCACCACGCTGCCCTTTACATGGGCGCCTACGGACACACCGCCGCCCATGTGGCAGACGATGAGGTTCAGGTCCTCATACTTCTTGCCAACCTCCTTGGCGTAGCGCTTGGCCACGGCCTTCTGATTCAGGGCGTGGAACTTGCTGACCCGCTGGATCAGGGGATGGCCGGAATAGCGGGCAATGGCCTGCAGCTCGTCCACCACGGGGGGGTCGGCAATGAAGGAGGGGATGCCCAGCTCGTCGCCGATCTCCCGGGCGATGAGGCCGCCCAGATTGCAGGCATGCTGACCCTGGACGCCGGCTACGCAGTCGGCCAGCAGGGCATCGGAGGTGGCGTAGGTGCCGCCACGAATGGGCTTTACCAGGCCGCCCCGGGCGCAGATGGCGGTGAGCTTCTTCATGTCGAAGTTGTTTTCGGTCAGGGCCTGCTCCACCAGCTCCTTACGCCACCCCTTCTGATCGGGAATGGTGGCAAACTTTGCGATCTCCTCGGCGGGATGACGCAGAGTTTTGTCAAAGAGCAGGGTGTCGTTTTCAAACACGCCGATCTTGGTAGAGGTGGAGCCGGGGTTGATAACAAGAATGTAATTAGACATAGTGATTTCCTCCTGAGGCTTCAAAATTATAAGATAAAACGCAAAACCGTTTCGGTCATAATGTTTATATTATACACCATGCTTTAGGTGGATGTAAATTGTTTTTTTGATGAAAAAAGCGCATTTTGGCCGCAATCTTCTGCCGATTCAGGCATAAAGACCGTCCAGCCGGTCTATCAGCGCCGCCAGGGCATCCTCCCGGCAGTCCGGCAGCAGCTCCACCCCCGGCGCCCGGCGCACGGCCTCGATGGCATTGGCCGGGGCAAAGGCGTGGCCCGCAGCGGCCAGCATGGTCAGGTCGTTGGCCTCGTCCCCTACGCAGCAGACATTTTCCGCCCGGATGCCCAGAAGAGATGCCAGCTTTTGGGTCATGGCTCCCTTGGTGGCACCCTTGGCGGTGATTTCCAGGAAAAATTTCCCGGAGCGGACGATCTCAAAGTCCCGGGCCCAGGGCAGGCTGCGGATATACCGCTCCAAGTCCCGGCCCCGCTGGCCCGTCTCCTCAAACAGCACCTTGCTGATGGGCATGGGCACCTGCAGGATGGAGTCCGCCTCCGTGGCGGCGGAATGGGTCAGGGCCATGTGGTTGCGGGTCAAATCGTTGGGATGGAGGGTGTGGATCTGGCTGCCGTCGTGATAAATTTCGGCGGTGAGACCCGGGAAGGCCAGCTCTACCGCGTGGAGGTCCCGGCGGATGGAGTCCGGGAGAAAGGCGGTGCAGAGGTACTCGCCCCGGGCAAAATCATAGATGGCCGCGCCGTTAAAGAGGACGGTGGGGCCGTTCATGGGCAGCGTGGGGGCAATGGGCGCAAAGCTGGGCAGGGCCCGGCCTGTGGCCACGGAAAAGAGGCCGCCCTGGGCCGTGAAATACTCCAGGGCCCGGCGGTTTTCCCGGGAAAGGGGCGGCAGAGAACCGCCGCCCAAAAGAACCTCCTCGGTATAGACCAAGGTATTATCAAAGTCGCTGACCAGGAGGACACCTTGAAATTTTCCCATGGCGGTTATGCCTCCGTCTTGCCGCTGCCGCCGGGACCCCGGCGGGGGTGACGGCGTCCGCTCCGGTGCCGGGGCTTCTTTACCTCGCCTCCGGCGGCCTGCTTGGGGGGCTGGGGCTTGGCCGCCTGGGGAGCGGCTCCCTCGGGCTTTTGCCCGCCCCGGCGGCGCGGGGGACGGGGCTTATCAGCCTGCTTATCGCTCTGCTTGGGGGGCTGCTTTTGGGCCTTGGGCGAATTTTTCTCCGGGGCCCTATCCTCGGCAGGGCGGCTGCCTCTGCGGCGGCGATTGCGGCCGGAGCGGCCGGACTCCCGCTTTTCCTCCGCCGGGGGCTCTGCCGCCTCGGGAGAGCTATAGAGGAAGTCGGACACCACCGCCGGGAACTCCTCGGGCTTCTCCTCCACCACCATTCGGGCGGGGCGCTCCCGGGGCACCTGGATGCCGTCGCGGCTGCCCTTGCCGTTGCGCAGGACGCAGATCTCGCAGTTGTGGTAGCACCGGGGGGACTCGGGCTGATCGTCCAGCCGGACGGTGACCTGCTCCTTCAGCAGGTTTACGGCGCTGATGTTGCCGGGGCCGTCGGGGGTCTGGACAAAGGAGTCGTTTTTCGGCATACGCCGGGCGGCGTCCTCATAGGCCTCCTGCTCGTACTTCAGGCAGCACATAAGGCGGCCGCAGGTGCCGGAGATCTTGGCAGGGTTCAGGGACAGGTTTTGGGTCTTGGCCATCTTGATGGACACGGGGATGAAATCGTCCATATACTGGCTGCAGCAGAAGGGACGGCCGCAGATGCCCAGGCCGCCCAGCATCTTCGCCTCGTCCCGGACGCCGATCTGGCGCAGCTCGATGCGGGCGTGGAAGGCGGCGGCCAGATCCTTGACCAGCTCCCGGAAATCCACCCGGCCGTCGGCGGTGAAGAAAAAGAGCAGCTTGTTGCCGTCGAAGGAGCTTTCCGCCCGGACCAGCTTCATCTCCAGGCCCCGCTGGGCGATCTTCTTCTGGCAGACCGCAAAGGCCTCCTTTTCCCGGGCCCGGGCCATTTGCAGGCTGCGGCGGTCATTCTCCGTGGCCGGGCGCAGTACCCGGCGCAGAGGCTCCACCACCTGATGATCCTCCACGGTGTGGTTGCCCTGGGTGCAGGTGACATACTCCGGCCCCTGGGCAGTCTCCACGATCACATCCTGGCCCGGGGCAACGGTGAGCTGCCCGGGGCTGAAATAATAATTCTTGCATCCGCTGCGGAAGCGGACGCTGATAACTTCCTTCATAGGATATCCTCCCATTCTGCGGCGACGGCGCCTAAAACCTGGCCCACCGCCACATTCCATTCACATTCTTGGGCGAATTTGCCCAGCATTTCACACAGCCGCATAAGCTGCTTTTTTGTAAGCCTTCGACTCAGGGGCCCTACCCCGTCGGCGCACAGGGTCTCCGGAGGTGCGCCCCAGCGCAGACGCAGGGCCTGCAGGCTGCCCTCCCGGCACTCCCGCAGCACCTGCTGGAGCTTTTCCCGGGTCATTTTCCCGTTTTCAAAGCCCACCAGCACCTGCGTTACCGCCGGGCTCTCGCCGCCGGCCATAGCCTCCAAAAGTGCCTGGGCCTCCGGGCTTGGCGCCGCCGCCTCCTGCTCCGTGGGACGCACGGAAAGCTCCGCGCACCGGGAGCGCACCGTGGGCAGCAGCACCGAGGGATTTTCCGCGCAGAAAAGAAACGCCGCGTAGGCAGGCCCCTCCTCCACCAGCTTGAGGAGAACATTCTGGTCCTGGACCGTCAGGCGGCGGCAGTCGGGGAAAAGGAACACCTTGCACGCGCCCTCGTTGGGCTGGATATAGGCATCGGAGCGCAGGGCCCGCAGCACCTCCACGGACAGGTCCTTGTGCTGGCTGTCCTCGGCGGTGACGCAGTCGGGATGGGTGCCCCGGAGCACCTTGCCGCAGGCGGGGCAGCGCAGGCAGGGCTTATCCGCCTGCCGACACTCTAAGGCGGCGGTGTAGAACCGGGCGGCGGCCAAAAGATCGCCGCTGCCGGAAAAGATGACGCTGTGGGGCAGCGCACCCTGCCGGGCCCCACGGCGAATACGGCTCTCCAGCACAGGATCCATTGGGCTCCCCCTCCCCTTTTCCGAAAAATCTCCCTGTCACTGCCAGGGGCGAAGCGGCCGGGGAAATCCGTAATATCCCTTGTACAAATCCAAAGGGGAACGGATTGTCACAGCCCGTGTGTACACTGGCTTCGCAATGACAACATATACAGTACAAGTATAGCACAGCTCCGGCATTTTCTCAACCGCTCCCGTATTTTTTTTGTGATTTGCGCCATTTATTTGCAAAAGGGACGAGAGAATTCGGCAAAAGGGTAAAAAATAGAAAAAAGGGAGAGAATATGTTGCATTTTTCAATCTTTGTGGCTATAATGAAGTCTGCCATTATTAAAAAGGTATATTGGAGGGTATTATGAGCAAAAAATTCTGCTATCTGTTTACCGAGGGTAATGCATCCATGCGCGAGCTGCTGGGCGGCAAGGGTGCAAACCTGGCTGAGATGACCAACATCGGTCTGCCGGTTCCCCAGGGCTTCACCATTACCACCGAGGCCTGCACCCAGTACTATGAGGACGGGCAGAAGATCAATGATGAGATCATGGCCGAGATCATGGAGTACATCGAGAAGATGGAGAAGATCACCGGCAAGAAGTTCGGCGACCATGAGAATCCTCTGCTGGTGTCTGTGCGCTCCGGCGCCCGGGCCTCCATGCCCGGCATGATGGACACCATCCTGAACCTGGGCCTGAATGAGGATGTGGTGGGCGTCATCGCCGCCAAGTCCGGCAATCCCCGCTGGGCCTGGGACTGCTATCGCCGCTTTATCCAGATGTATTCCGATGTGGTGATGGAGGTAGGCAAGAAGTATTTCGAGCAGCTTATCGACGAGATGAAGGAGAAGAAGGGCGTCACCCAGGATGTGGAGCTCTCCGCCGAGGATCTGAAGGAGCTGGCCATGCAGTTCAAGGCCGAGTACAAGGCCAAGATCGGCGCCGACTTCCCCTCTGACCCCAAGGAGCAGCTTATCGGCGCCATCAAGGCCGTGTTCCGCTCTTGGGACAATCCCCGGGCCAATGTGTATCGCCGGGATAACGACATCCCCTACTCCTGGGGCACCGCCGTCAATGTTCAGTCCATGGCCTTCGGCAACATGGGCGACGACTGCGGCACCGGCGTTGCCTTTACCCGTAACCCCGCCACCGGCGAGAAGAAGCTTATGGGCGAGTTTTTGACCAACGCCCAGGGCGAGGATGTGGTGGCCGGCGTGCGCACCCCCATGCCCATCGACCAGATGGCCGAGAAGTTCCCCGAGGCCTATGCACAGTTTGTGGATGTGTGCAAGACCCTGGAGGATCATTACCGGGATATGCAGGACATGGAGTTCACCGTGGAGCACGGCAAGCTCTATATGCTCCAGACCCGTAACGGCAAGCGCACCGCCAAGGCGGCCCTGAAGATCGCCTGCGACCTGGTGGACGAGGGCATGATCTCCGAGCAGCAGGCCGTGGCCATGATCGACCCCCGGAACCTGGATACCCTCCTGCACCCCCAGTTTGACGCCGAGGCCCTGAAGAAGGCCCAGCCCGCCGGCAAGGCTCTGCCCGCTTCCCCCGGCGCCGCCTGCGGCAAGATCGTCTTTACCGCCGAGGACGCCAAGGCTTGGGCTGCCCGGGGTGAGAAGGTGGTCCTGGTCCGCCTGGAGACCTCTCCCGAGGACATCGAGGGCATGAAGGCTGCCCAGGGCATCCTCACCGTGCGCGGCGGCATGACCAGCCACGCCGCTGTGGTGGCCCGCGGCATGGGCACCTGCTGTGTCTCCGGCTGCTCCGCCATCGCTATGGACGAGGAGAACAAGAAGTTTACCCTTTCCGGCAAGACCTATCACGAGGGCGACTGGCTGAGCCTGGACGGCTCCACCGGTAATATTTACGACGGCGCTATGCCCACCGTGGACGCTACCATCGGCGGCGAGTTTGGCCGCATCATGGGCTGGGCCGACAAGTATCGCCGCCTGAAGGTCCGCACCAATGCCGACACCCCCCACGACGCCGCCAAGGCCCGTGAGCTGGGCGCCCAGGGTATCGGCCTGTGCCGTACCGAGCATATGTTCTTCGAGGGCGACCGCATCGACGCCATCCGCGAGATGATCTGCTCCGACACCGTGGAGGAGCGGGAGGCGGCTCTGGCCAAGCTCCTGCCCATGCAGCAGGGCGACTTCGAGGGCATCTATGAGGCCATGGAGGGCTGCCCCGTGACCATCCGCTTCCTGGATCCCCCCCTGCACGAGTTCGTTCCCACCGAGGAGGCCGACATCGAGCTGCTGGCCAAGGATATGGGCAAGACCGTGGCCGAGATCAAGGCCATCATCGCCTCCCTGCACGAGTTCAACCCCATGATGGGTCACCGTGGCTGCCGTCTGGCCGTCACCTTCCCGGAGATTGCCGCCATGCAGACCCGGGCTGTCATCCGCGCCGCCATCAATGTGCAGAAGAAGCACCCCGACTGGACCATGGTCCCCGAGATCATGATTCCCCTGGTGGGCGAGGTGAAGGAGCTGAAGTATGTAAAGGACATCGTGGTTACGACCGCCGACGAGGAGCTGGCCGCCGCCGGAATGGACATGAAGTACCTGGTGGGTACCATGATCGAGATCCCCAGAGCTGCCCTCACTGCCGACCAGATCGCCACCGAGGCCCAGTTCTTCTCCTTCGGCACCAACGACCTGACCCAGATGACCTTCGGCTTCAGCCGCGACGACGCCGGCAAGTTCCTGGGCGCTTACTACGATAAGAAGATCTATGAGAACGATCCCTTCGCCAAGCTGGACCAGGTCGGCGTAGGCAAGCTGGTGAAGATGGCCGCTGAGATGGGCCGCGCCACCCGCCCCGACATCCACCTGGGCATCTGCGGCGAGCACGGCGGCGACCCCAGCAGCGTGGAGTTCTGCCACAAGGTGGGCCTGGACTATGTGTCCTGCTCCCCCTTCCGCGTTCCCATCGCCCGTCTGGCCGCTGCGCAGGCTGCCATCAAGGAACAGCGCCAATAAGAAGCCCGCGCAAGTGGCGTAATACCCCTTAATACCCCATAAAAAACGGCCACACCGCTTCCCGGAGCGGTGTGGCCGTTTGAGATGGTCGGGGAAATCCACCGGTTTTTTCCGACAAAAGAGAAACCGTTTCGTTACGGAGGTTTTGACAGCCCCGGCCGGGCATGGTATGCTATTAAAAAAAGAAAAGCGGAGGCGCGGACATGAAGCAGTACATCGGCATCGACCTGGGCGGCACCGGCATCAAGGGGGCCGTGGTCCGGGAGGACGGGGAAATTTTGGCCCGGCAGACCTGCCCCACCCGGCCGCAGCGTGGCCCGGCGGCGGTGGCGGAGGACATGGCCGCCATGATCCGTACCTTGGGCCGGGGCCGGGAGGTGGCCGGCGTGGGCCTGGGCTGCCCCGGCACGGTGGATGACCGGGCGGGCACCGTGGTGTACGCCTGCAACATCGGCTGGGTGAACTATGATGTGCGCCGGGCCCTGGAGGACACGGGCTTTTCCGTGCGCCTGGTAAATGATGCCAACGCGGCGGCCCTGGCGGAGGCGGCGGTGGGGGCGGCCAAGGGCGCCCGAAGCGCCGTAGTGGTGACCCTGGGCACCGGCATAGGCGGCGGCGTGGTGCTGGACGGGCACCTGCTCACGGGCTTTACCGGGGCGGCCAGCGAGCTGGGACATATGTGCATTGTGGCCGACGGGGAGAGCTGCGCCTGTGGCCGCCGGGGCTGCTGGGAGACCTATGCCTCGGCCACGGCACTGATACGCCGGACGGAGGCGGCTATGGCGGCCCACCCGGACAGCGCCCTGCACCGCATCGCCCGGGAAAAGGGCGGCGTAGATGGCCGCACGGCCTTTGCCGGGCAAGAGGCCGGAGATCCGGCAGCCACCCGGGTGGTTGCGGAGTACATCCGGTATCTGGGCGTGGGGATCGCCAACCTGGTGAATATCTTTTTTCCCGAGGTCATAGCCCTGGGCGGCGGCATTGCCAACCAGGGGGAGACGCTGCTGCGGCCCCTGCGCGCCCAGGTGCAGAGCCAGGAATACGGATCCGCCTATACGAAAAAGCACCCCCGCATCGTGACCTGCACCCTGGGCAGCGACGCCGGTGTCATCGGCGCGGCCCTCTTTGCCGCGGAAAAGCCGGAATAATGCCCGAGCGTCGGCCTCTGCGGGTGGGCCGACAGGGGAAATGCCCAAAATAAAAAAGTCTCCCGGAGCTTGCCGCAATCGGTACGCTCCGGGAGGCTTTTTCTGGTTTTTATTCAAATAGGCTGGCCTGATACGGCAGGTCGCCCCGGCCCAGCTGCCGGAGCTGGCGGCTGTTTTCCTCGGTCAGGGCGTCGGTAATGGCCATTTTCCGGATGATGTTTTGGACGGTGGCCTCCAGGTCCGTGCCGGCACGGTAGTCGGCGGGGAAGATAAAATCCACCCGTCCCTTGCTCAGCAGGTCCTCTACGCCCTGGCGGTTTTCCTCCTGATAGACGGCGATGGCCTCGCCGCCGTAGGAGCGCATCATCTTCATGCAGGGCACATCGGAGAGGCCGTCGCCGATGTAGATCATGTTGGTGAAGGGGATGCGCTTGCTGTCGTCGGGCATGGAGGCGTTGAGGGTGCGGTCGTCGGACACATCCAGCACGCCCTTATTGATGCGGTAGACGAACTGGGTCTTATTGGTAAAGTTGACATCCAGCTTGGGCCAGGAGGCCAGACCCCGGGCATCATAGAAAAACTCGCAGGCGTAGATCTCCTTAAACTCGTGGCTGATGCCGCTGCCCTCGATGATCTCCCGGAGACCGGAGGAGATGACATAATGCTCAATGGCTACGCCCTGACTCTCACCGAAGGCGTTGATGCGGGCAAACCAGTCCTGCACGCCGGGGAAGAGCTGTATATCATGGCCGCAGCGAACCAGAAAGTCCCGGTCCAGACGGATGTTTTGGGCCCGACACTCCTCGATCATGGTGTACATATAGGCCAGAAGGCCGTCCATGCGGTTGTTATAGCCGAAGTCGTTGGCCTTTTTCCAGAATTCGGCGGGCTTATAGCCCAGGGCGGGAATGAAGGTGTAGTCCTCCATGTCGGTGGTGCAGAGGGTTTTATCGAAATCGTAGAGAAGGGCGATGATGGGCTTTTCCATGGGGGTATCTCCTTTTGGGGGCTTTTTTGG
>ERZ1026848.1439-NODE-1439-length-12661-cov-8.694193_pt1 | contig 12661 bp, 7 predicted proteins | sample MGYA00380154_ERZ1026848 | MGnify/ENA primary metagenome ERZ1026848 (study PRJEB33269, sample SAMEA4719790) | human gut metagenome | biome: human-associated habitat; feature: organic feature; material: feces | place: Cameroon | collected 2013-10 ...
TTTTTGTCTATCCCCGATATTTTTTGTATTTTTGTGCTCATAATTGTGCAAATGCTCCAATTTACCCATCAAGTAAGGAGCATCAGCAATGAAAATGAGATAAGTAATATAGAAAATTAATAATATAAAATAACGACTCATGAGATTTACAGTTTCAAGTTCAGCATTGAACAGCAAGCTCAATATGCTTGCTAAGGTGATTGGCAGCAAGAATTCTCTGCCTATCCTTGACAATTTCCTGTTTCAAGTTGCCAACGGCGAGATGACCATCACCGCAAGCGACAGTGACAACATCATCAAGAGTACCATCGCTCTCACTGACTGCGATGGCGAAGGCGAGTTCTGCGTTGCCAACCGCGTCATCCTGGATGCATTGAAGGAGTTGCCTGAGCAGCCTCTCAGCTTCGATGTAGATACAGATAGTTATGCCATTAAGATTGAATATCAGAATGGTCTCTATAATTTCACAGGCTTGAATGCTGAAGACTATCCTCCAACACAGGATATGGGTGATGCCTGCACTACCCTCGTCTTGCCAGCACAGGTGCTGATCGACAATATCAACCGTTCTCTCTTTGCAACAGCCAGCGATGAGCTGCGCCCAGTAATGAATGGTATCTATTTCGACCTTACTCCAGAATCGCTTGCCATCGTAGCTAGTGATGGTCATAAGTTGGTAAGAAGCAAGAACTTCACTATCAAGAGTGAAACTCCTTCTTCATTCAACCTGCCAAAGAAGCCAGCATCATTGTTGAAGAACATTCTGAGCAAGGATGATGAGGCAACCATCAAGTTTGATGCACGCAGAGCTGAGATTCAGTTTAGCGATGGCGTATTGAAATGCCGCCTCATTGATGGTCGCTATCCTAATTACAACTCAGTGATTCCTGCCAACAACCCATGTGAGATAACCGTAGATCGCAAGGGCTTGCAGAGTGCATTGCGCCGTGTTTTGCCATTTGCCAGCGAGAGCAGCCAGCTGATCCGTTTCCATATCGAGAGCGGCCGTTTCGAGGTTTCTTCTGAAGACATCGACTTCTCTACTTCTGCCAAGGAAGTTTTGGCTTGCGAATATAGCGGTTCCAGCATCAGCATCGGTTTCAAGGGTAGCAGCTTGATGGAAATTTTGGGTAATCTGAACAGCGATCAGGTTGTCTTCCACTTGGCAGATCCTAGCCGTGCCGGTATCATTGTACCAGCTGAGCAGCCAGAAGACGAGGACATCCTCATGCTCATCATGCCAATGCTCCTTAACGAATAAGGAGCTTGGCTCATCTAAACACCCCTTCCCTATCAGTAATATATAGTAATAAATACTAGAAGTAATGAAATTAAATCTTACTAAGCCTCTAATCGTGTTCGACCTAGAGACTACCGGTCTTGACATGGTAAAAGACAGAATCATCCAGATCTCCTATATCAAGGTGTATCCAGATGGAACAGAGGTTCGTAAAAACCAGTTTGTCAATCCTGAGAAGCCAATCCCTGAAGAGGTGGTTGCTCTTACAGGTATCAGCAATGATGATGTGAAGGATGCACCAACCTTCAAGCAGTTGGCGGCTACCTTCAACCAGGAGTTCTCTGGTTGTGATTTTGCTGGCTATAACTCCAATCATTTCGATGTACCGATGCTTGCAGAGGAATTCCTGCGTGCAGGCATCGATTTCGATTTCTCTAAGTGTCGCCTCATTGATGCCCAGAACATCTTTATGAAGATGGAGCGTCGTAACCTGGCTGCTGCCTACAAGTTCTATTGCGGCAGAAAGATGGAGGAAGACTTCGAGGCACACCGCGCCGACCAGGATACCGAGGCTACCTATTGCGTGCTGAAAGGCGAGCTGGACCATTATGCCCCTGGTGTTCAGGAGGAAGCCGACCGTGTACTCAATAATGACATGGACGAGCTTGCTGAGTTCTCCAAGCGCAACGACAATGTAGATTTTGCCGGCCGCATCGTCTGGCAGGAGTTGAAGGATGCTGACGGCAATGTGATACTCGACGAAAAGGGCAATCCTCGCAAGCATGAGGTATTCAACTTCGGCAAGTACAAAGGATGGGATGTGGCAGAGATCCTGACCAAGGATCCTGGTTACTTCACCTGGGTATTGGGAAGCGACTTCACCAACAATACCAAGCAGGTACTCACCCGTATCCGTCTGCGCGAGTTCAACAAGAGAATGGGAAAATAATATGTTAAAAGGAAAGAAAATCGTATTGGGCATTACGGGGTCCATTGCAGCCTACAAGTCATGCCTTATCATCCGTGGTCTCATCAAGAAGGGAGCTGAGGTGCAGGTGGTCATTACGCCTGCCGGTAAGGAGTTCATTACCCCTATCACCCTCTCTGCGCTGACCCATAAGCCGGTGGTAAGCGAGTTCTTCTCGCAGCGTGATGGTACCTGGAATTCGCACGTGGATCTCGGTCTCTGGGCGGATGCGATGGTCATTGCACCATGTACGGCATCTACCATGGGCAAGATGGCGCATGGCATTGCAGACAACATGCTCATCACCACCTATCTCTCCATGAAGGCACCAGTCTTCATTGCTCCTGCCATGGACCTTGATATGTACAAGCATCCTTCTACCCAGGCTAACATGAAAACCCTTCTCGGCTATGGTAACCATATCATCGAACCGGAAGTGGGATTCCTTGCTTCTGGATTAGAGGGAAAGGGACGCATGGAGGAACCGGATGTCATCGTGGATTACCTGGATAGATACTTCAACATGATGGAGAGTGCCGATGAGGTTGCTGATGCAGAATCAGAGAACCAGAAGACTGCAGGGAAAGACCTCTGCGGTAAGAAGGTGATGATTACAGCTGGACCAACCTATGAGAAGATTGACCCTGTGCGTTTCATCGGCAATTATTCTTCAGGAAAGATGGGATTCGCACTTGCCGAAGAATGTCTTCGCCGTGGTGCGGATGTTACTTTGGTGGCAGGTCCTGTCTCGTTAGATTGTAGTCCTGCTATCCACCGCATCAATGTGGAGAGCTGTGAGGAGATGTATCAGGCAGCCACAGCAGCCTTTGCTTCATCTGATGCTGCCATTCTCTGTGCAGCCGTAGCAGACTTCCGTCCTGCCAATGTAGCTGATAGGAAAATCAAGCGCGAAAAGGATGACCTGGAGCTGACACTGGTGCCTACCCATGACATCGCAGCAGCTTTGGGACAGATGAAACAAAAGGATCAGCGAATCGTAGCTTTCGCCCTGGAAACCAACGATGAAGAGAGTAATGCACAGAAGAAGAGAGTGAAGAAAAACGCCGACTTCATCGTGCTCAACTCTACCCGTAATCCGGGCACTACTTTCCGCACTGACGACAATCAGATTACCATCATCTCTGAAAAGGGAAAGAAAGAATATGAAAAGAAACCGAAGACTGAGGTGGCTCGCGACATCATTGACGAGCTGGCTCTCCTGTTTTAGTCCGGTATCTTTAGCTGGTGGCCTCCTGTGCTGCAGTCCTTCTACGATTTCAGCACAGGAGCTGCAAGCTAAGATTACTATCAACCATGCCCAGATCTCGGGTACGGAAAAAGGCGTATTCGACAATCTGCAACAGACCTTGCAGCAATTCGTCAACAATCGCCAATGGACTCATCTTCAGTTTCAGAAGAACGAACGCATCATCTGCAACTTCAATATCACCGTCACCAAGTATGACAGAGACCAGAATCTCTTTACCTGCAAGGCGCTGATACAGGCCAATCGCCCCGTCTTCAATTCGGCATACACCTCCACCTTATATAATAATGTGGACGATAACTTCACGTTTCGTTTTGCTGAATACGACCAGTTGGAGTTCAATGAGCAGCAGATAGACAATCAGCTTACAGCTCTCTTTGCCTATTATGCATATCTTATCATCGGCATCGATCTGGATAGTTTTGCACCCAAAGGTGGTGAAGACATTCTGCAGCGCTGCATGAATCTGACAAACAATGCCCAGAATCTGGATTATCCCGGATGGAAGGCTTTCTCTGATGACCGTAACCGATATGCTATCATCTCAGACTATCTGGATGGAGCACTGGAACCCTTCAGACAGTTGCAGTATGACTACTATCGGAAAGGGCTCGACGAGATGGCGAATAATGCGGAAAGAGGTCGTACCGAGATAACCGCAGCCCTGGAAACAGGACTGAAGAAGGCGAAGGAAAACCGCCCGCTCAGTTTGTTGCCACAGATATGGACCGATTTCAAGAAGGATGAACTTGCTAACATTTATCGCGGCAAGGGAACCCAAAAGGAAAAGGAGAGCATCTATGAACTCCTCTTCTCCATCAATCCTTCACAGAATAAATATTGGGATCTGGTCAAGGAATGATTTTTCAGGAATCATCTGTCTGGATAGATTTTTCAGGTTGGAATCTTCATAAGATCATCTTCCAGAACGGAAGCTTCTGAAAATCAGAATCAGCTTTCCCTTTATATCTTTATCAAAAAGTAGAATAAAATATGCTCAAGCAATTATATATCAAGAACTTCACGCTCATCGACGAGCTGAACATCTCTCTCTATCCTGGCTTCTCCGTCATCACGGGTGAGACAGGAGCAGGAAAGAGTATCATCCTCGGTGCCATCGGACTGCTTTTGGGTAACCGTGCTGACAGCAAGGCAATCAAGGCAGGAAGAGACCGTTGCGTGATAGAGGCTCACTTCGATCTCTCCAGATATGGTATGCAGAAATTCTTCGATGATCATGACATCGACTATGATGCCGATGATACTATCATCCGAAGAGAGTTGACTGCAGCCGGCAAGAGCCGTGCCTTCATCAATGATACCCCGGTGTCTCTTACCTGTATGAGAGAATTGGGAGAGCAACTCGTGGATATCCATTCGCAGCATCAGAATCTTCTTCTGCAGAAAGAAGACTTCCAGTTGAATGTGGTGGATATCATCGCTCAGGATGCCGACCAGCTCAAGGTTTACCAAAAGGAGTATTATGCCTATCGCAAAGCCAAGGAACTTCTGGAAGAACTGAAAGCCGAGATTGCCAAGAACCGTGAGAACGAGGAGTTTATGCGCTTCCAGCATAAAGAGCTGGATGATGCAAATCTACAGGAAGGCGAATTGGAACAGCTGGAGCAGGAAGCAGAGACCCTGAGCCATTCGGAGGATATCAAGACCGCTCTCTTCGAAGCTGACAATGCGCTTTCGGGAGACGACGATAGCATACTTGACAAACTGAAGAACGCCACTCATCACTTGGAAAACATCTGTGATGTCTATCCAAGCATGGCTGATGTGGCTGGCAGAATGCAGAGCAGCTATATCGAATTGAAGGACATCGCACAGGAAATCAGCAGTAGTGTAGATCACGTGGAATTCGATCCTAACCGATTGGATGCCATCAATACCCGTCTGGACAAGCTCTACACCCTGCAGCAGAAGTTCCATGTGGAAACGATAACAGAACTTATCGCTACCCGTGACCGCATCGCAGAACAGCTTGCACATATCGATAATGGCGATGAAGACATCGAAGAGAAGGAAAAAGAAGTTGCAGCTCTCCTTGTCAAGGCTGAAAAGCAAGCTACCCTACTCACTTCTATCCGTCAGAAATCAGCAAAGGCGATCGAAAAAGAGATGAAGGGCAGACTCATCCCGCTGGGCATTCCGAATGTGAGATTCGAGATTGCCTTCGCAGAAAAGCCACTGTCAGGAAATGGTGCCGATAAGGTCAGCTTCCTCTTCAGTGCCAACAAGAGTACCCAGCTACAGCCTGTCAGTCAGGTTGCTTCGGGTGGTGAGATCGCACGTGTGATGCTCTCGCTGAAAGCAATGATCAGTGGAGCCGTGAAGTTGCCAACCATCATCTTTGATGAAATTGATACCGGTGTAAGCGGCAAGATAGCAGAAAAGATGGCAGATATCATGGAAGAAATGGGACTCCAGAACCGACAGGTGCTCTCTATCACCCACCTGCCACAGATTGCCGCCAAGGGTAGTCATCATTATAAGGTATTGAAGGAGGAAACCGAGAATGGAACCATCTCGCACATGAAAGAACTCAACAACCAGGAGCGCATAGAGGAAATTGCCCAGATGCTCAGTGGTAGCGACATCACGCAGGCAGCTCTTGCCAATGCCAAAGAATTATTGAGAATATGAAAAGAATAAATATGATCATGATGGGACTGATGCTGGGTGCATCATCCCTCTTCGCTCAGCCAGGCTCTGTACAGAAAGCCGCTAAGAGCGTATTTACACTTACCACCTTCAATAAGGATGGTAACATCATCTCTTCTACACAAGGTGTGTTTATTGATAACAAGGGAACGGCTATCGGTACCTTCAAACCGTTTATCGGTGCTGTGAAGGCTACCATCGTGGATGCCAGTGGAAAGTCGATGGACGTGGATGCCATCCTCGGTGCCGATGAGCTTTACGATGTGGCTAAGTTCAGAGTCTTGGGTAATACCACGGCTGCCAACATTGCAACGGCAGAATCACCTGCCGGCAGCAAGGTTTGGCTCGTTCCTTATTCTATCAAGAAATCACCTTTCCAGCAGGAGGATATCGCAAGCGTAGAGAAGTTCAAGGAAACCTACAATTACTACATCTTCTCTAACACCGTACCGGACAATGCAGTGGGTTGCCCATTCGTCAACAAGAGCGGTCAGGTGATTGGTATCATGCATAGCAACGGTCAGGTTACTGCCATTGATGCCAACTATGCCAAGGGGTTGAAGGTGACAGGTCTTTCCACATTGGATGCAGCCCTTCGCGAAACAGGCATCCGTACTGCTCTTCCTGATACCGAACAGGAGGCGATTACGATGATGACGCTCAATAAGAGTCAGGTATCCCGCGATATCTATGGCAAGTATGCAGATGAGTTTATGACAAAGTTCCCTACTTCTGCATTCGGTTACAAGGAAAAAGCAACTCTTCTTGTAGATAAGAACAAGTTTGCCGAGGCAGCCAAATGTATGGAAGATGGTATCAAGAAATCTTCCGCCAAGGATGAAGCCCACTCCAATTATTCTGATATCATCTATCAGAAACTGATCTATAAGGGTGATTCTGCCTATACAGCCTGGACTTACGACAAGGCGATAGAAGAAGCACAGAAGGCATACGCCATCAATGCCAATCCTGTATATCAGCATCAGGAGGCACGCATCATCTTTACCAAGGGTAATTATCAGAAGGCATACGATATGTTCATCGCCCTGACCAAGACATCGGTCAAGAATCCGGAAATCTTCCTGGAAGCTGCTCAGGCTAAGATTCAGCTCAAGGCTCCAGCTACAGAGATTAAGGTTTTGCTGGACAGTGCAGTCAATGAGGCAAAGAACTCGGGCACCATGGCTGGTCCTTACTATCTGGCTCGTGGTGATTTCCAGGCAGAACAGGGAGAGTATCGCAGTGCCATAGCCGACTACAATATGTATGATTCTATCGTCCGTCCTGTTAATCCTGCATTTTTCTATGCAAGATACAAGGCTGAGACCAAGTTGCGCATGTGGCAGCCAGCGCTGATTGATATTGCCCGTACCTGCTACCTCGCTCCAAACGAGCCTACTTATTTTGCAGAATGGGCTAGTCTTGACTTACGTGTGAAGCGATATGCAGAAGGTATCAGTGCAGCCAAGCATTGCATAGAGATTGCTCCAGAATATGCCGATGGCTATCTCCTCCTCGGTTTGCTCCAGGTGGAGAACAAGCAGAAGGAAGAGGCTCGCAAGAACTTGGAAAAAGCAAAGGAACTGGGAGATACCCGTGCTGAGGGTTATCTCAAAAAACTGAAATAATCAGATTAACTGAAATAACCAGATTAATTGAAATAACCAGATTAATTGAAATAACAAAATTGAAGGTGGTAATAATTGCACTTTCAAACGCCCTGAAAGGGCAAAAGCTCATAGGAGGGTGTGTCAAAAGTCCAAGACACACCCTCTTCTTCGTTTCTTCAAGAACGCAAGCCCGCTAGGTGTCTCGGAGAATTTGAACACCGCCCCCGCTAGGCGTCTCGCCGGATTTGCAATCCGGCGTTAAAAAATGTCCTAACCTATTTAGGCTCTGCGGATTTGCAATCCGCAGCAAAGAAGTATGCTTTTTCTTTTGTTGGGGGATTACAAATCCCCCAGTTTTAATAGGTCGAACCTTTTTTTACGGCGGATTGCAAATCCGCCGGGACGCCTAGCGGGCTTCATACATCCCCTGGGTGTTGCCATGGGTTAGGAGCTTTTGGGCCTTCAGCCCGTTCTTAAGCCACAAGTGAAAGTTCTATAAAACAAAAAGTGGATTAACCTTTCGATTAATCCACTTTTGTGATTCCGTTGGGGTTCGAACCCAAGACCCACAGCTTAGAAGGCTGTTGCTCTAATCCAACTGAGCTACGGAACCAACACTGCTATTTTTCATTAGCGAGTGCAAAGGTAATACTTTTTTGCGAAACTACCAAATTTTCCCGCATCTTTTTTACAATAAAACCGAATATTATGCAACTTTTCACCTTCTATGAATTGAAAAGCGCATAATATTCGGTATTCCTCATTCTTTTATGCATCCAAAAGAACGAATATCTTTTATGCATCCAAAAGAACGAATATCTTTTATGCATCCAAAAGAATGAATATCATCTTCCACTTATTATTCAGTAATCAGTGTAAACTCTGAACCCGAAGCATAATCCTGACCATTCTGCTCATTCAATGCACGCAGACGGAAGTAGCGAGCCTTGACAGGCTTGTTCAACATCACCTTCTGCAGCTTGGCTGTTTTCTCAAAATGCCCCTTCAAGATTGGCTCACCCCAAGTCTTGTTGTCGTTGCTGACGTAGATTTCATAGTCCTTGATGCAACCATTCAGAGAACCATCCTGGCGTGCTAGATAAGTAAAGCCCTTGATGACCTTCTGCTTCCCAGCATCGAAGTCAACCCAGTGAGGATACTTAGCCAATGTAATGGAATACATCGTATGCCAGAATGTAGAAGGATCGCCATCTACCAAGTAGGCAGCATCACCCTCATCAGGCTCCTGGCTGGAAGCAAAGGCAATCTGAAGATTAGAAGTCTGCTGATTCTGCTGCATCTTCTTCATCATCTCCTTCACCATCTCACGACCGGTAGCTGAAACCTTCACGATATTTCCAAGCTCTGACTTCACCGCAGGACGGATGATGAATCCGAAAGTGGTAGGAGTACTGCGTACCTGATCTGGTGTCAAAGGACCACCCTGTCCACAGCTGGCACCGCCCAATCCTGTAACCTTTGCATCGAGGTGCAAGTGAGTACCGCTGCTCTTTGGCAACTGATATGGATGTGCTGCCAATGTCAACTCCTGCTGACTCCAAGGCAATGCTGAGGCAGACATAGTACTGTCAGAGATGAATACTACACCCTGCTGGCTGTCGTTGGTAACGGCGCACCAACGAACCTCCTCGCGGTTGCCCTGTGCCTGTGGCTTAGGAAGCATGATGCCCTGCTCTGCTACCGGACTGTGGTACCAACCGATAAACTGGCTGGTCTTGCGGTCGTTGTAGTTGTTGACAGGTCCGCGTCCATAATAATCATACTGGTTCAACTCGCTTGGCAATACCATAGAATAGCCGATACGAGGCAAGATGACCTTAGAACGGTTAGCACCGATGGCACTCTGCATCTCGATAGAACCATCCTTATAGATCGTATAGATCTGGCGTGAAGTGAACTTCAGGTCAGCATCTGTCAAGGCATGCTTGTTCTTCTCGAAGTTATAGCAAGACTCTGGGTCACGGTCGCGGTTGCTGTAATTCACATCGCATCCCTCCTTACCCTGACTCTCTACAGTAAAGTCGAGCTGGTAAGTACCATCCTTCTTGGCAGTATAGTTCCAGTTCTTCACTACATGCTGCAGGTCGTACAGACCATTCTTGAACCATGCATTGTGGTATCCGATACCGGCATCGTTGTCTGTAGGAGCACGATATGCATCAAGCTTAGGACCATTGCCATCCTTGATGATATCCTGGCTGCCATACTTCAGGCTATAGATAGCACCGGTATTCAGGTCGAATGCCACCTGGAAGTTGCCACCATTGATGTTGGCACGCTTAGCCGCCTTATCTACCGAAAGCTTCATCGCCTTACCGTTCTTGGCAACAGTAGCGATAGAAGGAGCAGCAACATCAGCGCCCTTCACTCTCAACTGCTCTTCCATCTGCGGATAACCCTTGGCCGCCCAAGGCATATCCTTACCCAGAAGGAACTGGACTGTTACGAAGTACTCGCTCTTTGGATCGAGGCTTGCATAGTCGTATGGCAAGGTATAGAAGCCCTTTTCACGAGGACCCACGATATTCTTGGCACCCTGCAATGGCTGATTCTTAGAAATGCAGACACCATCCTTATAGAGAGACCATACAATCTGGTAATTCTTGAGAGGCTCGAAGTAGTTCTTGTTGAAGATTTCAATCTGTCCCTGCTTCATATCCACAGCCTTCACGCCTACATTCTGATAAACCTTCTTTACCTCATAGTACTGAGCCTTAGGTGAGAAGTCCGGGCGAAGGATACCATTCATACAGAACATACCATCGTTTGGCTTGTTGTCCTTGCCGAAGTCACCACCGTATGCCCAGTAGGTCTTTCCGGTTACAGGATCCTGCTTGTTAAGGGCCTGGTCAACCCAGTCCCAGATAGCTCCACCCATGAAGAAGTTGGTGCTCTCGATGGCATTCCAGTAATCTATCAGGTTACCGCAGGCATTGCCCATAGAGTGAGCATACTCAGAGATGTGGAACGGATACTTCAGCTTGTACTTGCCCTGTACGGCACCCTGAACCCAGGCGATGGAAGGATACTGGTTAGAACCCATATCCACGATATCATTGTTGCGCTCGTACTGAACAGGGCGGCTGGTATCGTATGCCTTGATGGCATTGTAGCAATCTACGAAAGTCTTGCCAGGACCAGCCTCGTTACCCAAACTCCAGATTACTACAGAAGGATGATTCACGGTAGCGTGTACCATCTCCATATTTCTGGCGATATGAGCGTTGCGGAACTCTGGTACATGAGAAAGACTCTGCTTGCCATAGTAGTACTCATGGCTTTCGAGGTTAGCTTCATCCTCCAGATAGATACCATACTTATCGCAGAGATAATACCAGTAAGGTGCATCAGGATAGTGGCAGTTGCGCACATGGTTGATATTACCACGCTTCATCAGGAAGATTTCGTTCTCCATCTGCTCACGGGTAGCAGTGTGACCTAACAGCGTATTGTTCTCATGACGGTTGACACCCTTCAGCTTGATCGGCTGTCCGTTGAGATAATAATATCTTCCAGCCAATCCGAACTCATCCTTCTCGGCAGGAGTCTCCTTGATTTCCACCTTTCTGAAGCCAACGATGGTAGAGAAAGTCTGAACCGTTCTGCCCTTGGCATCCTTCAATTCTCCTACCAGTGTATAACGGTAAGGAGCTTCTGCACTCCAGAGCTTCACCTTGTTGGCAGCATCGAGCGTAGTCTCCAGAACTATCTCTCCCTTGGAATTCAATTTTCCTACGAGAGGAGTAGAAGCTGTAATGCCTTCCATCAAGTCATTGTCGTCGGAATAGAGACGGTTGGCATAGAGTGAATACTGCAAGGAATAACCCTTGATGGCCTTCTTGGAAAGATTCTGCAACTGGGCAGAGATATGCAAGGTGGCATGGCTGTAGGTTTCATCCAAGTCAGGAATAGCCTTGATGTCTCTTACCTGAACCTGTGGTTTGGCAACCAAAGACACGGTGCGGAAGATACCAGGCAAGCGGAACATATCCTGACTCTCCAGGAAAGAACCGTCTGAATGGCGATAAACCTCCACGGCTACGGTATTCTCCTCACCCTCCTTATTAAGATAAGGTGTAATGTCGAATTCAGCCAGGTTGCGTGAGTTCTTGGAGAATCCCACATACTTACCATTTATATATAGGTAGAAGAATGAATCTACACCATCGAAGTTCAGATAGATCTGCTGACCCTTCCAATCTGCAGGTACGGAGAAGGTTCTGCGATAAGAACCCACCTCATTGCGGTTGCGATAGGTCATCCAGTCAGTAGGAGGTGTACGCATCACTCCACCCTTCCAGTCGTTCATCGGCTTCCAGGAGTGCTGGAAGATGACACGCTGGTTAGAATAAAGCGGATCTCCATACTTGTTGTTTCCATCTTTCTGCAGTCCAGCCAAATTCCAGTTCATAGGCACCTTGATGTCGTCCCACTGAGATACATCATAGTCTGTACGGTAGAAATCCTTAGGACGCTCATCTGGATTTGGAGCCCAATGGAACTTCCATAAACCATCGAGAGATTTCCAGTAAGAACTGTTCTCGGGTAAAACCTTTCTCGCCTCTTCGACATTGCGGAACGAGAAGAACCAAGCATGCGGCTGCTGCTTGTTGACTGCTACGGAATCAGGACTTTGCCACTCCCATCCCGTAGGCGCAGCCTGCTGATTGTAGAAGTAGCCTCCTAAAGTACCATCTGCCCATGCTGATGAGCAAATGAGTCCGGTTAAAAGTAATAAATAAGTTTTCTTCATAAGTTGATGTTATTGTTTCTAATTATTTGCTTTGCAAAGTTACGCTTTTATTTTGAAAGAGAAAAATAGTAGAAGAGAAAAAGCGAGAAAATACCCGATTTTTTGAGATAAGCCTTTAATCTTTGCCCTACCC
>ERZ1026848.1440-NODE-1440-length-12658-cov-13.009125_pt1 | contig 12658 bp, 1 predicted proteins | sample MGYA00380154_ERZ1026848 | MGnify/ENA primary metagenome ERZ1026848 (study PRJEB33269, sample SAMEA4719790) | human gut metagenome | biome: human-associated habitat; feature: organic feature; material: feces | place: Cameroon | collected 2013-10 ...
AAGTTCCCGCGCCGGGGGCACCCTTGTGGGGTTCAATACAGTACGCCGGCTGGCCGTTGAAATATTTTACAACGGCACTGGAATAGGGTGCGAACTCAGCCATCCACTTGCTGTTATAGCCCATGTCGTCACCGGTCGTAATGGTGCCCGATGCGCGAGCGGGAGCCCTCATTGCACTGATAGCTCTGGGGGCGTTCTGTGCAGACCCGTAAAGGAAGGAAACGTTCACAGGAGTATTCTCTCCGGCGTAGGGGTCCTGAAGTCCCTCCTCTGTCACGGAAGATTTGACAGACTCATCTTTACCAGTCTCAGATTTAGCTTCACCCGGAGCAGCCTGCCCGTTTTCAGAGGAGCTCTCTTTGGAGGTGTCCTTCTTATCGGCGCCTCCCTTAACCTCATCCTCAACAACGGTAGAATCGGACTTCTTGCTGTCATCGGGATTCTTCGTGTCTTCTGTGGCGTTGTAGACCAAATCGCCGTCGCCAGAACCAGTCTTTCCAACCTTCACAGGGTCAGAAACACTTTTGATGACGACCGAATTGCCGCCGCCATCCGCGTCCGACGCATACACGGATGTCGGGAGCATTCCGACCATCATCACCAGCGTCAGCAACATAGCAACAACGCCACGTACCTTCTTGTGCTTCATGGTATTTGTCTCCTTTCAATGAAGAATTATTTAGAGAAAATCAGCCCTCTTATATTTATTCATTTCTTAATATTGCCAATTTGAAACGAATGATATAAGGAGGCGGATTGCCCTCCATGTTTTCATGGTAGCATATTCAAGCATATTGTCAACACATCCGGAGCTACAAATTTCAACAAGAAAAGAAAAGGGTATCAGCCCCTGCTGACACCCTTTTGACTTTTTGGATTCATCTCTTACTTATTTCGCTTCCATCTTAATCTTCTCCTCTTATGTATAAAGAAGGAGCACAGCGACTCTTATCGCTGTGCTCCTTCTTGTGAGTTCTTAGTTTATATCTCGCGACATCTCATTTATCTGTCTTAATAGTAGATATAAATTTCGTGATAACCGGCAGAGGCATTCCACCGAACGACACAGTTAGCGGCATAAGACCCATAAGGTGCATCAGAAGGCTTCTCACCCGTAGCGTTTTCCAACTGGCTTACAAGGAAATCAATATTTCTCTTAATTGTCGCCTCAACCCACTCCTGATTCCAGCAGGACTCAGGACAATCACGCTCAAGGAAAATGGGGGGATTATACCCGGTGGCTCCGTCCCAAATCATAAAACCAAGGCTTTCTGCATATGCGTTACCCACTCTCATAGCCTGTTCGCAATCAATGGTCGCCTTGGTGGGTTTGGAGGGCTCAGAAGGCGTAGTGGGAGCCGTGGAACCGCCACCCGTGGAACCAGTGTTACCAGTGTTACCAGTGTTACCAGTGTTTCCGCCAGAAGGAGTTTCGGGGGTGGTAATCTGCTTGTTGCTCTGGTAGTATGCCCACGCCTCATCAGCGGTGCGCCCACCGGCTGCCTTCTTGGAGCCTGCGCCCCACTGACCGTCCGCGCCGACGCCGTACCAGCGCTGGAGCTCCTTCACCTGTGCGGTGGTCAGAGAACCATTATCGTAGCTGGGCGTTGCGGGCTTCTGGGGCTCCGGCTTAACCTCAGGCTTCGTTTCGGGCTTGGTCTCAGGCTTCGCGGTGTCCTGCTTGTTGTCAGCAGGCTTCTGAGTCTCCTGCTTGGCGTCGTCCTTCTTGGTCTCGTCCTTCTTGGTGTTATCCACCTTGGTGTCCGTCTTCTGTGCGTCGGACTTGTTCTCGCCATCGGGCTTCGCAGCATCCTCAGGCTTCTGAGTATCTGCCTCGGATGCGTCGGTCTTGTTCTCCGCATCCTTTTCCTCGGACTTCTCGTAAGCCGTGATGTCCGCCGCCTTGACGACCACCACGCCCTGCGTGTCCACCACATTGCCTTCGTCGTCCAGCGTGTAGTCGGTCACGGCGTTGCCGTCCTTATCCACCAGAACCTTCTCACCGGACTCGGTGGTCTGCACGTAACAGCCGATATCCTCTCCGGTCTTGGTCTCCTCGTCAGTCTTGTTGCCGCAGGCCATCAAACTCATGGTCATCACCAGAGCCAGCAGCAGGGCGATAAAATTCTTCATCTTTTTCATAGTTCTTGTCCTTTCATTCATTTCAAAATTTGCTCAGGGAATGTAATTAAATAATAGACCGTGACGAGGTTTAAGCTGTGGAAAACTTGACATTATTTTTGATGTGCTTACAATAGCACGATTATAAAAAAATGTCAAGTGTGGTTTTTGGAAAATTTTTCGTTTTCTCATCTTAAACCACAAAGCCTTGTGCCTCGCAAAGACGGAAACCCCTTATATTGCAACGGTTTTGCACGCTTCCCTTCCTTCTGTTTTCAATCAAATAATTTTTTCAAAAAAAATAGACCGGAGCCAAAACTCCGGTCTATTTAATACCTTTGGTCCTACGTTTACTTATTTTTCTTTCTTCTCTTGACGTTGCTCACTACAACGACAATAATTGCAGTTCCCAAGGCAATCGAGCCCAAAGAGACATACTTGCCGACGCCATCATCTCCAGTCTTGGGAGATGCGGTAACAGTCACAGTCTGTCCAGCATCATTGATGTCAGTATGGCTCAGGTACGGAGTCCCGTCCACACTCCCTCCGACATACAACTCCTCAAACACGACAACCTTCGCACCCTTGATGTTCGACGCAGCGAAGGAGAATTTCATGTCGATGGAGCCATCGGAGGCCTTCGGGGTAAATGTCAGCTTGGAGGTTACTTCCCTGCCGCCCGCATCGCGCAGAGCTTCCCCCGTCTGAGCATCCATCAACCTGCCAACCAAGGTATAATTCTGACCAACAGCCAACCCAGAATAACTCACGGTATCTACGACCACAAGGCGAGAGGCGTAACCGCTGGACTTCGAGCCATTGGCAAATGTCGCCGTAGTTCCCATAGTAGGCCCGCTATAATGAATGCGGTCAACAGTAACCGTTTGTTTCTCGTCCATTATGTCAGCGTGAGTAGCGACACTCATGTTGTTGTAGAGGAGCTCCTCGTACACAACGAGAGTTTTCCCCGCAACGGAACGAGCACCAAACACAAAGGAAACCGTCGTTGTTCCTTCGGCCTTTTCAGTCGTAAAGGTCGCAGTAGAGGTCAAGGGCTTTTTGTCCTTGTCCATGATGGGTTTACCTTCGACCCAATTCCCACCAGATTTAACCTTTTCTACCAGAGTCCCGACCAAGGTGTACTCGTGACCGGGGATAAGTCCCTCATAGGTCACAGTGTCCACCAGCTCGGCTTTCTCATACGGAGAGAACGTCTTCTTCCCCGTAGAAGCATTGGCAGCAGAGGTCTTGATAGCAGGATTCGCAAAGGAAACGGTCTGCGCGGTGTCTTCCAAGTCCTCGTGAGTTGCCAAAGCCGTTTCATCTCCCTCGTTGTAATAGAGATACTCAAACACAACAATATCCTTGCCAGCGAGCGAACTCCCATCGAACTCAAACAAGACTTCAACAGAACCGAAGAGGTTGTCAGGAGTAAAGAATGTGGATGCAACAACAGAGTTGCCGTCCTTATCCTTCAAGGATTCTCCAGTAGATTTATCCATCAGCTTACCAACAAGTGTATACTTGTGGGCAGTGGAGAGATGGTCGTATTTTACAGAATCAGTCAAAACGACCTTCTCTGTGGGGTCAACCAGCTTTCCCCCATCAACTTTGTTTGTTGCGATGGTTTCAACAATGACGGGCTTCTTAGTCTCGACAGACTGGTTTTCATCGTTGATATCACGGTGAGAGGCGACGACCGTCTCTCCGTAGTACAAGTCCTCAAAAACGACCAGAGTGCGCCCAAAGAATTCTCGTGCATCGAATTTGAACTCGACTACCACAGAACCGTTCTCGCTCTCAGGCGTGAACACTTTTTCAGCGGTGATAGACTTCCCTGCTGCGGACTCCACCGGTTTGCCCGTGGACTTATCCATCAGGGTGCCAACGACCTTGTACGTATGTCCAGCAATGATGCCTTCGTAGTCCACAGTATCCTTCAGGATAACCTCGCTGGCGGGCTCAAACACCTTCGTGCCGTCAGCAGCATTTTCAGCGCAGGTCTTGATGGAAGATTTTACCACGGTCACAGTCTGGTCAGCATCCTGAATATCCTTGTGCGCCGCCACAGGTGCCTCGTCACCAGCAGTAAAGAACAGTTCCTCGAACACCACGATATCGCGTCCCTTCGCGGCAGAAGCGTCGAAAGCGATAGCCGCAACAGCCGAGCCAGCAGTGCTTTCAGGCGTGAACTGCATCTCCGAAACGACGGGTATGCCGTTATTCAGAACAGGCTCGCCGGTAGTTTTATCAACCAAGCTGCTTCTTAGTGTGTAGGTGTGTCCAGTAGACAGGTGACGATATACCACAGTATCATTGATGGTAGAAGTTTCAGAGGCATCAATGAACTTTCCTCCATCCACCGCGCTCAAAGCAACAGTCCGCACGATTTCAGGGTTGTGAACCGTAGTAGTCTGCTCCTCATCATTGATATCCTCATGGGACGCAATGACAGTTCCGTTGAAGAGTAGCTTCTCGAACGCCACGATGGTTTTGCCATACAACTCAGTTGCAGCGAAGGGGAATTCAACATCCACCGTGCCGCAGGGAGCATCAGGAGTAAACTCCACAGAAGAAGCCACGATGCTTCCTGCAGTATCCTTGACAGGCTTGCCGGTCCCCTTATCCATCAGAGTTCCGGTCACGGTGTATCTATGTCCCACAATGAGATTGTTGTAAAACACGGTATCCTTCAGAGTAACCATCTGGTCCGGCTCAAAGACCTTGCCATTATCTTCTTTGTTCACGGCAACAGTCCTTACTTCAGGGCTTGTTACAGAAACGGTCTGTTTTCCATCGTCGATATCCCTATGGGCGGCGACCGGTTCAGTATCTTCGGAGTTGAAATAGATTTCCTCAAACACAACAATGTCTTTGCCCTTCAAGAAGGAAGCAGTGAAAACAAACTGCATATCCACAGAACCGCTTGCTTCCACAGGCGTAAAAGTCTGCTCAACTACAACTTCTGTGCCACCATTTTTGACGGGTTCACCCGTTTCCTTGTTCATTAACGTACCGCGCAAGGTGTATTCGTGGCCAGCAGACAGATGCTCATACGTAACAGTGTCGGTGATTTTCACATTGGCTGCGGGGTCAATCAGCTTACCGCTTCCAAGAGTTCCAACCGCCGTTGTACCAGTGATGTTAGGCGCATAAACCGTCACCGTCTGTTCCCTGTCGTTGATATTTTCGTGAGAAGCAATCTCAGTGTCATTACAGAAAATCTTCTCGAAAACAACAATGTCTTTCCCGTACAACTCTGTGGCCGCAAAGGTAAACTCAACATCAACACTTCCGCCAGCAGCCTTCGCCTTAAAGGTCTTTTCAGCGGTAATCGCCTCGCCACTTTCATCTACCACAGGATTGCCAGTTGCCTTATCCATCAGCGTCCCGGAAACCTTATAGGTGTGACCCTCAATCAGTCCAGAGAAAGAAACTGTATCGAGGATTGTAACTCTCTTATCCGGCTCAAGCATCTTACTTCCATCGACCTTATTGGAGGCAACAGTCTTCACCTTAGGATTGGAAACAGTAACAGTCTGGCCGACATCTCCAAGGTCCTTATGTGCTGCCGCAGCAATCGTTTGATTTTCGTAAAACAACTCCTCGAAAACAACAATTTTCTTTCCCTGCAGCCCAGATGCATCGAAGACGAATTCCATGTCGATAGAGCCTTCCGCTTTCTTCGCTGTGAAGGATTTTTCAACTACAATAGGTTTATTGTTTAGCAAAACGGGTTCTCCGGAGGACTGGAAAACAAGTGTTCCTCGCAACTTGAAATCGTGTTTTATCGGCAGATGTGCATACTTTACAGTATCCTTAATAACCACATTTCTGGCTGCATCAATGTACTTGCTGCCGCCCTCACCGTTCACGGCGGTCGTATTGGTCAGTTCAGGATTATAGAATGTTGCCGACTGGTCAACATCGTTAATGTCCTCATGCTTGGCAATAATGTGACCGCCGTAGGAAACGGTTTCAAAGGCTACGACTGTTTTGCCGAACAGCTCAGAAGAGTCGAATGTAAAATAGACATCCACAGACCCGTCCATGGACTTGGGAACGAATACTGTTCTCCCTGAAATCTCGCCATTTCCGCCAACAATAACACGTCCAGTAGCTTTGTCCATCAAACGCCCCTCGGCGACATAGGTGTGACCGGGAATGAGGTTATGATAAGTAACGGTATCTACCAAAACCGTAGACAGAGAGGAAACAAAGAACTGGTTCTTATCAGGACTTGCCTTCATGGTAGTTCCGATGCTCGGCTCCATTACCGTAACGGTCTGAGCTTCGTCACGAAGGTCTTTGTGTGTCGCACAAGGAGCAGCGTCCGTTTCGTTAAAGAACAGCTCCTCAAACACAACTACATTTTTACCAGCAAGGCGAGATGCATCCAATGCGAAAGTCACGTCCACATCACCAGACGTACGCTTCGGTGTGAATTTCACCCGTGTTGCAGTGCTGGGAATTTCCTCACCAGTTCCTCCATTCATCAATCGCCCCACTAAGGTGTACTCGTGACCGGGGGTTACATGGGAATAGGAAACGGTGTCTGTAATAGAGGTTTCCTTCGCCGCATCAAGCATCTTACCCTTGCCATCCGTATTCACAGCCCTTGTCGAGATGCTGGGAACATTGATTGTTACGGTCTGACTTCTGTCGTCAAGGTCCTTATGCTCCGCAATTACCGTTCCGTTAAACACGAGTTCCTCAAACACAACCAGAGATTTTCCGTAGAGCTGCGAAGCGTCAAAAACAAACTCCACCTTAACCTTGCCGGCAGCGCTGCGAGCTGTAAATGATGTTGTCCCGGTAACGGGGTTGCCATCCGTATTCAGAACCGGCGTACCGGTCTTTTTATCCATCAGGACACCATTTACCGTGTACTCATGTCCCTTGCACAGACCCTCATAACTCACGGTATCTACCAGTCTTACAGAGCTCTTAGGGTCAAAGAACTTGGAGTTATCTTCCGCATTCTTCGCACTGGTCTTAATAGCTGGTGTGCTGAAGGTCAGGCTCTGTTTCAGGTCGGAAATGTCCGTATGCGTCCCTGCGGGAGTTTCATCGCCCTCGTTGAAGTACAGATACTCAAAAACAACGAGCGTCTTCCCTGCCATATTGCTGGCGTCAAATGTAAACTCGACGTTGACCGCACCCGCGACCCGCTGCGGCGTGAATACGGTTTTGCCGGTAATCTCGTCACCCTTCGCATCCAGCAAAGGAAGCCCTGTCATTTTATCCATCAGCTTACCTACAACGGTATATTCATGGTCAGGGGTTAAGTGGCGATAATAAACAGTGTCCACAATATGCGTTCCCTTGGCAGGGTCAATCAGGTTTGTATTGCCGTCATTATTCAGAGCCTTTGTACTCAGCTCAGGAGCGAAGAACACAGCCTCCTGTTTCTCGTCAGCGAGGTCTTTGTGCTCGGCAATAACTGTGTTGTGGTAATACAAAGACTCGAAGGCGATGACACTCTGACCATACAGGATAGAGGCATTTAGCGTGAATTTAACATCAATATTTCCATCCTTGGTCGTCGGAACGAAGTCAGCCTCACCGGACACCAAATTTCCATTACCGTCGCGGATAACATCGCCGGTGTCTTTGGAGACGAGGTTGCCCTTCACCTTGTACCTGTGACCGGGCACGAGGTCTGTATAGGTCACAGTATCCGTAATGGTAATTTCGTTCAGCGGCTCGAAATAGTTATTCAGAGAGATGCTCTCATTGATGGTCGTGTGAATTGCAGGAGCGTTCACGACAACTGTCTGCCCTTCATCGCCGATATCCTTATGGACGGCACAAGGTGTACTGTCAGATGCACGGAAATACAGTTCTTCGTACACAACAAGGGAATTTCCATCAAGACCAGAGGAATCAAATGTAAAGACCATTTCGGTGCTGCCCTTAGACGCAGACGGCGTAAATGTGTTCGTCACCGTTACAGTGCGTCCACCAGAAACAACGGCCTCACCTGTTTGCTTATTCATCACTGTACCGATGATAGTGTACTCCTGCCCTATGGTGAGATGTTCGTAAGCAATCGTATCCTTAATGACAACATTTTTCGCAGGGTCAATAAACTTACCTGTGCCCTCACCATCAATAGCGGTAGTGCCAATCTTCGGGTTGTAGACATTCACGGTCTGCTCGGTATCTGCTTCATTTTCGTGGACAGTTAAGACAACACCCCTGTAAGACAGTTTTTCAAACACGACCAGCGTATGTCCGTACAGTTCCGAAGCATCAAAAACGAACTCGACATCCACAGTACCGGCCTTTGCCGTGGGCGTAAATCTTGTTGTGCCAGTAATTTCATTTCCAGCAGCATCCTTCACAAACTCGCCTGTCGTTTTATCAAACACCCTTCCGGTCAACAGGTAGGTGTGCCCCTCAACGACCTTTTCATACGCAACAGAGTCCCTGACCTTCACCATGTACTGCGGGTCAAGGAATTTAGTTCCGTCTTCGGCGTTGGTTGCATGAGTGGTAATCTCAGGCGCCTCGACTGTTACGGTCTGTTCCGCATCCTCAATGTCCTCGTGCGTTGCAACGGGGATATCGCTGCTAATGGCAACATGATAGAGTTTCTCGAACGCGACAAGCTGCACACCCGCAATCTCAGTTGCATCGAAAGTGAAAGTCACATCTACCGAGCCTTCCGTTGTCGCCGGAGTAAAGGTTGTCGTTCCGACAATGTATGTTCCGTTATCGTCCTTTGCCGGCTGCTGCGTGTCCCTATCCATCATCTGCCCCTTCAGAACGTACTTATGTCCGGGAGTGAGATGCTTATAGGACACCGTATCCACGATAGATACGCCGATGGAGGGGTCAACAACCTTCACATTTCCATCAGGATTGACGGCAGAAGTTTTAATTTCGGGTGCGAAGAAAGATACGGTCTGGTCCGCGTCCGAAATGCTCTTGTGGGTTGCCACCTCTACACCGTCACGATGCAGCGTATCATATACAACTACAGCATCTCCAGCAATAAGAGAAGCATCGAATGTAAAGGACAGCACGGTGGACCCCTCAAAGTTGTTGCCGCCAACAAAGGTATTCGTAGCAGTTATCCTGTGACCGGTGCCATCCAGAAGAGGTTCGCCAGTAGACTTCAAAACCAGATAACCATTCACCGTATAGGTCTTGCCGGGAATGACATCGGTACAGGACACCGTATCCTTAATTGTCACAGATGTCAGGGGTTCCATGGTTTTCTCCCCCGCCTCGCCCTTAGCTACAGTCTTGATTTGAGGCGTTACAGGCACATCTGTCATCTTCACGACAACGACCTTTTTCCCGTCATTCATGGTTGTACTTTCAAAATCAACATTGAATATAACGGGAGTGGGGTTCAAGCGATAGCCACGAGGAGCTTTGGTTTCCACCAGCTTATAGCCGCGCCCAAAGGGAAGTTCTTCGGGGGTTATCAAATTTCCGTCATTATCCGTCCTAAATGTATCAATGTTTTTAGCACCAGCCTTGAGGGACACAAGAGTTCCATCGGGGTCGTATATCTGGAACTCAGCTCCGCTGTAAGGAATTTGAACATTGTCCATTGCATCCTGTTTTACCACTCGAACAGAAGCATAATAAGGCCGGTCATTAAGCACATAGAAATAAGTTTTCCCATTCTCGGAAATAGTCACCTCAAAGCCAGAAAGCATATCTGCGTGTTCAAAATGCTTTGTCTGCTCGATAACATATGTGCCGTAAGGCAGCGCCTTGGTTGTCGCGTACCCGTCCTCGTCCACAACAATGTGGTCTCTATCGGTGGTCTTCGCAGCAGCGTAGCTTCCTGCCGCCTTCAGGTAGACATCGAACTCAGCGCCAACTTCGGGTGTGACCTTTCCGGTCGGGAGGGATTCCTCGACACCGGTAGGACCGACATCCGAGTGCTTGAAAATCTTAATGTAGCCCTTGATGACCTTTTCTGTTACGCCCAAATCGGGTGCTGCATTGATTTCGATGACGTAGTTCTTCGCCTCAGCGCCTACTTGATATACACTGTCATCCAGCAGATAGCCGACGGACGGAACAATTTCCTTGATGGTCCAATTATCGCCGCAAACGTAGACGTCCGTAGAAAACTTTCCATTCGCATCAGTAGTGTACTGTTTCACCAGTTCATCGCCATTATACAGGCCATAAACGGCGCCCTGCAAGGTGGCGTTGCCCTGCGCTGTTGTCGTCTCGATATCGCGCTTTGTAACGGTCACAGACCACTTCTTCAGCACATTATGAACAGAAACAGTTGTGGTCTTATCCAGCTTTACATTGATGCCGCCCTTTACTGCAGGAATGACATACCGTGCAGCGGTGTCAACTTCCTCCAGCGCGTAGTTGTAACCCACAAGAACATTATCGAAGGTTGCAATGCCGGAAGCGTTCGTCACAGCCATCATGTCTACGCGCTGACCCTGTGCAGAAGTACCTGTCAGGCGGAACTTGATGCCCCCAACGATACCGTCTTCAGCGGTTTTGGTCACACTCACTGTACCGCGAGCCAACTTATTATGCACATTGGCATTCGTAGTTTTATTCAGCGTTACATTTATGCCAGAAACGACATCCGGTACGATATACTTTTCGGCGGTGCCAACTTCCTGAACGGAATAGTTCTCGCCAATCAGGACGTCAGAGAAGGTTGCCACCCCTTTGGCGTTGGTGGTAGCGGTCATATCCACCGCATCACCATTACCTGCCGTGCCGGTCAATCGGAACTTGATGCCGGAAACCAGCCCGTCCTCGGCAGTCTTCGTAACAGTAACCGTTCCGCGAGCCAGTTTGTTGTAAACCGAAACCTCCGTGGTTTTCCCCACAGTGATTGTAATACCGTTCTGCACCGCAGGGACAACATAGCGGGCAGCCGTATCAACCTCTGTCAGAACGTAGCTGCTGCCCACCAGCACATTCTCGAACTCAGCAATGCCCGCTGCATTGGTAGTCGCATCCAGAGACACCGCAGCTCCAGATGTGGAGGTGCCTTCCAGATGGAACTTCACGCCGGACACGAATCCGTCTTCAGACGTCTTGGTAACGCGAAGACTTCCACGCGCAAGGTCATTGTGGAAGGACAGCTTCGTAGTGTCGTTGACCCTCACGGTAACGCCAGCCTGCACATCCGGAACAACGTAGCGGGCAGGGGTGCTGGACTCCTGTACTGTGTACCTTGTCCCGATGGGAACGTTGGAGAAGGTCGCAATGCCCTGAGCGTCCGTCTTTGCCGTCATGCTGACGGTCGTCCCCGCGTCAGAAGTACCTGTCAGCGTAAATGAAAGATTGTTCACAACGCCGTCCTCGGAGGTCTTCGTCACCTGAACGGCACCTACCTTGAGCCTATTCTGGACAGATACAGAGGCCTTACGATTGATGGTCACTGTAACATTGACGGGATTCACGGCCTGATAATAGGCTGGCACGTTGACTTCCGACACTGTGTAGCTTCCAATTAGGACGTTCGAGAATGTTGCAACACCGGAGGCATTGGTCGCAGCATACAAGTCAACAGCGGTGCCGTCAATGGATGTTCCCTGCAAGCGGAACTTCACATTGGCAACTTTCCCGTCCTCAGAAGACTTCGTAACTTGAACCGAACCACGCGCCAACTTGTTGCTGACAGTCGCCCGCGCAGTCGAGTTATACTGCACCGTGACATTCTGCGCGGACACGGGGGCGTACTGCCTACCTGTATTTACTTCCGTCAGCGTATATGTACCAACAAGCACATTGGAGAAGGTGGCCACGCCGCTGGCGTTGGTTGTTTCAGTGAGGTTTACTGTCTGGCCAGACAAAGACGTGCCCTTCAGATTAAATTGGACTCCGCTTACTTTTCCGTCTTCGGAGGTCTTTGTGACAGTCACGTTGCCGCGAGCCAATTTATTTTCGAATGTTTTGCTTACAGACGTATTAGGCGTCGAAAGCGTAAACGTCTGGCCGGCAGGGGTTACATATCTTCCGGGCGTATTTGCCTCGGTAAGAACATAGTTGGAACCCAAGGGGACATTGGAGAACGTAGCCTTGCCGCTCGCATCTGTGGTCGCAGACAGATTTACCGCATCTCCCGCGTAAGACGTTCCCTTCAGTGTAAAGGTGAACCCTTGCAGAACTCCGTCTTCCGATGTCTTCGTTACCTGAACGGTACACCGAGACACTTTGTTCTGGAAGGAGACACTTGCCGTGCCTCCAATCGTAACTGTCGCAGTCTGAACCCGATTTACAGCATAGTATCCTAACGGCGAAGTTTCTGTAATCGTGTAAGTTCCGGGCTGCAGGTCTGTAATGCTGATTTTGCCGGATGCATTTGTCTTAAAGAGTCGGTTATATCCGTTCGGGCCGGTTACGGTAAAGCTGACGTTGGAAATGTTTTTCCCATTTTCAGACGTCTTTGTGATGTTCAGATTCCCGGTTGTTTGCGTCACCTTCGCCCGCACATAGCAAGTTACAGGGTCAGGCCAACCGTTAAGAGCAACACAGTCCTGCTTGCTGCCACCCGCGACGAGAAGGTAAGCATTGACGCTGTCGGGGT
>ERZ1026848.1444-NODE-1444-length-12639-cov-6.092339_pt1 | contig 12639 bp, 10 predicted proteins | sample MGYA00380154_ERZ1026848 | MGnify/ENA primary metagenome ERZ1026848 (study PRJEB33269, sample SAMEA4719790) | human gut metagenome | biome: human-associated habitat; feature: organic feature; material: feces | place: Cameroon | collected 2013-10 ...
GTGGAGGAACAGGATGAGTACAAAAGATTCAGAAGCTCTGGAGCAGCAGCGTCAGAGGAGAAATCGCATCAACCGTATGAAAACGGGAATCATTGTGACGATTACGGTATGGATGCTTGTCTCACTGTTGGCAATTATCCTTCTGACGGTGCAGGTAGCACGTTTGAGCAGCCATGTAAAGAGACTGGAGAAAGTGGGACAGACAACCGTTTCGCAAAATATTCCGGATTCTGAAAATGTGCAGGCTGCGGATACAGAAAGCAGTGGGCAGGAGACACAGAAATCTGCTTACGATAAAGTTGTGACGGGGATTGATTCCGAGGACAATATGGCAAAAGAGGGAGATGCACATAAAGTATATCTTACTTTTGACGGCGGACCGGATGAAAATACGGACAAGATTCTCGACGTATTGGATAAATACGGAGTAAAAGCAACTTTTTTCGTAGTAGGGGATGATTCCAAGGATATGCAGGAGGTCTATAAGAGGATTGTAAAAGACGGACATACACTTGGAATGCATTCCTTTTCCAACAAATACAGTACAATATATGCCTCCACAGAGGCATTTGAACAGGATTTTGATAAGATTTCCTCATATCTGAAAGACGTTACGGGAGTCAATAGTCTCTATTATCGTTTTCCAGGAGGAAGCAGCAATGAGATCAGCAATGTAAATATGGCTGAATTCGTTCGTGTCTTAAATGAAAAGGGAATTACATACTTTGACTGGAACGTTTCCGCAGGAGATACTTCATCGGATTATACGGTGGAAGATGTTGTGACAAATGTGACAGAAGGAGTAAAAAGATACAAAACCTCGGTTGTGTTATTACACGACGGAGATGACAAGTCAACAACGGTAGAGGCTCTGGAACCTTTGATTCAGAAACTGCAGCAGATGAAAACAGAAATTCTGCCGATTGATGAAAATACAAAAGTCATTCAATATATCAAGGCAGATAGTGTTGAATAAATATGAGTGGAGGAAGCACGATGGGATTATTTAAAGATTTTAAGGATGATTTTTCCCAGGCAGTCAATGAAATGATGCCGGGAGCAGACGTTCCGGGAAAAGAAAACAAGACAGAAGATCTGGTAGTTAACACTCTGGGAGAAGATGTGGATGTAAAATCCGAATTATCCAAACTGGATGGTTTACTGGAGCAGGTACAAAAGGATGACGGGTCTGATACACAAAAGTTAGAGTCGGAGCTTCCACCAATTCACAAAGAGGATAAAAAACCGGTGATCACACCAACTGTGGATCCGGTAATCAATACATTTAATGAGGAGAAAAAAATTATGAGCGACACAACAATGGAAACCCCAAAGCCAACAGCACCAGTAGCACCAGTAATGGAAAGCAAAGTGAATCCGGATGCGATCTCAGATGAGACATCTGTTATAACAGCAGGAACCGTTCTGACCGGTGATATCGCGTCTGACGGATCATTTGATATTCAGGGAACCATCAATGGAAATGTAACCTGCAATGGTAAGCTGGTTGTAACCGGAACGATTAACGGAAACAGTGCAGCTTCAGAGTTTTTTGCTGATGTGGCAAAAGTAGAGGGAGAAGTTGTAAGTTCCGGTACGGTTAAGATCGGAGCCGGTTCTGTGATCATTGGTAATATTTCAGCAGCTTCTGCAGTTATTGCTGGTGCGATCAAGGGTGATATTGATGTACAGGGACCTGTTGTTGTTGATACATCTGCAGTGGTAATGGGAAATATCAAATCCCGTTCCGTACAGATTAATAACGGTGCAGTAATCGAAGGTTTCTGCTCTCAGTGCTATGCTGATATTGATGTACAGGGACTTTTTGACGGAAAGTAAAATTAATCATAGGAGACAGATACGATGAAACGTATTTTATTAAAACTCAGTGGAGAGGCACTGGCCGGGGACAAGCATCATGGATTTGATGAGCCGACAGTTACGGTTGTTGCAAAGCAGGTAAAGCAATTGGTAGATGCAGGTGTACAGGTTGGTATTGTCATCGGAGGAGGCAACTTCTGGAGAGGACGTACCAGTGAGACGATCGACCGTACAAAAGCCGATCAGATCGGTATGCTTGCTACGGTTATGAACTGTATTTATGTGTCAGAAATTTTCCGTTCCGTTGGAATGATGACTTCCGTGCTTACTCCGTTTGAGTGCGGATCTATCACAAAGTTATATTCCAAGGACCGTGCAAATAAATATTTTGCACATAACATGGTTGTATTTTTTGCAGGTGGTACCGGACATCCATATTTCTCAACAGATACGGCAACGGTACTTCGTGCGGTAGAGATTGAAGCAGATGGAATTTATCTTGCCAAGGCAATCGATGGTGTATATGACAGCGATCCGAAAGTAAATCCATCCGCTAAGAAATATGATCAGGTTTCCATTCAGGAAGTCATTGATAAAAAACTTGCGGTCGTTGATCTGACAGCATCCGTAATGTGCATGGAAAACCACATTCCAATGTATGTATTCGGACTTGGTGAAACGAACAGCATTGTAAACGCGGTAAACGGCCAGTTCAACGGAACCGTCGTTACTGTGGACTAGGAGGATATAGTATATGGACGAGAGATTACAGATTTTTCAGGATAAAATGGAGAAATCCCTTGCCAATTTAAATGAGGAGTTCGCGGGAATCCGTGCAGGACGTGCGAATCCGCATGTGTTGGACAAACTTCGTGTTGATTATTACGGAACACCGTCTCCGATTCAGAGCGTTGCAAATGTCAGTGTTCCGGAGCCGAGAATGATTCAGATTCAGCCATGGGAAGCATCTATGGTAAAAGAAATTGAAAAAGCCATTCTCAGTTCGGATCTGGGAATTAACCCGACGAATGACGGAAAACTGATTCGTCTGGTATTTCCGGAACTGACCGAAGAGCGAAGAAAAGAGCTGGCAAAAGATATTAAGAAAAAAGGTGAGGGTGCCAAGGTCGCTGTGAGAAATATCCGCAGAGATGCGATGGATCATTTCAAAAAAGTAGGCAAGGCGGAGGATATTTCCGAGGACGAGATCAAGGATCTCGAAGACGGAATCCAGAAACTGACCGATCAGTATGTTGCACAGATTGACAAGGCTGTGGATGCCAAGTCGGATGAAATTCTTACAGTATAAGATGTTTAAGGGACATAAGCCTGTGGCTATGTCCCTTTTTCACTTGCAGGAAAGAGGGGAACAAGATTGATGAAAATTCCAAAACATGTGGCGATTATACTCGATGGGAATGGAAGATGGGCAAAAAGCAAGGGTATGCCACGCAATTACGGACATACCGTTGGCGCAAAGAATGTAGAAACGGTTTGTCAGGCTGCAGATGAGCTTGGAATTGAGTACCTGACACTGTATGCATTTTCCACGGAAAACTGGAATCGTCCGGACAGCGAAGTGGCTGCACTGATGAAACTGCTGGAGAGTTATTTGAAAAACTGTATCCGCACGGCAAATAAAAATAATATGCGGGTACGTGTGATTGGGGAACTTTCCAGATTATCCGAAAGTTTTCAGAAAAAGATTCAGGAACTGGAAGAAGTTTCCGCGGCAAATACGGGATTGAATCTGACCATTGCCATCAATTATGGAAGCCGGGATGAGATGCTTCGGGCCATGAAGCATATGTTTACTGATATAAAGAATGGCAGAATCACGGAGGAGGAAATCAATGAGAAAACCTTTTCCGGATATCTGGATACAAGGGAACTTCCAGACCCGGATTTACTGATTCGTACAAGTGGAGAGCAGCGGCTTTCCAATTATCTGCTGTGGCAGCTTGCGTATAGCGAATTTTATTTTACGGATGTTCCGTGGCCGGATTTTCATAAAAAAGAATTGGAATTAGCTGTGGAAGCGTATAATAAACGAGACAGACGCTTTGGCGGACTTAAGGAGGAAGAATAGGATGTTTAAAACGAGACTGTTAAGCGGAATCGTGCTGGTAATTCTGGCTCTGTTTTTGATTATTTCAGGCCATGAAATTTTATTATTTGCAACACTTGCCATTTCCTGTATCGGAATGTTTGAATTATATCGCGTGTTCAAGATGGAAAAGACCGTTCTGGCAGGCGTTGGATATCTGGCGGCAATCGTTTATTACTGTAATTTACAGTGGAAGTTTCTGCCGGATCTTATGATTTTATTTATGGCATTTTTGATTCTGTTAATGTTTGTATTTGTATTTGCATATCCGAAATTTCATGCAGATCAGGTGATGGCAGCATTTTTTGGATTCTTCTATGTAGCGGTCATGCTTTCTTATGTATATCAGATCCGTACGCTGGAGAGAGGGTTATATCTTGCCTTTCTTGTATTTTTATGTTCGTGGGGATGCGATACCTGTGCATATTGCGTCGGAATGCTGATCGGAAAGCACAAGATGTCGCCGAAACTCAGTCCGAAAAAATCGGTAGAGGGTGCAGTGGGAGGTGTGGCAGGTGCTGCGCTTCTGACCGCTTTATATTGTTTTATTTTCCGTAGCCCGATGCATCTGGAACGTGGAGAAATTGTAATTCTTGCTGTGATTGCGGCAATTGCCGGACTGATTTCCATGGTAGGGGATCTGACAGCTTCTGCCATCAAAAGAAATTATGATATCAAGGATTACGGAAAGCTGATTCCCGGTCATGGAGGAATTCTCGACCGGTTTGACAGCATGATTATTACTGCACCAATCATTTATTTCCTGGCGCTTCATATGCTGTAAGAGGTGAACGATGAAAAAGATAGCAATTTTGGGATCGACAGGGTCCATTGGAACACAGACACTTTCTGTGATTGAAGAACATGCAGATGATTTTGAAGTGACCGCACTTGCCTGTGGAAACAATATCCGTCTGCTGGAAGAACAAATGCGGAAATTTCGCCCAAAGCTTGTTGCTGTATGGAGCAAAGAGGCAGCAGCTTCCCTTCGGGTCCGCACGGCGGATCTGGGCATTCCTGTGGAAACCGGAATGGATGGATTACTTGCGGTTGCAACTTATGAAGAGTCGGAAATTCTGGTGACGGCGATTGTCGGGATGCTCGGAATCCGGCCGACCATTGCAGCCATAAAGGCAAAGAAAACGATTGCCCTGGCAAACAAAGAAACGTTAGTTACGGCAGGACATCTGATTATTCCGCTTGCAGCGGAGTATGGAGTGTCTATTCTTCCGGTAGACAGTGAACATAGTGCCATTTTCCAGTCTTTGCAGGGAAACGAAGAAAATCCGATCAGTAAAATCCTTCTTACCGCATCCGGAGGACCGTTCCGGGGCAGAAAGAAGCAGGATCTGCTCCATATACAGGTGGAAGATGCATTAAAGCATCCGAACTGGTCCATGGGACACAAGGTGACCATTGATTCTTCGACACTTGTGAACAAAGGGCTTGAGGTTATGGAAGCAAAATGGCTGTTTGGTGTGGAACTCGAACAGATTGAAGTTGTCGTGCATCCGCAGAGTGTCATTCATTCTGCTGTGGAATATGAGGATGGTGCAGTGATTGCGCAGCTTGGAACGCCGGATATGCGTCTGCCGATTCAGTATGCACTGTATTACCCAAAGCGGAAACATTTATCCGGGAAGCGTCTGGATCTTTTTGCTCTTCGTGACCTTACGTTTGAGCGCCCGGATACGGATACCTTCCGTGGGCTTTCCCTGGCATATGATGCTGCCAGAAGGGGAGGAAATATCCCAACGGTTTTTAATGCCGCAAATGAAAAGGCAGTGGCAATGTTTCTGGACAGAAAAATCGCTTATCCGGAAATTACGGAAATGATTGAAGCTGCAATGGAAGAAGTCAGCTATATTGCACATCCGGATTTAGAGCAGATCTTAGAGACAGAGCAGGCAACATATGAATATATAGGGGGCAGGTGGTAAAAAAAATGAAAATTGTATCATTTCTTATCGCATTTGTAATATTTAGTATTGTAATTTTATTTCATGAACTGGGGCATTTTTTGCTTGCAAAGGCAAACGGAATCCGGGTAAATGAATTTTGTTTCGGCCTTGGACCGACTATCTGTGGGATACAAAAAGGCGAAACCAAATACTGCATTAAGGCATTTCCGTTTGGAGGAGCCTGCATGATGGAAGGGGAAGACGAAGATTCGACGGACAATCGTGCATTTGGTAAAAAGCCGGTATGGGGACGTATGAGCGTCGTATTTGCAGGACCTTTTTTTAATTTTATTCTTGCATTTATTTTCGCGTTTATCCTGATGAGCTGTGTGGGATATGATAAGCCCGTTCTTTCCGGGGTAATGGAAGGATATGCCGCAGAAGAGGCAGGTCTTCAGGAAGGGGATGAGATTATCCGGATGAATCATTTTTCGGTTCATTTCAGCAGAGAAATCACTGCATACGGAACATTTCATTCCGGGGAAACCATTAAAGTCACTTATGCAAGGGATGGGCAGAAACATACGACAACACTGGTTCCGAAACTGGATAAAGAGACCGGAAGATATCTGTACGGATTTCAGACCATGGGAAATGTCCGGGTAAAGGGAAACGTGCTCACAAACCTAAAAAACAGTTTTTATGAGGTGCGATACTGGATTTATACCACTATCCAGAGTCTGAAAATGCTTGTGACACGTCAGGTATCTCCAAACGAACTGAGCGGACCGGTCGGTATCGTAAAATCAATCGGAGACACCTATCAGCAGTCTGTAAAAAATGACGGGTATTACTATGCACTTTTGAATATGCTCAACTGGACGATTCTTTTATCTGCGAATCTGGGCGTTATGAATCTGCTGCCGCTTCCGGCACTGGACGGAGGCCGGCTGTTATTTCTGATTATTGAGGCGATCCGCAGAAAGCGGATTGATCCAAACAAAGAAGGCATGGTAAATCTGGTTGGTATTGTATTGTTGTTTGGACTGATGTTTATTGTTATGTTCAATGACATTCGAAAACTATTTATCTAAGAGGCTAGAGGCGTTATGATGGAGAGACATATCACAAAGGAAGTACAGATTGGAAACAGATGGATTGGCGGAAATCATCCGATTGCGATTCAGTCTATGACAAATACAAAGACAGAGGATGTTGCGGCAACGGTGGCACAGATTAAGCAGCTGACAAAAGTCGGTTGTGAAATTATCCGCTGCGCGGTTCCCACCCAGGAGGCAGCTGCGGCGCTGACGGAAATCAAAAAACAGATTACCATCCCGCTGGTTGCGGATATCCATTTTGATTACCGGCTTGCGATTGCAGCCATGGAGCACGGTGCGGATAAAATTCGTATCAATCCCGGAAACATTGGAAGTCGTGAGCGTGTAAAAGCGGTTGTGGATGTGGCAAAAGAGCGCCGGATTCCTATCCGTGTGGGCGTCAACAGCGGATCTTTAGAGAAGGGTCTCGTGGAAAAATACCATGGTGTGACCGCAGAGGGAATTGTGGAGAGCGCAATGGATAAAGTGAAACTGATCGAAGATATGGGCTATGATAATCTTGTGATCAGTATCAAATCCTCGGATGTCATGATGTGTGTCAAAGCACATGAGCTGATCGCAAAACAGACGGATCATCCGCTGCATGTGGGAATCACAGAGGCGGGAACACTGATCAGCGGGAATATCAAATCCGCAATCGGTCTGGGACTGATTTTAAACCAGGGAATCGGGGATACCATCCGTGTTTCTCTGACCGGGGACCCGTTGGAAGAGATTAAATCCGCAAAACTGATTCTTCGTACCCTCGGACTTCGCAAAGGGGGCGTGGAAGTGGTTTCCTGTCCGACCTGCGGAAGAACCCGCATTGATCTGATCGGGCTTGCCAATCAGGTAGAAACGATGGTTTCGGAATTTCCGCTTGATATCAAAGTGGCGGTAATGGGATGTGTGGTAAACGGACCGGGAGAGGCAAAGGAAGCCGATATCGGGATTGCCGGAGGTGTCGGCGAGGGTCTGATTATCAAACATGGAGAAATTTACAAAAAGGTACCGGAAGCAGAACTTCTGCCGGCACTGCGTTATGAATTGGAACATTGGAGTGAAGACTGATGTCAAAAGCATTTCGTGAAGCCTTTCCGACACTGAAACTGGAGGAAGAACTCGAAGGGCTGTTAGATACAACTGAAGTGACAAAAATAAGTGCGAATCATGAACATACTCATATTCGCATTTATTTGCGTGCAAAAAGACTTATTTTCAAAAAAAACATATGGAAACTTGAAAAAGCGATTACCGAACAGATTTTTCAGAACCGGGCCATACAGGTAAAGATCATAGAGTCTTATGAGCTTTCCGAACAGTATACCCCGAAGTCTCTGATAGAGGTGTATAAGGACAGTATTTTAGATGAACTGAATGCCTACAGTGTGCTCGAATACAATCTGTTGCGGACGGCGGACATGGAATTTCCGGAAGAGGACCGTCTGATTCTGACGATGGATGAGACTATTATTGCCAAAACCCGTACGGATGAGATTATCGAATTTTTAGAGAAAGTGATCTGTGAGCGCTGTGGAATGAATCTGAAAATATTTCCACAATACCGGAAACCGCAGGAGAGCAAATACCGGAAAAATTCCGAAGAACAGATCCGGCAGGAAGTGGCAGGAATTGTTGCGCGGACGAAGCTGGTTATGGAAGGAAAATCCCAGGAAACGGAAGAAAAAGAGAAAACTGTCGAAACAGAAGAAAAAACAAAGACAATTGCAAAAACGGCAGGAAATCGTGCAGACACTTCAAAAAATGGTACAAATTATGCAAAACCAAAGCAGAAGTTTGAAAAGCGGGGAGAGTTCCGCCGGAAATTCGAGTCGGATAACGGCAAAAAATCCATGAATCCGGATGTAATATACGGAAGAGACTTCGAAGAAGAGAGCATGGAGATTGAGAAGATTGACGGACCGATCGGAGAGGTTGTGATCCGCGGAAAGATTCTGTCGGTAGATACCCGTGAGATCCGCAATGAAAAGACCATCATTATTTTTTCCGTGACGGATTTTACCGATACGATTGTTCTTAAAATTTTTGCGGGAAATGATGATGTACCGGAGCTGTTAAAAGAAATCAGCGGGGGAAAGTTTGTGCGTGTCAAAGGTGTTGCAACCATTGATAAGTTCGACAGTGAACTTACCATCGGTTCTATCGTCGGAATCAAGAAATGCGCCGATTTTACAACGGTCCGTATGGATACCAGCGTAGAAAAACGCGTAGAGCTGCACTGCCATACCAAAATGAGTGATATGGATGGCGTTTCAGATGTCAAGGATATTGTCAAGCGTGCAATGAAATGGGGGCATAAGGCGATTGCCATTACCGATCACGGGGATGTGCAGGCGTTCCCGGATGCCAATCATACCGTACCGTCCGATTCGGATTTTAAAGTCATTTACGGCGTGGAGGCATATCTGGTCGATGATTTAAAGGGGATGGTGACGGACAGCCAGAACCAGGATCTGGATGCAGATTATGTGGTATTTGATTTGGAGACAACCGGATTTAGTCCGGAGACCAACCGCATTATAGAGATCGGGGCGGTGAAGGTGCAGAACGGAAAGATCGTGGACAAATTCTCAACGTTTGTCAATCCACAAGTGCCGATTCCGTTTCGGATTGAGCAGCTGACGTCGATCAATGATTCCATGGTGATTGATGCACCTGTCATTGCAGACATTCTTCCGGAATTTATGAAATTCTGCGAGGGATGTGTTATGGTTGCCCATAATGCCGATTTCGATATGAGTTTTATCAAGAAAAACTGCCAGAGGCTGGATATTCCATGCAAGCCGACGATTGTGGATACGGTTGCCCTGGCGCGTGTCCTGCTTCCGAATCTGAACCGTTTTAAGCTGGATACGGTTGCAAAAGCGCTGGGCGTATCCCTGGAAAATCACCATCGTGCCGTGGATGATGCCGGATGTACGGCAGAGATTTTTGTGAAGTTTATCGAGATGCTCCGGGAGCGTGGTATGTCTACCTTAGACGAAGTGAATGCAATGGGAACCTCATCGGTGCAGAATGTACAAAAGATGCCGACTTATCATGCGATCATTCTTGCCACCTGCGATCAGGGGCGGACAAACCTGTATAAGCTGATTTCGCTGGCGCATATCAAATATTATCACCGGCGTCCGAGGATTCCGAAGAGTGAATTTATCAGGTACCGGGATGGACTTCTGATCGGGTCTGCCTGCGAAGCGGGAGAGTTGTACCGGGCAATTTTAAATGGCCGTCCGGAGGAAGAAATTTCTAGACTGGTAAACTTTTATGATTATCTGGAAATCCAGCCGCTCGGAAACAATGCATTCCTTGTAAGAGATGAAGATTCTCCGGTTGCGTCCAATGACGATCTGATTGAGATCAATAAAAAGATTGTCCGGCTCGGGGAACAGTTCCATAAGCCGGTGGTGGCAACCTGTGATGTGCATTTTTTAGATCCGGAGGATGAAATTTACCGGAGAATTATCATGGCAGGACAGGGATTTAAAGATGCAGATGAGCAGGCCCCGCTTTTTTTGCGGACGACGGAAGAGATGCTGAAAGAATTTGCCTATCTTGGAAGTGAAAAAGCAGAAGAGGTTGTTATTACAAACACAAACCGGATTGCGGATATGTGCGAAAAAATTTCTCCCGTTCGTCCGGATAAGTGTCCGCCGGTCATTGAAAATTCGGATCAGATGCTGCGTGACATCTGTTACAACAAAGCACATAAAATGTATGGAGATCCACTGCCGGAAATTGTGCAGGAACGTTTAGACCGGGAATTAAATTCCATTATCAGCAATGGGTATGCTGTGATGTATATCATTGCGCAGAAGCTGGTTTGGAAATCCAACGAAGACGGCTACCTGGTCGGATCGCGTGGATCGGTCGGAAGTTCTTTCGTTGCGACAATGTCCGGTATTACGGAGGTGAACCCGCTGCATGCGCATTATCTGTGCAAACATTGCCAGTACAGCGATTTTGATTCGGATCTGGTAAAATCTTTTTCCGGCCGAAGCGGATGTGATATGCCGGATAAGCTCTGTCCGCGCTGCGGAAAACCGCTTTCCAAAGAAGGGTTTGATATTCCGTTTGAGACGTTCCTGGGATTTAAGGGAAATAAAGAGCCGGATATCGACCTGAACTTTTCCGGAGAGTACCAGAGTAAGGCACATAAATACACCGAAGTTATCTTCGGGGAGGGACAGACCTTTAAGGCAGGAACGATCGGTACGCTGGCGGATAAGACGGCATTCGGTTATGTCAAAAATTATTATGAAGAGCGCGGCGTACATAAGAGAAACTGTGAAATTGACCGGATTGTGCTTGGATGTGTCGGGGTGCGTCGTACTACGGGACAGCATCCGGGTGGTATCGTTGTTCTTCCGATGGGGGAACAGATTTATACATTTACCCCGGTTCAGCATCCAGCAAATGATATGACGGTCGATATTACGACCACACATTTTGATTATCACTCGATTGACCATAATCTTTTAAAACTTGACATTCTCGGGCACGATGATCCTACCATGATCCGTATGCTGCAGGATCTGACGGGCGTAGATCCGACGCAGATTCCACTGGATGATAAGGCTGTCATGTCGCTGTTTCAGGATACTTCCGCACTTGGCATCACGCCGGACGATCTGGTGAACTGCCAGCTGGGGGCATTGGGTATCCCGGAGTTTGGTACAGACTTTGCCATGGGCATGTTAATTGATACACAGCCAAAAGAATTTTCGGATCTGGTGCGTATTGCAGGGCTGTCCCATGGTACGGACGTATGGCTTGGCAATGCACAGACACTGATTCAGGAAAAGAAGGCAACGATTTCTACCGCCATCTGTACAAGGGATGATATCATGATCTATCTGATCAGTATGGGACTGGATTCCGAGGAATCGTTTAAGATTATGGAGAATGTCCGGAAGGGAATTGTGGCAAAAGGAAAATGTGACAAATGGCCGGAATGGAAGCAGGATATGATCGATCACAATGTACCGGACTGGTATATCTGGTCCTGTGAGAAGATTAAGTACATGTTCCCGAAAGCCCATGCAGCCGCGTATGTTATGATGGCATGGCGCATTGCCTACTGTAAAGTGTTTTATCCGCTGGCTTACTATGCGGCATATTTTTCTATCCGTGCGACCGCTTTCAGTTATGAGCTGATGTGTCAGGGAAAAGAAAAACTGGAAGGATATATGCATGAGTACGAAAAGCGCAAGGACGAGCTCTCCAAAAAAGAGCAGGATACCTACAAAGATATGCGTCTGGTACAGGAAATGTATGCCAGAGGATTTGAATTTCTTCCGCTGGATATCTATAAGTCAGAACCGCATCATTTTCAGATTGTGGATGGAAAACTGCTGCCGGCGCTCAATACGATTGACGGACTTGGCGATAATGCGGCAGTTGCGATTGCAGAAGCGGCAAAAGACGGAATTTTTCTTTCCAAGGATGATTTTAGGGAACGGACAAAAGTATCAAAGACAACAATAGAACTGATGAGTGATCTGGGATTGTTTGGCGATATGCCGGAATCCAATCAGCTTTCCCTGTTTGATTTTGGCGCGTAATGTTATGGAAGTTTTGAAAAACAAAAGAGGAGGAACCGCATGTTTGGGTTCCTCCTCTTTTACAGTCTTATACATAGGCGTTTGCGAAACGCCACAGACCGCATAAATACGGCATTTTTTGTTACCAA
>ERZ1026848.1449-NODE-1449-length-12625-cov-9.099761_pt1 | contig 12625 bp, 14 predicted proteins | sample MGYA00380154_ERZ1026848 | MGnify/ENA primary metagenome ERZ1026848 (study PRJEB33269, sample SAMEA4719790) | human gut metagenome | biome: human-associated habitat; feature: organic feature; material: feces | place: Cameroon | collected 2013-10 ...
TTCATCTGAAAATGACGCTGACCACCAAAGAGGCGGCAGAATACAGCAATATCGGTATCAACAAGATCGACAGTATGCTGAGAACGCCCAACTGCCCGTTCGTGCTTTTCGTCGGCACAAAGAAACTGGTCAAGCGAAAGGAATTTGAACAGTTCATCAGTGAAAAACTGGTGATATAAGAGGTTCCGAAAAATTTACAAATAGGCGGAGAGTTTTTTCACGCAACGGCTTGAGAAAAAGGACGTTATATGCTATAATTTATTTGTAGTAGTGCGTCCTTTTTCGCAAGCGCGGAAAGGATACAATCTATGGGTAAGAATCTAAAAGGCAAAGAATGTGGTAAGGGTATCTGCCAGAGAAAGGACGGTTTATATTACGCACGGTTCGTAGATAAAACAGGAAAGCGGCATGAGAAGTATCTTCCGACGCTCCCCGAAGCTCGCAACTGGATTGAAGAATCAAAATACGCCGATGCGCACGAGGATGTTTTCGTAGCCACCGATACGACGGTGGATCAATGGTTTGATTTCTGGATTGAGAATATTGTGGGTGATTTAGCCCCCAATACGCTCCGCAATTATCGGGAGCGGTATGTCCACAATATTCAGCCGGTCATGGGCAAGATGATGATTGCCAATGTCAAGCCGATGCACTGCAAAAAGGTGTTTATTCAGATGGATGCTGACTATGCAGGTTCCACCATCCGTCAAGCCTATATCACTATGGGTACGATGTTCAAGGCTGCGAAGATGAACGATCTGATTGCCAAGCACCCAATGGACGGTGTGCGGTTTACAAAACCCGTTCGTGCAACAGACGATATTAAGTTCCTCACCCGTGACGAGCAGCGTGTGTTTCTTGAAACAGCAAAACGCTCCCGTAACTACAACCAATACGCGCTGATTCTTGAAACCGGTTTGCGCACCGGCGAGATGATCGGGTTGACGTGGGACGCGATTGACTTTGAAAAGCGCACGCTCACGGTCAACAAAACATTGGAGTTTCGACACGGTGAACAGTATTGGCGTGCGGGTCCTCCGAAAACGCAGCACAGCTACCGCACAATACCGTTGACGGATCGGGCTTATGAAATCCTCAAAGGTATTTGGGACAGCCGCCCGGAGCAGAAAGAGTCCCCGACGCTGGACAAAACGCTTGAGTACATAGACAGACGTACAGGCGTTTCTTCTCAGCTTGTCATGCGTGATCTTGTTTTTATCAACTGGCGAACAGGAGAGCCAGCGAAGAACAGTTCCTATGATACCCACTTATATAAGCTCTGCGACGAAGCGGGAATCAAGCACTTTTGTATGCACGCCCTGCGACATACCTATGCTACAAGAGCGATTGAAAGCGGTATGCAGCCGAAGGTGCTGCAAAAGCTGCTGGGTCATGCCAGCATCAAAACAACAATGGATCGGTATGTTCATGTGACTGCCGAATCGCTGGATTATGCCATCAAGCAATTTCAGCAAAATGGTGTAGTCTGATGAAATCCAATAAATTCAAATGCGGAAATGGTGTAAAAATGGTGTAACAGCCGAGACGCCGAACGCTGAAACTCCTTGAAAATCAAGGAAAATCGAAGGAGAATGAGTATATATGAAATTAGGAATAGTAGGTCTGCCGAATGTCGGCAAGAGCACACTTTTCAACGCCATCACAAACGCGGGCGCGCAGTCCGCGAACTATGCGTTCTGCACCATCGAGCCGAATGTCGGCGTGGTCGCAGTGCCGGACGAGCGGTTGGACAAGCTCGCCGAGATGTATCACCCGGACAAGATAACTCCCGCGACGATTGAATTCGTTGACATAGCGGGTCTTGTGCGCGGCGCATCGAGAGGCGAAGGTCTCGGCAACAAGTTCCTCTCGCACATAAGAGAGGTCGACGCGATAATACATGTTGTTCGCTGCTTCGAGGACGACGACATTGTCCATGTTGACGCGACTATCGACCCGAAGAGAGACATTGAGACGATAAACCTCGAGCTCATCCTCTCCGACCTCGAGATGGTCGAGCGCAGAATAGACAGAGTCGCAAAGCAGGCAAGAAACGACAAATCCGCAGCCGCCGAGCTCGAGTTCCTCAAGAGACTCAAAACCGAGCTTGAGAGCGAAGTGCCCGCGAGAAATGTCGAGTGCGACGAGAACGAGCGCGAATTTTTGGCTCAGATCGCCCTGCTCACCGCGAAGCCGGTAATATATGCCTGCAACATGAGTGAAAACGATTTTGCAAACAATATTGATACAAACCGCCACTATCTCGCGGTCAAAGAGATTGCCGCCGCAGAGGGCTCGGAGGTTCTGCCGATCTGCGCGGAGCTTGAAGCTGAGATAGCCTCGCTCGAAAAAGAGGAGCGCGAGATGTTCCTGACCGATCTCGGAATCGAGAAAGGCGGACTCGATCTGCTCGTCCAGCGCAGCTATCACCTGCTCGGTCTTATCTCATATCTGACCGCCGGCAAGCCCGAGGTCAGAGCCTGGACAATAACCCGCGGCACGAAGGCGCCCCAGGCAGCAGGAAAGATTCACTCCGACTTTGAGCGCGGATTCATACGCGCCGAGGTTATAAGCTTCGACGATCTCATCGCCTGCGGTTCGCTGACCGCCGCAAAGGAAAAGGGTCTTGTCCGCAGCGAGGGCAAGGAATATGTCATGAACGACGGCGATGTCGTGCTGTTCAGATTCAATGTGTAAAAGGAGTTAATTATGGCTGAAGATAACAACATTCTTGATTTTTATCCCGACGGCGAGGAGGATTCCTGCGCCGAGGACAGCTACGTTACTCTCGTTGACGACGAGGGCAACGAGGTTGAGATGTCGGTAGTCGACATAGTCGAGCACAAGGGCGAAAATTATGTCATTCTCCTGCCCGTTGAGAACATCGAATCGGGCGACATGCAGTTCGCCGTGATGAAGATCGAATACGACGAGGAGACCGACGAATACACCTATGTGACCGGCAACGAGCCGGAATACGACGAGGTTTTCGTTGAGTTTCGCGAGAGGCTCGAACAAGAGCTGAGCATCATTGACGATGACGGCGACGAGTTAGACAGCGAAAACGACATCGATCATTTCGACGAGGATAACTGATAAAACAAACAAGCAAAAGCCGCCCGACTGCAATAAATACAGCCGGGCGGCTTAATTTTTATATCAATCCGAGCTTTTTGAACGCGTTATAGAGTCCGTTTGAATTTATATCGTCGGTCACCATATCGGCGGCCGCGCGCAGAGCCGGAGTTCCGTTGCCCATGGCGACTCCGAAAGAAGCGAAGTCCATCATCTCGAGGTCGTTGTCGCCGTCACCGAAGGCTATTGTCGCGCTCTGGGGCGCGTCAAAGCATCGCAGTATTTCCGCCATGCCGGTGGCCTTGGTATATCTGCTGTCCGTCACCTCGCCGCAGCGGTCGCCCATGTTGCCGAAGCTGTATCGCACGACGCTGAACCTGTCCCCGAGGTCAGCGGCAACATCGGAAAGCCCTTTCGGTGCTCCGTAATATATGAGCTTTTCGGCAACCGTAAGTTCGGGCACGCTCTCGACTATTTTTGTCATGCCGAAGAGCGAATCTATCTTGCCGCGATCGATGCCGTCGGCGAGATAATGCTCAACTATCGCGTCCCCGCACCACTTTTCGAGCATCAGCGTATGCTCTGTCTGCACGCAGTACGGAGTGTGCGCGGCGGTGAAATAATCCGCAAGAAAGGTTATATATTCTTTTGAAAAGCAGTGCTGAGCTATGCACTCGCCGTTTGCCATAACATATGCGCCCGACGAGCATACCGCGCCGTCGAAATCCACCTTTTCAAGAAGCCACGGATATATCTGCGAACGCTGTCTGCCAGTGCAGACGAAGAGCTTATGTCCGTTTGATTTTGCGGTTTTCAGCGCCTCGAGTGCTGAATCGGCGAGCTTACCCTGAAAATCGACAAGTGTTCCGTCTATATCAAGAAAAATATATTTGCAGTCCATGCATTTCCTCCGAAAGCGTTTTCATTATGATAGCACAACCCGCGCTTTTTGTCCATTGCCGATTGAAAAAGCCGGTGCGTTTATAGTATAATCTTTTACACAGGGAATTTACAAGGCGGTGGAAAGCATGACCGATATTGAACACGCAAAACAGCTTTTGACTGACGCTGGATACACCTGCGTCATTTGCAGAGGCGATGACATACACACGAGCGAAAAGCGCGGAGTCTCGCCGCTCATTGAGCTTTTGGATAACAAAGCTGATGTCCGCGGATATTCCGCCGCAGACAAGGCAGTCGGCAAGGCGGCGGCGATGCTGTTTGTATTGCTCGGCGTCGGCGAAATATATGCCACGATTATGAGTCGGAGCGCAAAAAAGATTCTTGACGGGCACGGGATAAAATATTCCTGCGGCGAAGAGGTCGAATACATAATAAACCGCAAAAAAGACGGCATGTGCCCGATGGAAAAGGCGGTTATGGACATCGACGACCCCGCTGAGGCTCCGACAAAAATAAAAGAAACTATCGAAAAGATGAGAAAGGGCGGCTGACATGAAGCTTCACTACATGGGAAAATTCAACCTCGACCCGGACAGCCTGCCGCAGGCGGAGCATAAGAGAGGCGCGGTGGAATTCAAAGAGGCGGACAGCATGAAAAAATTGTCCGTTATCGCGAACACCGTCGCCTGCATAATACTCGTCATTCTCGGCGCGACGGCGTTCTTCAGAATTGTTCCTGTTGCAGAACCAAAATCCGCGACAATCACCTGGTTTGCGGCGCTCCTCGGCTCTATAGTGATAATCTTCCCGCACGAGCTGCTCCACGCCCTCTGCTTCAAAAAAGATGTATATCTTTACACAAATCTCAAGCAGGGTATGCTGTTTGTTATCGGCACGGAGACGATGAGCAAGGGCAGGTTCATATTCATGTCGATGCTCCCGAACTTAATTTTCGGCATTGTCCCCTATATTATCGGCATGATTTTCCCGAAGTTTATATTCCTAACCATGTTCGGTATGATCTGCACGAGCATGGGCGCAGGCGACTACTACAATGTTTTCAACGCCATACGCCAGGTACCGAAGAACGGAAGAGTATATATGTCCGGCATGCGGTCGTATTGGTATGTGGAGGAATGATGCTGCAAAGGAGCTTAGAAAATGTCATTAAAATCATTTTGGAATGAGCCTGTTTTCGAAGATGAACCGGCTGCCGAGAAAGCTGAAAAAAGAAGAAAAAGAAACGTCTGTTTTCGTTGGACTGTGTGGCTTGCCGTAATTTTAATTGTCGGCGGTATCTCCGAATTGATAGACAAAATCAGAACAAGCGAGCATTCGACGCTCATTTTTAGCCTGATAGGAGTCGGGCTTGCGGCTGCAATCGCCGTTATCATTGTTCTTGTTATACGCAGCAGGAAAAATAAGAGTATTTAACTGTAAATTTGAACTGTCGAAGCAGGAAATTGATTTGGGCTATATAGTATTATGGAGATTTTTGCTATGGAAAAGGAAAAGAATGATAACCTACACGATATTAGCAGCTATGAACCTGCTGTTATTGCGAATAAGATAAAGAAAGAGTGCATGCAGCAAAATACCACATTAAAAACTATGTTACATTATGCGTGTTAGGGCATCACATTCATGATAGTGATCCTGTGACCTACATACTGTTTCTTCATCAAAGTCACCGCTCCGTCTGCCGTTACGGCAGAAACAATCTGCTCACCGCGCATGTTATCAACAAGAAATGATATTTTCCACCGCTGCATGAGCTCACCTCCCTTTCGCTTGTTGAGATGAGTATACTAAAAGCGATGGGTCAAAATTGGGGCGAACTATCATAAAAAGGCAGCTCACAATTGCAGTAATGGGACAAATATGGTACACTGTTACAGGTATAATATAGCCGAGGTGAAAAAACATGTACAGTCCTGAATCCAAAAAGTTGGCTCTGACACGCATCAAAGAGATATTTGAAACCTACAGCGACTTCGAGCATCCGCTCACACAAAACGACATAGCAGAACATCTTGACCACGACTACGGAATCAATATAGACCGAAAAACAATCGGCAGGAACATATCGCTTCTCAAAGAAACCGGCATTGAAATAGAATCCGACCACCGCGGGAGCTATCTTGGCAGCAGATTGTTTGAGGACTCCGAGCTTCGTATGCTCATCGACGGCATTCTGTGCAGCAAATATATCACCGCCAAGCATTCGGAGGATCTGATAAAGCGCATTTGCGGGCTTTCGAATATATATTTTCGCTCACACATAAAAAATATTTTTTCCGTTACCGAGCGCTGCAAAACGGAAAATCCGTCTCTCTTCTATAATATTGAAGTGATCGACGATGCCATCGAAAAAAATCGACAGATAACTTTTGACTACAACAAGTACGGAGCCGACAAGCAGCTGCACAAATCCGCCGAGCACACTGCCTCGCCCTATCAGCTGATAGTTCACAACCAGCGATATTATCTCATGGCGCTCAATGAGCAATGGCAGAACATAATCTATTATCGCCTGGATCGCATAACAAACATGCGGATTACCGATCTGCACATGACCCCGCTCAGGAGCATAAAGGGATACGAGAACGGCATTGACTACGGCGAGATTTCTTCCGCGCTCCCGTATATGTTCGCAGACAAGCCGCAGACCGTCGAGATGATTGTAAGCGGCTGCATAATCGACCAGGTTATCGACTGGTTCGGAAAAGACATACGCATCTGTGATATCGGGGACGGCAAATTCAAAATCACTCTGCGGGTGAGCCTCAACGCCATGGAATATTGGGCAATGCAATATCTCAACTTCGCCGAAATAGTCTCCCCTGCCGGTCTGCGTGAGAAGATCAAGGATAATCTCAGCAGTGCCGCGAAGAAATATGAATAATAAACAGGCTGAGCAAGCATTGAAGCTGCTCAGCCTGTTTTATTTATCGCTGTATGCTTTTAAATTCATCTTCAAGCTTTTTAAGCTTATCAGTATCTTTTACGAGCCAATAGCTCGGGTGATAAACCTCGAGCACCGGGACCGACTTGCAGGAATCAATATCTGAAAGGCAGCTTCTCACGCCCGAACCGCAGCACACTATAATATCCGGCGAAATTATTCTGATCTCCCGGTCTATCAAGTCTTTGTATTTCTTAACATAGGCGTCAAGCTTGGTTTGGCAGCTCGTAAACCCGCCGCGTTTGTTTATATTCATGAAAGCCACATACCGCAAAGCGGAGATATCTTTTTCAGGCGTTTCAAAGTTTTCGTTCAGTATTGCATTTGCAAGAAGTGCAAGTCCCGGGGAAAAACGGCCTTTTTTCGCTTTCGCGTCTCCGAATGCCACCCTGCGGCACCAGAATCCGTCATTTTGTGCGTTCTCAAAATTTTTCTCAATGGTATTTTCTTTTTTGAGGCACGCCGCCTCTTTGGCAATAAAAAGAATCTTCTTGGGGCTTTGCATATACGAAGCCTCATCGATTATTCCGTCGGGGATAAAATTGCTTTTTGATATATTTTCACCGTCGTAGTTCTCTGCCTCATGGCGCTCTCGCCACTCTTCAAACAGCTCGTCCAGCTCTGCGCTGCGGTTATTACTCATCACTTCGCCTCCATGTTCTTTATTATATTATATTATCCCGAGCCAACTTTGTCAACGAAAGTTATGTCTGCTTTTTGGGTCATGCATCTTGCTAAAATAGGAATCAAGAGGAGTGAAAATATGGCTGAAAAAGCAATTTTAGAAATTCCGGACGGATATAAAATCGAAGAGAAATCATATATTGTTGACCGCGAAACCGCATGCCGCATTTTAACATCGGACAAACAAAGGAAATTCACATATGCCAAAAAGCTCGGCGAAAAAGTTGAGCTCACGCAGCATATAATTATCTGCCCTGTCTGCGGACACCGAATGCCCGCCTATCCGCGATATACAAACGGTTGGCTGACGCAGAGCTCTTCAAAAATAGCAAAGACTCCGAAAAATGTCATCGGGCAATGGTGCGAAGATAAAATAAGCGATTCAAAAGATACTATTTACTTGAATTTCATATCACAACCGATGCTTGAAAATGTAATATACACCTGCCCCGAATGTCGCTGTGAATCTAATTTGTTCAGCAAAACTATGCGCTGCGAATTGAATTACCGCCGCCACAAGCTCTCAATATCCAGGCGAATAGACGACACAAAAACGCTTTTGTCCGTCTCATGGCTCAAGGGAACGGTGAGAGTGAATTTTCCGATGTATGAGGAGCTTACATTTAACTTCAGAAACGGTCACACGTTCGTGCGGCTTCGAGACAGAGACGCAACGGCACTCAAAACATACGACGTCACCGGGAAAAAGGAGCTTTTGCGGGATAGCTTTTTTGCAAGATTATTGGGGTGTAATAAAAGAGTCGTTCGCCTTGTCAAAAAATTTTTTGTCTGCGAATGGCAGTCAAAACTGCCTTTTAAAACATCGGAGCTCAATCTGACAAAGTTCATGCTTTTAACCGAGTTTATAGGATACCCGAAGATTTTCTATCATTCGATACCGTACTCAATCGGGACACACAATGTATACGCATTATTTAAGAGTAGGTGCAAGGCTCTGCACAGCGCTCGGCGGATAGTAAAACGGTATGAATCCGTATCATGGATGAGAACAAAAAGCATCCGAAAGCTGATTTTTTTAAATCCTGCTTTTTTATTCTACGAACATGAATGCGAGGCTCTCTCCGAAATCTTTGTCAACGTAAATCTGTTCCGCTCGGTTTTGTGTATGCCCGATATTTTTACGGTTCTCGGCAGACTCAACGAGAATCGCGGCATACTTGACTTTTTGCGTGATTACGCCGCCGTTAAAGGTGAAATATCGTTGAAACGCGAGATGATGACCTCACCATTTTATTTAAATGAGTACGCCTTCCGTTACGGCGGTTTGAGCGACCGAGCGAAAGTGCACGAGAGAAAACAATGGAAAAACGGCATTTCAATAAAGGATATATATAAATTTGACACCGCAAGAGTATCACTTCCCGTCTTCTCTTGTGATATCGGGATACCCGATTGCGTCGTATACGGATTTCATTTTTTCCGTCTCGGCTCCGAGAGCGACTATTTTGAAGCTTCAAACAAGCTGAATAATTGTCTGCGCTTTTTCCCGGATCGCTCCGACAAGGCCGATAATAACCCTGTCATATGTGTGTCTAAAGGCGAAAAGTTAGTCGCCGCGATAGAGGTGCACGGCAAATCAATTGTGCAAGCTTCCGGATATTCAAACAGACCCCTTGAGTACGACCCATATTTATACAAGGCATATACGATTTGGCGCAAAAAATACGATCTGCACGAAGGCAGGCAGTAAAAACTCGCACAGAAAAAACGGTCCGGTTTATTAAAAGCCGAACCGTTTAATTCATATAAACTCGCTTATCGGGATCTTATTAATATCTCTGCCCTTTTCATCTTTGAAGAAATCTTTTCTTCCGGTGCTTTCATAATCCCACAGCACGGTAATGTTATCTATCCGCGCTGCATTCTCACGGACAAATCTTTTGACAACGCCCATCCAGTCAAAGCCACCACCGGAAACGCGAAAAAACATATCGCGGCAGCCCTCAACAGTGTCGTACATCCCGCCCAATCTGGCTCGCAAAAACTCGTCGTTCAGAGCCTCGATAACAAGCAAATTCAGCTCGTGGACATTCATATTACCCCCGGTCGGCAATTTATCGGCAACCGCCAAGACAAAATCGGCAGTCAGAAAATTATACTGTTTATCCTCGATATCAATCATGAGATCGTGCACGGTATCCCCGTTATAGCCCGGGTACTTCTGTCCGGAGTCTCCACGGCTCAGTCCCTCGGCGTATGCCGATATGAGATTCAATATCAAATGTTTTGTCCCGCACCGTGCCGTGTGTTTATACAGCCACTCTGCGGCATAAAGCGTGTCCTCCGCATCCTCCCTGTCTGCATAATAGTGACTGGAGCACGCAAAGGCCTTGCCATCCTGCCTTATCATCCACGCCGTCTCTCTGTTCATAGCATTCCTCCTTTGATGCATTATACCAAACTCAATGCGTCAAAATCTGGACAAAAAACTGTGGATAAATTAAACAAAGCAGCAAGAATAAATCTTGCTGCCCGGGGATTTGTCTTTTTACAGACCTGTTCAATTATTTAATCAAGCGACTCCAAAATTTTTTCAATTGCATCTGTGTTGATTCTCTTTTTATTCCCCTTCATGGCAACGGTCATATTGCATCTTCTGAATATGTCCTTTGCCGCATCCGTTACCTGTTTTTTAGTCACTCTGAATCTACCGTAAAATTCATCCGAATAATCTATCGGCTCTGTTTTCAATATGTGGTTATAATAAGCCATGTTCCAATTCAAGTTGCTCGGCTTGTCCAAATCCAGTTCCGAATTAAACATCTCGGAATTGAGATTCGCTTCAAAGTTAAACCGACCGTCTTTTGCCGCATTTAACAACTCAACAACCGCTTTGAAAACATCTTCGATCTTATTCCTGTCAACCTCAAAGCTAAAGTTAATATTACCTACATTGTCATACTGCTCAAAAGTGCTGTCATATGAATAAATGATCGGGTTGTCCTCGGACAAATAATTATACACCAGCGCTTTATCGCCATTGAACAGCAATGCATAAAGTAAATCATAGACTCCGCCCGGATATTTTGAACAATCAACATCAAATCCTATCTGAATATAGTGCCAATAATTATTTTTAATCCAAATTTTCTTTTCCCTATGAAAGAACTCGTCATTAACGGTAACCGTATTTGTAAAGCTCGGATTGATTTGGCAAATATCAAGCTTGCTGATTTTTTTGTTCAGGGCATTGAGGTTCTCATCAGAAATATTGCCGGTCGCATATATAAAACAATTACCGGCAGAAAGCACCTTTTGTCTGAACTCGTTTATTTTCTTGACAGAAACTCTGTCAATCGTTTTACAATAGCCCAACACTATCTTTTCAACTTCGCTGTTTTTCCAAACTATGCTGTCAAAATAAAAATCGAGTGAACTTCGCAGATCTTCTTCTCTGATTTCGGCTTTAATTCGCCCTTTCTCATTATTGAAATCATGCGAGGTCGGCTCGATTTCATCAAACAATCCGCATAAAATCTCAATGGCAAAATCGAACTCATGCTGAGGTCCGTCTATAGTAAAGCTCATAAACTCCTTATAAGTTGAACCCTGCAGGCACAAGCCGTGCATTGCAAGGAGCTCATAAAAGTTTTCGTATCTGTTTTTAAGATTTCTGAAAACAACATGTTCAAAAAGGTGGCTGATGCCGTTATTTGAAATGTCCTCAAAAATGCTGCCGGCTCTCACATATAGCGACAGGCAGAAGCTTCTGAGATTCGGATTTGTCAAAGAATATATAGAAATACCGTTGACCGAAGCCGAGTGTTCGTTCATGTATAATCACCTCTTTATACAATGATTATATACTATTAGCTTTAAATTCGCAATATAATAATTTGATTGAATCAGCCGGTTGCGGTGACTTGTACAGCTAATAGTAGTGTTCGAGCTGTATATTGCTGAGCCCTGTTGGACTCGAACCAACGACCCTGTCGGTCAGAAACATAGTCGCCTTGCAGGGGGTGCCCCAAAATGCTCGCATTTTGGGGAGAGGACGAGGTGCGTAATGAATGAGTTTTCGCCAAAGGCGGAAACGAGTGATATGGAGCCACCGAGGACGAGGAGCGCGTCGCAATGCTCGTTGTTTCTTCCTGCTCAGAGCACCGCTTCATCTGCCGCAGGCAGCGCGGCGCTCCGAGCCAGTTAACAGCCGTGCGGCTGTGTGTGGCAGAGTAGTTGGTTTGGGTCAGTAGGTAAAGTAAAAAAAGAGCAGGAAGATTGATGTCTTCCTGCTCTGTCAGTTAAATAGAATTCATTTAATACAATGACTTTTTAATAAATGAAGTGTTTGCTCCGCAAACATGAAGCGACAACTTCGTTGTAATGAAGTGCTCGCTATACTCGCACGAAGCAAAGCGCACCTCTTGTTTTTTCATGCGGTTTGACCGCACTTCATTAGCGAAGCGACTTCATTTTTTCATGCACCGAAGGTGTAGTGAAATCAACGACCCTGTCGGTCAGAAACATAGTCGCCTTGCAGGGGGGGTGCCCCAAAATGCTCGCATTTTTGGGAGAGGACGAGGTGCGTAATGAATGAGTTTTCGCCAAAGGCGGAAACGAGTGATATGGAGCCACCGAGGACGAGGAGCGCGTCGCAATGCTCGTTGTTTCTTCCTGCTCAGAGCACCGCTTCATCTGCCGCAGGCAGCGCGGCGCTCCGAGCCTTGACACGCTCCGCGCCCAATATTCAAAGCGTTTTATCCAAATAAAAAGTGAAATCGTTCGCTTCGCTCACGGTGAAATAATTTGCTCTGCAAATTGTGATATTTGACGCTTCGCGTCAAGTGAAATGAAATAAATCCCTCACCGCCGCAGCGATTTCATGCGCCGCAGGCGTATTTCACGCCCGCAGGGCATTTCACAAATCCCGTAGGGATTTATTTCGTTGAAAAAAGCACTTGCAAATGCAAGTGCTTTTTTCCTGGCTCCCCCTGTTGGACTCGAACCAACGACCCTTTCGGTCAGAAACATAGTCGC
>ERZ1026848.1450-NODE-1450-length-12619-cov-7.505890_pt1 | contig 12619 bp, 9 predicted proteins | sample MGYA00380154_ERZ1026848 | MGnify/ENA primary metagenome ERZ1026848 (study PRJEB33269, sample SAMEA4719790) | human gut metagenome | biome: human-associated habitat; feature: organic feature; material: feces | place: Cameroon | collected 2013-10 ...
ATATTTTATAAAAGAAACTTCGCCATCACGTAGTTGGCCAGATCCATCCCCTTGTCGGTCAGTGCAATCCTGCCAGCAACCATCTGCAAAAGTCCCTGTTCTTTCAGCTTGCGAAGTGTTTCCAGATACACGGCCTCAATCGGTACCCCAAAGCTTTGCTCAAACGCTGCTCTGGTTACTCCCTCATTCATCCGCAGCCCCAGAAACATAAATTCCTCCATCTGCTCTTTTCTTGTCAGAATCTGTGCCTGTTCCTGTACACAGCTGCCAATCCAGAGATCCTCTGGTACGGCATGCTCCCCGTCTTTTAAAAACTCTGCCGGAGACTTTTCCTGCAGGTGGTCACAAAATTCTCCATACGCATACAGCTGCCGGGTGTTGGTATACCGGACATTTTCCACCAGGGAAGATGCCCCCAGCCCCAGCCCCAGATAATTTTCTCTGGTCCAGTAGCCAATGTTATGTCTGCAGGCATACCCCGGCTGGGCAAAATTGGAGATTTCATACTGCCGGTATCCTGCCTGTTTCAATACATCCTGCGTGGCCTTATAAATGCGGTATACCTCATCCTCGTCCGGAAGAATCTCTGTATGAATCCCCGCTTCCTGCTTCACTGCGTCAAACTTATACCGTTCATAAAACGGTGTCCCCTTTTCTATGATCAGGGAATATGCCGAAATATGTTCCGGTTTCAGCCGGATCACCGTCTGCAGGGATTCTAAAAATTTGTCCAGCGTCTGGTAAGGCAGACCGCTCATCAGATCAATATTGATATTTTCAAACCCTGCATTTCTCGCCAGCTCATACGTTTTTAAAAACTGATCATACGTGTGAATTCTTCCAAGTGCTTTCAGCTCCTCATTGTTTGTTGACTGCAGTCCGATCGAGAGGCGGTTGATCCCCGCACTCTGATAGACATTCAGTTTCTTTGCCGTCACCGTTCCCGGATTGCACTCGATGCTGATCTCCGCATCCGCCTCCACATGAAAACTCGAAGCAACCTGCTGCAACACGGTGTAAATCAGATTTTCCTCCAGCCAGCTCGGCGTGCCCCCTCCGATATAAATTGTCGGGACATGATAATCCCCAAGCAGATTTCCGTAATAACGGATTTCCTGCAGCAGGGCATGCACATATCTGATCTGTGTATTGCTGTCTGCCGGAAAGGACAGGAAATCACAGTAATCACACTTTTTCACGCAAAAAGGGATATGAATATATAATTCCAGTTTCTTTTCATTCATAGAATCAGTCTTCATCCAGTTTCAATACACTCATGAATGCCTCCTGCGGCACTTCTACGCTGCCGACCTGACGCATTCTCTTCTTTCCTTCCTTCTGTTTCTCCAGAAGTTTCTTCTTACGGGAAATATCACCGCCGTAACATTTTGCCAGGACATCCTTGCGCATGGCCTTAACCGTTTCACGAGCGATGACTTTTCCGTTTACGGCTGCCTGAATCGGGATTTCAAACAGATGTCTCGGAATCTCTTCTTTCAGACGCTCACACATTTTACGGCCTCTGTCGTATGCACTGTCTTTGAATACAATAAAGGATAAGGCGTCCACCATCTCCTTATTAATAAGAATATCCAGTTTGACAAGGTCGGAACGGACATATCCTTTCATTTCATAATCAAAAGAGGCATATCCGCGGGACCGCGACTTTAATGCATCAAAGAAATCGTAAATAATCTCATTCAGTGGCATATCATATTTGATCACGGCACGGGTTGCTTCAATATAATCCATGCTGATATAAATACCGCGGCGTTCCTGACAAAGCTTCATAATTGCCCCGACATACTCGCTGGTTACCATGATCTCTGCCGATACAAACGGTTCCTCCATGTATTCAATCTCCGAAGGGTCCGACAGATTGGACGGATTGGTCAGGTCAAACACTTCTCCGTTGGTCTTGTGCACCTTATAAATAACACCGGGTGCCGTAGTCACAAGATCCAGATTAAACTCACGCTCTAAACGCTCCTGAATAATCTCAAGATGCAGTAATCCAAGGAATCCGCAGCGGAATCCAAATCCCAGGGCAAGGGACGTCTCCGGTTCATACTGTAACGATGCATCATTGACCTGCAGTTTTTCAAGCGCATCCCGCAGATCCGGATACTTGGCAGAGTCTGCCGGATATAATCCGCAGTACACCATCGGATTGACCTTTTTATATCCCGGAAGCGGTTCTGCACACGGGCGGTCGAGCTCTGTCACAGTGTCTCCGACACGTGTATCACGCACGTTTTTAATACTCGCTGCGATATATCCAACCATACCTGCGGAAAGCTCGTCACACGGAATAAACTGCCCGGCACCGAAATATCCCACTTCTGTCACCAGATCCTCGGCTCCTGTGGCCATCATTTTGATTTTGGTTCCCACTTTGACGGTACCTTCCTTGATCCGGCAGAAAACAATTACACCCTTATAGGAATCATACAGCGCATCGAAGATCAACGCCTTAAGCGGTGCCTTCGGATCTCCGGCAGGTGCCGGAATCTTTGTCACGATCTGTTCAAGCACTTCCTCAATATTCAGTCCGGTCTTTGCAGAAATACGCGGAGCATCCATCGCCTCGATACCGATCACATCCTCGATTTCCTGTGCGACCTCTTCTGGGCGTGCACTCGGCAGATCAATCTTATTGATGACCGGAAGCACATCCAGATCATGATCCAGTGCCAGATAGACATTGGCAAGTGTCTGGGCTTCCACACCCTGTGCGGCATCCACAACCAGGATGGCACCATCACACGCTGCAAGACTCCGGGATACTTCATAATTAAAATCCACGTGTCCCGGCGTATCAATCAGGTTAAAAATATATTCCTCTCCATCCTTTGCCTGATAAATGATGCGCACTGCCTGGGATTTGATCGTGATTCCCCTCTCACGCTCCAGATCCATATTGTCGAGAACCTGTGCCTGCATCTCACGGCTGGTCAGCGTTCCTGTTTTTTCTATGATTCGATCCGCAAGTGTAGACTTACCGTGATCAATATGGGCAATAATACAAAAATTACGAATTTTGCTCTGATCGATTGACATCTTATTCCTCTTTTTCTTTCTACTATAATTTATCGTTTGATAAGTACGGTCCATCAGCTGCTGATAGAACCTACGCAATGTTACATTATACCGAAAACAGGTCTATAAATCAAACATTGACATCCACTTTTTCCATAATACCTGTTTGGTATCATCGTCCGCAAATGCCGAATGCAGCGAAGCCATATAAATTTTCTCACACATCGGTTCTTGAAACAGCCCGGCTTCTGCCAGACGCATATATTCATCCGTACAGCTGGTATCGCTGACGGTACGGTTGTCCGTATTGATGGAAAGCAAAATTCCGGCATCATAAAATTCCCGGAACGGATAGTCTGCAAAATCCGTGACCGCCTTTGTCTGCAGATTACTCGTCGGACACAGTTCCACTCCGATCTTTTTCTCTGCAACTTCCTTCTTTAATTCCTCGTCTCCGCTCATGGCAATTCCGTGACCGATCCGCGATGTTCCCAGTTCAATGGCCGTACGGATTTCTTCCCTGCTTCCACATTCTCCTGCATGGATGGTATATGGCATGCCATATTTTTTTGCAGTGGCAAATACGTCCGCAAATTCTGCTGTCGGGTACGCCTTTTCATCCCCTGCCAGATCACAGGCGACAACACCGTTTCCGAGAAATTCCCGCGCTTCTTTTAACATGGCAATATTTTTTTCGGTTTCCAGATTGCGCATGGTGCAGACAATCATTCCGGTCAGGATGTCCGCTTTTTCTTCTGCTTTTTTCAGGCCATCCCGGACGCTCTCTAAGATTTCCCGGACCGAAAGCCCCTGCTCCATGGAAAATGCAGGGGCAAAACGCACTTCCAGATACTTGACCTGTTCTTTTGCTGCAGAAAGTGCCAGATCCTGTGCTGCTGCCGAAAGTCCCTCCTTCGTCTGCAGGCAGCTAAGCGGCAGTTCAAACTTCTCCAGATACTCTGCCAGTGAACTGCAGTCCATCGGTGCCACCAGTTTTTCCCGCAGTTCTTCCAGTCCCAGCGGCTCTTTCCCCTCCTGCTGCATCAGTTTCTGGATCAGGGGCAGGCTCACCGAACCGTCCAGATGACAGTGCAGCTCTATTTTTGGCATATTGTGTGCAATAAATCGATTCATCATCGGCTTTTCCCTCTCTTCTGCAAACTATAACAACGGAAGAAGTGATGTGCCGATCGTATTTGCCGGCATCTGCACTCCAAAATTATCCGCAATGGTCGCCCCGATCACCGCAAATGTATCCTGTGTCGGAAGCGACCCGCTTCCCTGATCGGATGGCGAATACAAAAGCAGCGGCACCTGCTCTCTTGTGTGATCCGTCCCCTTGTACGTCGGATCGTTTCCATGATCCGCCGTGATCATCAGCAGATCCTCTTTTTTAAGCAGTGGCATAAGTTCTCCGAGCTTTTTGTCAAACCGCTCGATTTCCTCTCCGTATCCGATCGGATTTCTCCGGTGTCCCCACAGGGCATCAAAATCGACCAGATTGGTAAAGCACAAACCGCAGAAATCGGATCTGGCCAGCGCAATGGTCTGGTCCATCCCATGGACACTGCTGGTCGAATGCAGACTTTTTGTAATTCCGTATCCGTCAAAAATATCATGGATCTTTCCGACTGCCAGCACGTCATATCCGGCTTCCTGAAGCGCATTTAATGCTGTTGGCCCGGTCGGTTTCAACGCATAATCCCTGCGGTTGCTGGTTCTGACAAACTCGCCTTTTTTCTTTCCCACATACGGGCGGGCGATCACACGTCCCACCCTCCACGCATCACGCATCGTCAGTTCCCTGGCAATCTCACAGTAATGATACAGGGTCTCTAATCCCATCGTCTCCTCGTTCCCGCAGATCTGCAGAACCGAATCCGCAGATGTGTACACGATCAGCTTTCCTTCCCTGATTTCCTGCTCGCCGAGTTCGTCTAAAATCTTTGTTCCGCTTTCCGCCCGGTTTCCTATAATTTTTCTGCCGCATCTTTTTTCCAGTTCTGCGATCAGCTCCGGCGGAAATCCATGTTCCGTAAAGGTAATGAAAGGCTTTTTTGTTTCAATCCCCATCATCTCCCAGTGTCCGGTCATGGTGTCTTTTCCGTTGCTTTTTTCATTCAGTGCCGCATAATATCCAAGTGGATGTTCCTGCGGCTGTACCTGTTTTAAGGATTTCAGGTTTGCCAGCCCTAAAGATGCCAGGTTTGGAATATAAAAATGTGCCACGGTCTGTGAAATATGCCCTAATGTATCGGCACCTTCATCTCCGAAGCGTGCGGCATCTGCCATCGCTCCCATTCCCATCGAATCGAGTACTATTACAAAAACACGTTTCAATCGTCTGTCCATGATTTACTCCCCCCCTGTTCTTTAAGATTTTCCGGTCCAAAACTAAGAGGCAGCAGTTCCTCCAGTGTGTATACTTCATAGTCCTCCGGGGACCTTGCAAGTACAATCTCAAAATCTCCCGGACAGAATTCCCGCATCACCTGTCTGCAGATTCCACACGGACTGCAAAGATCCGCACATTGGGTTTCCTCTGCCGTTTTGGGGTACAAAACACTTCCGCCAACGATTACAATCGCCTGAAATTCCTGCACCCCCTCACTGACCGCCTTATAAAATGCCGTGCGTTCGGCACAGTTTGTTGCAGGATAGGAAGCATTTTCTATATTGCATCCCTGATACACAGTTCCGTTTTTTGCCAGAAGAGCCGCACCCACCTGAAAACGGGAATACGGTGTATACGCCCGCTTTCTCGCCTGAAACGCACTCCGGATCAGTTCTTTATAATCTGTCTGCATCTTTATCCTCCTGTATCAGCAACCGGATGGCATCCACAGTTGTAGCGATTGCCTGCGTTGTATCATGCACCTGCACGTTCGGCAACCCCCTTTTTTCCCGCTCCTGATTGGCAAGGACAAGAAAGCAGGCGCCCACACGCACACGCAAAAAACTTCCGGCAATAAAAAGCGCCGCCGATTCCATCTCCGATGCCAGACATCCCATCCTAAGCCATGCCTGCCATTTCTGCGTGAGTTCATAACTTACCGGCATAATCTGCGGCTCATGCTGTCCGAAAAAGGAATCCTTGCTCTGTACCACACCGACATGATGACGTATCCCGCGTTTTTTTGCTGCCTGTACCAGTGCAGTAGTCACTGTAAAATCCGGGACAGCCGGATATTCGACCGGTGCATACTCGCGGCTTGTCCCCTCCATCCGGATCGCTCCGTCTGCAATCACCAGATCTCCGCCAAGTATATTTTCCTGCATTCCGCCGCAGGTGCCTACACGCAAAAACGTGTGTGCACCGCATTTGGAAAGCTCCTCGATGGCAATCGCAGCCGACGGTCCACCGATTCCGGTGGAAGTCACACTCACCCTGACACCATCTAACGTTCCGGTGTAAGTCGTAAATTCCCGGTTATCTGCCACCTGTTTTGCATCCGTTAAAAATTCCGCAATCTTTGCACATCGTTTGGGATCTCCCGGCAGGATCACATACTTACCTATGTCCTGCGGTCCCACGCCTGTGTGATACTGTCTGCCTGAGCCTTCTGTATAATCAACCATAAAAAATGCCCTCCTCATATAAGTACATTGTAACATTTACAGCCGTTATTTCAACACTTTTGCAAACAGATCTGCAAGTGGTTCCATCGCATTTTTTGCTTCCTCAAACGTATTCGTCTGTGCGCCCACTTCCACCAGCATACTCTTCGGACAGAAATGCATATTAAAGCGGTACCCTTTTAGATAAATCCTCCTTGTAAAATCCGGATAATATTCCGCAGCGGCAAGCTGCATCTGAAACGAAAACGCCAGATTATCGGAAATATACGGATTTTTTAAATACGGAATATCCCCGGAAGCCGTCGTTCTGCTCAGTCCGTTAAAAAACATGATCTTTGCCATCTTTTTTCCGTTTTGCGTTGTCACCAGACGCGTGTTTTCTCCCACACCGTCTCTATGTAAATCGATCACTACCTGAATCGATGGATGATCATTTATGATTTTCTGAATCGACGGGGCGGCCTTGGAATACGCATGATCCCGGTCGCCCACATCATACTCTCCTTTATGATGCATGACTCGAAATCCTTCCTCTTCCAACAATTCCGTCAGATAGTCTCCCACTCCGACAACACCCGTTTTTTCATCTTTTGAGTCGGCATACCGTTCCTGGGAATGGGTATGATAAATTAAAATCTGCGGGCCGTCCACCGACTGGTCAATCTTTAGATCCGGTTTCATCAGTTTATCCACGTCCAGCTGATTTTTCCCGATGGTCGTCGTATTATCAACCTGATAAAAGGTCTGTCTCAGATAATCAAAATCCTGCAGTTTTTTGCGGTTGACAGAAACTTTTTTCCCGGAGGTTTCTGTTTTTTTCTCCGGCTTTTTGGACTCTTTTTGTGTCGGAGTCTCGTCCACATTCTGACTTTCCTGCTGCATTGGCTGTTCCGTTACCGCCTTTTCATTTTCCGCAATGATCTGCTTTGCCTGTTCGTTTTCCTCCGCTGCCTGATTCTCATAATATGCCAGGTTTTCCTCCTGTGATTCATACCACAGCTGCTGCTCGTTTTGTGCAATTGCCGGATACATGGAAGCCGTCACATCCCGGTATATATTCGGAATTCCTTCCTCCTGTGCCCCCAGCAGCCCCGGTACATAAAGATTAAGCACTCCGTTATAAAATTTCAGGGACAGATTCTGCCCCAGAAACTGCACCAGTCCGCCACCCCAGCAATACGCAAAGGCGCAGACCAGCACAAAATCTATCGTCACCAGAAAAAGAAGCAATCGTCTCCTCACCCTATCACCACCTTGAGAGAATTATATGCCTTTTCTTTTGTCCCTATTCCTCTTTATCTCCCAGAAGCGCAATATTGAGTCCCTCCGAAATCAGAAAACTTAAACTTTTGATCGAGTCATCAATGTTTTTCGGGGTGACAAAAAGACCGTTCAGCTGCGGGGAAAGCAGTTCCCTTGCCAGTTCCTGCCGCTCCCTCTCATCCAGCTTCTGCAGATCCGAAAGCGATAATGCGGAAATAAATTCCGTCATGGCATCCGAGACAATCGTTGCCGCATCCACGACCGTCGGCACACCGAGGGAAATCACGGGAACACCCACACTTTTGCGGTTGATGGCATTGCGGTGATTGCCGATTCCGCTTCCCGGCGTGATTCCCGTATCCGTCAGCTGGATCGTCCGTCCCAGCCGCCGGATGCTTCTTGCCGCCAGCGCATCGACCGTGATCAGAAAATCCGGTTTTGTCTCTTTTACCACACCCTTTAAAATCTCCACACATTCCATACCGGTCTGCGCCATGACCCCCGGCACGATTCCGCTGACTTTTCCCACATCTTCTCTCTGGAATGCGTACTTTCCGAATTCATTCAGGATGTGGCGGGTGATAAATAAATTGTCCACCACTCTCGGTCCCAGCGCATCGGGCGTCACTTCCCGGTTGCCCAGTCCGACAACCAGTGCCGCGACTTCCAGCCCCTTTTTTAAATTTTTTTCAATCTCTTTTCCCGGCAGAAGATTCCGCATGATCTTTGCCAGCTCCAAAGAAATATCCCTGTGGTATCCGGCATCTTCCTCGATCATCTCCGGCGCCTCGATCGTAATGTACGTCCCCTTTGGCCTTCCCATCGCAACGGACGCATTCTCGGTCTCGATCATCACGGTACTGACAATCACTCCATTTTCCCGCCGTTCTTCCAGAACACGGATGCCGCGCATATCTGCCTGGTCTTCCTGCAGCCGCTCCTGTGATTCGAGTGCCAGATCCGTGCGGATCGGATAACTATTTTCCAACATGCCTCTTCCTCCCCTTTTACCATATGCATTTTTGCAGAAATGGTTTCTGGAGATAGTATGTACGGCATAGATTTTTTTATGCCTGAAATTAAAAACCGCAGGGACATTCGTCCCTGCGGTTTATCTGTATTCCTCTGTTTCCGGATCAATTATTTACCAGCGTAAAGAGTTACTAACTTCTTTAAGTGATCATACTCATCCTTAGAGTTCTTCTCAGCCTTTGCAAATAACTCAGCAGCTCTCTCCGGGTTGAACTTCGCAAGAGATGCATAACGGTTCTCACCCTTTAAGAATGCCTGATAATCGCCTGTAGGCTCCTTGCTGTCTAATGAGAATGCATCTTTGCCTTCTACAGCAAGTGTTGGGTTGTAACGGAAGTTGAACCAGTATCCAGACTCAACTGCTAACTTCTCCTCAGTCTGAGCCTTGCTCATACCCTTCTTGATACCATGGTTGATACATGGAGCGTAAGCAATGATCAGTGATGGTCCCGGATAAGCCTCTGCCTCTGCAAGAGCCTTAACACACTGATTCATATCAGCACCCATAGAGATGTGTGCTACATATACATAACCATAGCTCATTGCGATACCGGCAAGATCTTTCTTCTTTGTCTCTTTTCCACCTGCAGCAAACTGTGCGATTGCTCCAGTAGGAGTAGCCTTAGAAGACTGTCCACCTGTGTTAGAGTAAACCTCAGTATCGAATACCATTACGTTGATATCCTTACCAGATGCTAATACATGGTCAACACCACCGAATCCGATGTCGTATGCCCATCCATCACCACCGAAGATCCACTGGGACTTCTTAGCGAGGAAATCTTTCTCCTTTAATACATTCTTGGAAGCGTCACATCCGCAAGCCTCAAGAGCTGCTACTAACTTCTCTGTAGCTGGTCCGTTCTCGATACCAGAAGCAAATGTATCATTCCACTCCTTGATGGCATCCTTAACATCAGCCTTATCTGTGTTAGCTGCGATCTCATCCAGCTCGTTCTTTAATCTGTCACGGATTGCTCTCTGAGCAAGTAACATACCATAACCAAACTCTGCTGCATCTTCGAACAGTGAGTTAGACCATGCAGGACCATGACCCTTCTTGTTTGTTGTATAAGGTGTAGAAGGTGAAGAGTTTGCCCAGATAGAAGAACATCCAGTTGCATTTGCAATGTACATTCTGTCACCGAATAACTGGGTAATTAACTTAGCGTAAGGTGTCTCACCACATCCACCACAAGCTCCGGAGAACTCAAGTAATGGCTGACGGAACTGAGATCCCTTAACAGAGTTAAGTTTGAATTTCTCGATAACATCTTCCTTATCCTCAAGAGATACTGCGTAATCGAAGTACTTCTGCTCATCCTCATGTGCCTCGAATCCGGTCATTGTGATAGCCTGTACCTTATCAGGACATACGTTTACACAAGAACCACATCCTGTACAGTCGAATGCGGAAACAACGATTGCGAACTTGTAACCTGGCATCTGGTTGAGATCCTTCATCTGCATTCCTTCCGGAGCCTTAGCTGCCTCAGCCTCTGTCATAGCGACTGGACGGATTGCTGCATGAGGACATACATAAGAACACTGGTTACACTCGATACACTTGGTAGCATCCCATACAGGAACGTCTGTTGCAACACCACGCTTCTCGTATGCTGCTGTACCGGATGGAGTCCAGCCTGTCTCGTATTTCTTAACAACAGATACAGGAATTGTGTTACCCTGCTGTCCGTTGACTTTCTGCTGAATATCCTTAACGAAGTCAACAACTTCCTTGTTGTCTCCCTTAACTTCTACAGAGTAATCATCATCTGTGCAGTTCTTCCAGCTCTCTGGAACATCTACCTTAACGTATGCTGTAGCACCGGCATCGATTGCGTCGTGGTTCATCTTAACGACATCGTCACCCTTCTTAGCATAAGATCTTGTAGCTGCGTCCTTCATAAGCTTGATAACTTCCTCTTCCGGAATCAGCTTTGTCAGAGAGAAGAATGCTGACTGAAGTACAGTGTTGATACGGTTTCCAAGACCGATCTCTTTACCGATCTTTACACCGTCGATGATGTAGAAGTTGATGTTGTTCTCTGCGATGTATCTCTTTACCTGACCCGGTAACTTCTCATCCAGTTCATCAACTGTCCACTGTGTATTGAACAGGAATGTACCGCCCGGTACCAGATCCTGAACCATGTTGTACTTGTAGATGTATGCTGTACAGTGACATGCTACGAAGTTTGCCTGAGAGATCAGGTATGTGGAACGGATTGGAGAATGTCCAAAACGTAAGTGGGAAATTGTAACACCACCGGACTTCTTAGAGTCATAATCAAAGTATGCCTGAGCGTACATATCTGTGTTGTCACCAATGATCTTGATGGAGTTCTTGTTGGCACCTACTGTACCATCTGCACCAAGACCCCAGAACTTACAGTTTGTAGTTCCTTCCGGAGTAGTAACAGGATTTTCCTTAACTTCCAGAGAAAGATTTGTAACATCATCAGTAATACCGATTGTAAATCTTGGCTTCTCTGTATTGTTGTATACTGCAATGATCTGTCCAGGAGTAGTATCCTTAGATCCTAATCCGTAACGTCCGCTTGTAATTGTAACCTGATCGAACTTAGATCCCTTTAATGCAGCAACTACATCTAAGTATAATGGCTCACCAAGAGAACCTGGCTCTTTTGTTCTGTCTAATACTGCAATTCTCTTAACAGTATCCGGAATAGCCTCGATTAAAGCTTCCTTTACGAATGGTCTGTAAAGACGAACCTTAACAACACCGACCTTCTCGCCCTTTGCCATTAAGTAATCGATGGTCTCATCGATTGTCTCACATACAGAACCCATAGCAATGATGACACGGTCAGCATCAGCAGCTCCGTAGTAGTTGAACAGCTTGTAGTCTGTGCCGATCTTGGCATTTACCTTGTCCATATATTCCTGTACGATTGCAGGCAGCTCGTCGTATGTAGAGTTGCAAGCTTCTCTTGACTGGAAGAAGATGTCAGGGTTCTGTGCAGATCCCATTTCTACCGGATGATTTGGATTTAATGCATTCTTACGGAAAGCATCAACTGCATCCATATCTACCATATCTTTCAGATCTTCATAATCCCATGTCTCGATCTTCTGAATTTCGTGAGATGTACGGAATCCATCGAAGAAGTTGATGAATGGAATTCTTCCCTTGATTGCTGCGCAATGAGCAACCGGAGTTAAGTCCATAACTTCCTGTACGGATGACTCACAAAGCATTGCAACACCTGTCTGACGGCAAGCATATACATCAGAGTGATCACCGAAGATGTTCAGTGCATGTGTAGCAACACAACGAGCGGATACGTTGAATACGCCCGGAAGTCTCTCACCAGCTACTTTGTACAGGTTCGGGATCATAAGTAACAGACCCTGGGATGCTGTGTAAGTAGTTGTTAATGCACCAGCTGCAAGAGATCCGTGTACAGTACCGGCTGCACCAGCCTCAGACTGCATTTCTGTAACCTGAACGGTCTGTCCGAAAATGTTCTTACGACCAGCGGTTGCCCACTCATCTGTAGCCTCAGCCATAACAGATGAAGGAGTAATAGGATAGATTGCTGCAACATCAGTAAACGCATAAGAAGCGTGTGCTGCTGCATGGTTTCCATCCATGGTTTTCATTGAACGTTTCATGAATTAGTCCTCCTATTTTTAATTAAAGTTCAAACATAAAAAACATTGAATCAGAATGTCTTCTAAC
>ERZ1026848.1458-NODE-1458-length-12570-cov-5.233799_pt1 | contig 12570 bp, 5 predicted proteins | sample MGYA00380154_ERZ1026848 | MGnify/ENA primary metagenome ERZ1026848 (study PRJEB33269, sample SAMEA4719790) | human gut metagenome | biome: human-associated habitat; feature: organic feature; material: feces | place: Cameroon | collected 2013-10 ...
ATTAATGCTTGCATAATTCAAATAAAAGCAGTATCTTTGTAACGTAATCAATGAGGTATTACAAAGGAGAATTAACCTGCCTGCAAGTGGTTAAAATAAACCCCCAAAAACTTGAAAAGATGAAAGTGCGAATTTATCTTAAAGTTTGGAAAGTAAGGATTAGCTTTGAAATAGCAATCTAAAATTCCAAAGGGGGAGCGGAAGCTCCCCCGATTTGGGGGTTTGTTTTTTTCTTCTACAAAATTATAAAAAATATGGTGAACGAAAAAACTCCATGGGGAGGAAAACGTGAGAATGCAGGGCGGAAGCCCACGCACGGCAAAAGGATAACGCTGTCGGTGAGAGTGAGCGAGGAAGCGAAAGCAAGGCTCGACGCTTTCTGCGCCGCCAATGGGTGCAGCCAGTCGGACGGCATCGAGAAAATACTGAGGTCGCTATAGGTATTATAAAGGGAGTGCATTTGCTCTCCCTTTTTTTTGTTCGCCGTCACGAAACCCTTTGCCATTTGTCTGCGACGCTGGCGAGTGCCACATTGTCCGTCCCGCCCTCCCGAAGCCGACAAGGCTTCAAGCCGAACTTGCCGCGCTACATCGCCGCGGCGGCTAAACAGGGCTGCGCAAGCAAGAGTGACAGCCAGTCGCACATAAGCGGAACTGGAGAATGTGGACACATTACACACGGACACAGCACGCCCACACTCGCACAAAAGCTCGTTGGAGGCGTAACGTGGCCGTGCTCCATTTTGCCCACATACTCCATCGGCTGCGCCGTCCGCAGGGCAACTTGCACTCACACTCGCTTCGCCCTGTATCGCTCGATCCAGCATTCGATCACAGCATCGGCACAAAGCCCCGTCTGCTTCTTTACCCAAAAGCGGAGGCACTCGCTGTGTAACGCCCCGTAAAGGGGCAGAGAGGTAGCAACAGCCACTGCGCACGGCGGCTCACTCCGAAGCTGCGGCTTCCACGGACTGCTCACCAGGCACGGCAGTACGAGCAAATCACGGTCGGCGGTCGGGGCGGGTCATCGCCCTATGTGGAGGAAACTGCGACTGCACGGTGTCCCCGTCGAGGGCGAGGGGAGCCGCTTCGTCTCCGTTCCTGCACAACGCTGACGCTTACAGGCTATCACCCTCTGTGAACAGCCCGACCGCCAACCTATGCTCCAACTGGCGTGTCTGGAACGCAGCAGCTTCAGCACTACGCTTCGGGCAGAGCCACCGCACACACTGGCCTCACACTCTGTTATCTATCCCGCCCACAAGCCCCGACACACGGAGAAATCGGAGCGCACAGACTGCATTTCGTGCCGAAGGCTTGCCGCTCCACTGCTTCTGAGCCTGTCGGGCTGTCTGTCCGTGGCGGTACCGCACAGCAAGTTGACGGCCACACGCCACAACACGCTTCTACGCCATTCGGCTTCGGCGGTGCCGCCACTGCCAGCCCAACGCTCAAAAGCAGCTACGCTACGCCTTCAACGCTACATTCGCGCGCACTCCGATTTCACCGTACATCGCCATCACCTCGGCAAAAGCCGAGAGGGCGGTAGCCCACACGCACACAATATCGGCAAAGCGACTTTGTGATGCGCATGGGGAGAGTTCACCGCACAATGGAGGGAGGGGCGAACGCCACGGCGGTGGCATATTCCGAGATGCTCGGCAACAAGGAAAAGGGAGGTTCTCGGCAGGGCGGTGGGGGGTCTTTACAGACAGTAGTTAAGGGAAATCCCTTAACAATCCCTCTAAACGGCTGAATAACAGCCGTCGGAAAGTTTCAACACTTTACGAATTGAAACTTTCGGGAATTTCTGCAACTTTATCACACTATATACACGCTGTGAATGTGTGATTTAAGGCGTAGAAATTCCGCCACTTCGTGAAGAACAACATCTACTGACAGGCGAAAGGATAACAGACCGTTTTCCCAGTCTGCACCGTGTTCGCCGTGTCCTTTTCTTTGTGGATTTTTCGGCTCAAATTTGTAGCAAACAGCAACAAATTTGAGCATTTTTAATTTATGGCAAATTACAACACAACGGCTAAAGTCACTCTGTCGGTGAACGGCAGACAGGCACAACAGGTGCTCTCCACTCTTCAGGCGGAGGCACAATCGCTGGAACGCAAAATCGCCAAGGCCGCCACCGCTGGCGACAAGGCGACGATGAAGAAACTACAGCGTGAACTGACTTCGACCAACCGTCTTATCTCACAACTACAAGGCTCTGCCAACACTGCCGAACAGGTGCTGCGACGGCTGGACAAGGCGACACCGAAGGAGTTGCAGAGAACACTGCGCACACTGAACGCACAACTGAACAGCATCGAGCGTGGTAGCGCGGCGTGGAATGAGCATATCAACAAGATTAGGCGTGTGAAGGAGGAACTGGCGTCGGTCAACCGCCAACTGTCGGTGCAGCAGTCAAGATGGGAGAAACTCAACAACTGGCTGAACAATACGCAGACGGCGTTGATGGGGATTGCCGCCGCTTTCGCCGGCTTGGTGATGGCCGGAAGAAAGGCGGTGAACACTTACGCCGAAATGGAGGAGCAGCTGGCTGGCACGAGAAAATACACCGGATTGAGCGAGGAGTCGGTGCTGAAACTGAATGAGGCGTTCCAGAATATGGACACGCGCACATCAAGGCAGCAGCTGAATGAGCTTGCGCAAGAGGCTGGTCGACTCGGCAAGAATACGCTTGAATCTGTGCAGGGGTATGTGGAGGCGGCGGACATCATACACGTGGCTCTCGATGACCTCGGCGAAGGTGCTACACAGACTATCGCAAAACTCACGAACATCTTTGGAGTGGACAAGATGCTCGGCACGAAAGACGCGATGCTGGCGGTCGGCTCGACGGTGAACGAACTTTCGCAGAACTGCACCGCCTCAAGTTCCTACCTCGTGGAGTTCGCACAGAGAATGGCGGGTATCGGTGCGTCGGCAGGGCTCACCATTCCGCAAATCCTTGCGTTCGGTGCTGTGCTCGACGCTAACGGACAAAAGGTGGAAATGTCAGCAACCGCCATTCAGAAGGTGATTAACAATCTCGCTAACAAGAACCAGGAGTTCGCCTCTCGACTGGGACTTGATGCGCAGAAACTGAACGAGACACTGAAGCACTCGGCGCGCGACGGTATCATGATGTTCCTCCAGGCTCTGCACGACATTGGGGAAAAGGGCGGCTACGAGAATGCCACAATGGTGCTCGCTCCTGCGTTCAAGGATATGGGTATGGACGCTGCACGTGTGTCGCAGGTGCTCGCCACACTCGCTAACCATATCGACGAGGTGAAATGGCAACTCGGAGAGGCGGACAAGGCTTTCGAGGAAGCATCGTCGGCAACACACGAGTACGAGATTTTCAACAACACGGCACAGGCCTCTATCGACAAGGCGAAGAAGAGGGTGACGGAACTTGCCGTGCAGCTCGGCGAAAAACTGTACCCCATCATGAAGCATATCTACTCTTCATCGGGGCTGTTTCTTCGCGCTCTCAACCAAATCGTGTCGTTTATAATAGAGTACAAGGGAGCAATCCTTTCGCTGATGGCTGGAATGGTTGGCTATTACACAGGCGCGGCCATTGCTTCGGCTAACACAAAGGCTTTTGCTTTAGCAACGAAAATAGCGAAAGTGGCGCAAGAGGCGTGGATAGCGGTGCAGGCACTTGCATCCGCTGCCGTGTCGTTATTCACAGGGAAAATCAACGCCGCAGCACAATCATTCAAAATATTCTCGGCAACAATAAAAGCAAACCCTCTTGGTCTTTTTTTGGGGACTTTCACCGCGCTTTTCGCTGGTTCGGCAACTTTACGCACAAGAATGGAAGAAAACCGGAAAGAGGCGAAAAGGCTTGCGGAAGAGCAGAGGAAATGGAAAGAATCTATATCCAACGTTGATGAAGCATCAAATAGATACGCAGCTAACGAGCTCTCACGACTAAAGGCACTGTACAACGCCGCGACCGAGGAGAATTCCGCACGCAAAAACAGAATTGACGCTGCGCAAAAAATGCAAAGCCTTTATCCATCTATTTTTTCAAGTTTCTCTACAGAGGAAATAATGGCAGGAAAAGCGAAAAAGGCTTACGATGAACTCAGTCTTTCAATAATTAAGAACGCAAGAGCGAGAGCTGCCGCGGAAAAGATTCAGGAAAATGAAAAGCTCATTCTCGACCTTGAAGACGAGCTCGAAAAAAACAAGGCTTGGGAAAGGAATGCCGGAAAACGAGCAGAAAACGCGAAAGAAAGAAGAAACAGGCTATACGAAAGCAGCTCGTCGCAACACGCATTTATGCCAGCGCAAGTGCAGACACATGCCGAGCAAGGATTAACAGAGGAAATAAGAGAGAACACAAAACAGCAAAAACAAGCAAACCAGAATATCAAAGATATTAATAAAAAAAGGTCCGAACTGAAGAGAGCAAACGATAAACTCGCAAAAATCCCCGGCGTTGGAGATGTCATCGTCGGTGATGGCAGGAAAACAGAAATCCCATACACAGGGACAGGGGGCGAACCAATTGCGGACAAGGTAAACGGTAACGGTAACGGAAATGGAACCGGCTCTGGAAACGGAGGCGAGCAAAACCGCTTTGCCGTGGAGGAAGAGGCGAAGGAACGCGCCGAAGCCGAAGCACGCATCGCTTACGCAACTGGAAAGAAAAACTATCTTGACTACCTCGATGCGATGAACGAGGCATCTAAGAATTACTACGAGTCTTTGCTGAAGCGCACCGACCTCTCAGAAATGGAGAGGCTGAAGATTCAAGCGCAATACGAGGAAAGCCGCAAAAAGATTGCCGACCAGGGCATCGCACGCTCGGCGGAGGAAGAGGAAGCAAGATACAACAACGAAATGGCGACACTCCGACAGAGCTATATCGATGGGCATATCTCCAAGAAAACCTTTGATGCCTCCGTAGAGGAGAAGGAAATCATTCATCAGAGGAATCTGACGAAGGCTTACGCCGATGGGTCAAAGGAGAGACTGCAAGCCGAGAGGCAGCTGCAACAACTGCTGATGGCACAGACAGGGCGGCGACAGCAGGAGACGGAGGCGGCCGAGAAGAAACTTGCCGAGATTAGAAAGAAGTATTTCGGCCAAAGCCCTGCCGAAAAACAATGGCAGTATTTTAAGGAATACAACTTGCTGATGCAAGCGTATGACAGAGAAATGGCGCTCGCAAAAAACAACGCCGAAGAAAAACTGCGCATCGAGAAGGCGTTCCAAATCGCAAAACTCGCACTGCAAAAAGAATACGGAATAATAGCAGAGGCGGACACGAGGAACTTTGCACAACGTGCAGTCGATTCCTCTATAGAATTTCTGAATTCTGACGGAGGAAAAGCAATTACCGGCACAATGTCAACGTTAAGTTCAGGAATGGGAGCGATTTTTTCATCCCTTTCCTCTGTTGTGCAAGCAGAACTCGAATTGCAGACAGCAGCCATCGAAAAGCGATACGAGAGGGAAATATCAGCCGCTGAAGGCAACTCTTACAGGGTGAAGAAACTTGAGAAAGAGAAAGAAAGGGAAATCGCAAGAGCGAAGAATGAGGCAAACCGCAAAATGTTTGCCATGCAGGTGATTCAAGCCGTAGCGCAAACAGCACAGAATGCGATTTCCGCATACGGCTCGGCAGCGGCGATTCCACTTGTTGGCTACATTCTCGCGCCTATAGCGGCGAGCATGGCGGTGGCGGCTGGCATGATTCAGATAGCGACCATCAAGAAGCAACAGCAGGCTTCAGCCGCACAAGGCTACTCGACTGGTGGCTTCACGCCAGATGGAAAGGTCGATGAGCCTGTGGGCATCGTCCACGCCGGTGAATGGGTGGCATCGCAGAAACTTGTGAAGTCGCCGAGAACCCGACCGCTGATCGAGGCGCTTGACTATACGCAACGAAACAACACTATCGGCTCGCTGAAGGCCGCCGACGTGTCACGCTCCATCACCGCACCTATGGTGCTGGCGCAGCAGTCTGCATCTCCGCAAATAGTGGTGGCGCAAAGCCAGCCTACGGTGGTAGTGGAACAGAACCGTGAATACGCCGACACGATGCGGAGGCTGGCAGACAGACTCGCCGAACCGTTTGTGACGGTGGCGACAGTCACAGGCGACAAGGGCATCAACAAGGCGCAAGAGGAATACGATAGGCTGATGAGAAACAAAAAACCAAAATCACGCAAATAATGGAAATCATCATCAACGGAAAAAAAGCATGGCTGAAAGAGGGTAGCTCTTTCGAGTATGTGGCGGACAACCATCTGTTCAGCGGTTCAGACAGCTATTCGCTCACTATCACATTCCCTCTTAGGGGATGCGCGCAGAACCTCGCCATTTTCGGACATATCAACCGTGCCGACATAGTGGCGAAAAAGGCGGTGTTCGATTGCACAATCTTCGATAGGAATTTCATCAAGCACGGCACGGTGACAATCACCGAGATTAGCGAGACGGAGGTGAAAACGCAATTTCTCGAGGGACGCTCGGAGAACAACTACAGCTCGACTTTCGACGACATATATATTAATGAGTTGGATTTAGGAACTGCACCAGCAACGAGTGTAAGCAATGTGACAACTGCGCAAGCGTGGCGCGACGGTGTGAGGGACATCACATGCGTGGCGCTTCCATGGGTGAACAACGAATCGGGCAACATTCAGAACTGCCCGATATACGAGAACGGCGCATACAAGTGGGACGCGGCGACGAAAGGACTATCATGGCAGCCATATCTCATCCACATCGTGAAGAAAATATGCCGTGCGGTGGGATATACATACGATTTCCTCGCATGGGAGAACAGGGAGGAGCACCGATTCCTCCTGCTGTGCAACACGATTCCGTGGGTGTGGGACAAGAGGAACTTCGCATCGCCTCTCCCTCACTGGACGCTGACGGAGTTTTTCGAGAAACTGGAGCTGTTCCTTGATGCGGAGTTCGACATCGACCACCGGGACAAGCACATCCATTTCGCCTACACGCAGACAATGCTTGCAACACAGCCTCCCGTGAAAGTGGAGAATGTGCTTGACGAGCATTCCGTGTCCGTGGCGATGGAGGACGAGAACTGCGACTACCGCGAGGCTAACAATCTCGCATACTCCGAATGCGAGCACAACATGTGGAAGTTCTATTCATGCGACTGGTTCATCAAGGCTTGGAAAGATAGCGTCGTGAAATATGCCACGCTATCCGCACTGTTGAGGGCGAACAAGGGGATGGCTGTCGATGGCTCTACAGGAAGAGGGTCAAACATTCACAAGGTTTTGTACGCCGAAGACGTTGACACATATTTTGTGGCAAGGGCTATCGAAAAAACGCTCAACAAGGAGGACAAGGTCATGCCTAACAGCTACTCATATAGATATGTGCTCCAGCCTGTCAACACGTTCGGCACAAGAATCGTCGACGAGAGCGACGATGCGGACTGCAATGAGATAGATTTCGTGCCGGCATGGATAGACTACACGGAGAAGAAATACGGCAACTGCCTGTTTCTTCCTTTCACAGGAAACGAGGGGGCGACAGATGGCACAACAGCAGGAAGCACCGGCAGCATTTTACAAGACTATAAGGAGAAGGTGGACGGAACATTCTATCAACCGTTTTCCGTGCAGTCGTTAGAGGCTGGCGACAGCGAAAAGAAAAGCGAGTATTACAACAAAATATATCTGGCATGGTGGAATGGAGAAACGGACTTCAAGGGGAAACTTCCTTATCCATTCGTCGATGATGTGGTAATCAACGAGGACTGGAGCGGATATTTCCGAACAAAAGCCGCTTTTCGGCTGAACAGCAAAAAGGCAATAGAGAGCAGAATCGTGTACAAGATTGATACGAAGAGGAAATACACGTTCAAGTTCCTGGCCGACACACTGCCGAGCCCTCGCGCAATATTCCATATCCGTGGGAAAAGGTATGTGTGCGAGAAACTGACAGCAACTTTCTCCAGAGAAGGAATGTCACAGCTGGTGAAGGGCGATTTTTGGCAGGTCATCGACTAAAAACCCTTTCCCTTGGTGCGTGTGTAGACTCCCTCCATATCTGTGTCCATGTCCTTGATGCGGAAGGTCACCTCACAGCGTGGAGGTATCGTGTCGGGCAACTGGGGCACTAATCGGCCTATCACTGAATCAACATTGCTGAAACCAATATCGCACAGCTCCGCCACCACCTCGCCCTTGAAGTAAGCCCTGCCGTTTACCATTCGCTTGGGCGAGAGGCGGAACTGCTTAGAAAGCGGATTGTCGATGTCGTCGGCTTCTCCCTGCTTGCTCCGTTTTGTGCTGAACAACACAAAGTCTATCACTTTCGCGTTCAGCTCCCAAGCTGGGGAGAAGTCGAACTTGATATAGCCCCTTGTAACAGTGTGGCCGTGGCTGTGGTTCATCGCAAAACCGACCTCGGCGATATTAGCTCCGCAGTCGTTCTGCGCCACAGTCGCCCAAGAGTGGCGAAAGGTATAGACACAGTACCATCGGTCTTTACGCAAGCCCATCGACTTGCAAATGCGCTTGATGCCGTGGTTCACGTTGGCATTGAAGGAGTCGGAATCGCGATAGCGTGTGTGGAAACTGAAAAGATAGGGGTCGTCGGCATCGGTCTTGTATTTCTCTAACAACGGCTGTATCACTGGCTCAACACGCATTTCAATATAAGCCTCGTCACGACGGCTGTTGCGGGTCTTGGCGCGCTTGTAGCAGATGAGCCCCTTGCGGTAGTCGGACTTCTGCAAGTTGTAAAGGTCAACAGTGTTGATACCGGCAAGGCAAAACACGAGTTTCGCGACATCGTGCCCAAGTTCCGGAAGTGGGTCGCAAAGTCTGCTCTCAGGAAAGGGAGCGGCGAAGAACTTGCGCAAGTTCTCTGGCGAGATGGCACGCTTGGTCGTGCGGTCGCTTTGGGGAATGACGACTTTCGGCCATGGATTGGTAGTAATTTGAATCAAACCGGTGTCGTAGTCGTTATATTCCAAAACCGCCGCACGGAAAATCTGCCTGACGCAGACAGGGTACATCTCTTTGGCACGGTGAGTTTTCGCCAAACTCTCGATCCAAAAATTGACGGCCATTGAAGTCAGTTGAGAGAACTTGACATCTGTGGTGCCCAAGTAACGCTCAAGATGAGCAACGGCAAGCCGGTAGTTTCTGGCACTCCGAAGCCGTCCGTCCTCATTCAACTTCGATACATACTTACGAGCGTAAGCACTGAAACTGATGGAACGCTCATCGGTCGTGAGGAAATCAATAACTTCCTTCAAAGTCCATGCAGAAAGATTCTGATTGTTCAACTTTTTGGTGAACTCCAAAATCTTACGAGTGCAGTAATTCAACACGTAATTGTCGAGGATTTCTTTGTTTTTCGAAACATCGACATGGTGAACAACCTTATCGGTTTTTATATAACCCACTTTACGATAATGAGTTACGCGTATGTAAACTGGGTAAAAACCATCTGCGCGCATCTTCTGAACAACAGTCTTAAAAGTAGCCATAATTAATTAAATAACAGTTAGTTAAAAACAATTCTAAACGCTCTAAACACTCTAAACAAACCCCAAAACACTCTCAACAATTTCTAAACACGTCCGTTCATTTGGCACAGAAAGTGTGTCCAAATGAACGAACCGTATAAGAACAGTTTAGGCTGTAACCCCTGTTTGTTCAGAGAATTACAGCCTAACTTTACCTTAAAAGGAAAATCCCTTTATTATTCCACGGCAGCCTGCGCCGCTGCTACGCGGGCGATGGGGACGCGGTATGGAGAGCATGATACGTAGTCGAGGTTGAGTTTTGCGCAGAACTTCACGGATGAAGGTTCGCCACCGTGCTCACCGCAAATACCTACGTTCAAGTCGGCCTTAGTTGAGCGACCACGTTCGGTACCCATCTTCACGAGTTGGCCAACACCTGATTGGTCAAGGATTTCGAATGGGTCGTTCTTGAGGATGCCAAGTTGCTTGTATTGACCGAGGAACTTCGGTGCATCGTCGCGAGAGTAACCGAATGTCATCTGGGTAAGGTCGTTGGTACCGAATGAGAAGAAGTCGGCGATTTCAGCGATTTCGTTAGCCACGAGAGCTGCACGAGGCACTTCAATCATAGTACCTACCTTGTAGGCAACAGTCGCGCCACGTTCTTCAAACACCTGCTTAGCGGTGTTGTTGATGATGTCGGCTTGACGCTTGATTTCTTCCTTAACGCCCACCAGTGGCACCATAATCTTTGGATGCACGTCGATGCCGCGAGCCTTCACGTTGAGAGCAGCCTCAATGATAGCGCGAGCTTGCATTTCGGTGATTTCTGGATATGTGTTGCCCAAGCGGCAGCCACGGTGACCGAGCATTGGGTTGAATTCTTCGAGTGAAGAGCAGATTTGCTTAATCTGGTCGAGAGCCATGCCTGTTTCGTTAGCGAGTTCACGCATAGTTTCGAGCTGATGAGGAACAAATTCGTGCAATGGTGGATCGAGCAGACGGATAGTCACATCGTAGCCGTCCATAGCCTCAAACATACCCTCGAAGTCGCCACGTTGGAGTGGAAGGAGCTTAGCAAGAGCCATTCTGCGGCGTTCCACAGTATCAGCGATAATCATTTCGCGCATAGCCTTGATGCGTTCGCCTTCAAAGAACATGTGTTCGGTACGGCAAAGGCCAATACCCACTGCACCAAACTTGCGAGCCACCTTAGCATCACGAGGGCTATCGGCGTTGGTGTAAACCTTCATCTTGGTGTACTTTTCTGCGAGGTTCATGATTGCAGAGAAGTCGCCACTGATGTCGGCATCTACAGTCGATACGAGGCCATCATAAACTTCACCGGTTGAACCGTTGATTGAAATCCAATCACCTTCTTGATAGGTCTTACCACCCATCACCACGGTTTTAGCCTTGTAGTCAACCTTGATTTCGCCAGCACCTGACACGCAGCACTTACCCATACCACGAGCCACAACGGCAGCGTGAGATGTCATACCACCACGAGCGGTGAGAATACCTTGAGCCACGGTCATACCACGAAGGTCTTCAGGTGAGGTTTCGATACGAACCATAATCACCTTTTCGTTACGTTGTGCCCATTCTTCTGCATCATCAGCGAAGAACACAATTTTACCAGTGGCAGCACCTGGAGATGCAGGCAGACCCTTAGCCATCACCTGTGCATTTGCCATAGCGCTCTTGTCGAACACAGGGTGAAGAAGTTCGTCGAGTTTACCTGGCTCCATACGCTTGAGCACGGTCTTTTCGTCGATTTCGCCTTCACGAAGAAGATCCATTGCAATCTTCACCATAGCAGCACCAGTGCGCTTACCGTTACGGGTTTGGAGAAGCCAAAGCTTGCCATCTTGAATGGTGAACTCCATATCTTGCATATCCTTATAGTGGTCTTCCAGACGAGCCTGGATTTCAACGAGTTGAGCAGCACACTCTGGCATTGTTTCTTCGAGTGAAGGATATTTTTCCTTACGTTCTTCTTCGCTAATGCCTTGGAGCTTAGCCCAACGACGGCTGCCTTCGGTCATGATTTGTTGTGGGGTGCGCACACCAGACACCACGTCTTCACCCTGAGCGTTGATGAGGTATTCACCGTTGAAGAGGTTTTCACCTGTACCAGCATCGCGAGAGAAGCAAACACCAGTTGCTGAAGAATCGCCCATATTACCATATACCATAGCTTGCACGTTCACAGCGGTGCCATAGCTTTCTGGTATTTGGTTCATCTGACGGTAGAGGATAGCGCGCTCATTGTTCCAGCTGTCGAACACAGCGTAGATTGCGCCCCAAAGTTGATCCCAAGCGTCGGTAGGGAAGTCCTTACCGGTATTTTCCTTAACAGCCTTCTTAAAGAGCTTAACAAGTTGCTTCAAGTCGTCAACATCGAGTTCGGTATCAAACTTCACACCCTTAGCAGTCTTCACTGCTTCGATGATTTCTTCGAATGGGTCGATATCATTCTTGTTTTGTGGCTTCATGCCGAGCACCACGTCGCCGTACATCTGCACGAAACGGCGGTAGCTATCCCAAGCAAAACGCTCGTTACCCGATTTCTTTGCAAGAGTTTCAGCCACTTCGTCGTTGATACCCAAATTCAACACGGTATCCATCATACCTGGCATTGAAACAGGAGCACCTGAGCGAACTGACACGAGCTGTGGATTTTGTGGGTCGTTGAATTTGTAACCTGTAAGGCTCTCGATATGATGCACAGATTTGATTACATCTTCTTTGATCAGATTCACAACTGCCTCACGGCCTTGTTCGTTATAGATTTTACAAACATCACAAGTGATTGTAAAACCTGGAGGAACAGGAACACCGATAAGGTTCATTTCAGCCAAATTGGCACCTTTGCCGCCAAGAAGTTCCTTCATGTCGGCGCGTCCTTCGGCATTACCGTTGCCGAATGTGTAAATTGTCTTCATTAACCTTGTGGATTATTAATTAACTACTTATAATACAATCAAATATAATCAAATACCGCTACTAATAAATCATTCACAGTATTGCTATCTAATTATCCTGTCTCTTATACACATCTGACGCTGCCGACGAAGAGGATAG
>ERZ1026848.1467-NODE-1467-length-12528-cov-3.686282_pt1 | contig 12528 bp, 8 predicted proteins | sample MGYA00380154_ERZ1026848 | MGnify/ENA primary metagenome ERZ1026848 (study PRJEB33269, sample SAMEA4719790) | human gut metagenome | biome: human-associated habitat; feature: organic feature; material: feces | place: Cameroon | collected 2013-10 ...
GGTATGTATACGGCAAACTCCATGAACTGTCTGACCGAAGCAATCGGTATGGGACTTAAAGGAAACGGCACCATCCCCGCAGTATATTCCGAAAGAATCCGTCTGGCAAAGCATGCCGGCATGAAGATTATGGAGCTTGTGGAGAAAAATATCAGACCCCGCGACATTATGACGGCGGAAGCATTCCGCAATGCCCTCATCGTGGATATGGCTTTGGGATGCTCCACCAACACCATGCTGCACCTTCCGGCGATTGCCCATGAAGCAGGTGTGGAACTGAATCTGGATATGGCAAACGAACTGTCCGCCATTACCCCGAACTTGTGTCACTTAGCCCCTGCAGGTCCTACCTACATGGAAGACTTAAACGAAGCAGGCGGTGTCTATGCCGTTATGAAGGAACTTTCCAAGAAAAACCTTCTGAACTTAGACCTGATTACCGTTACCGGTAAGACCGTTGGCGAAAATATCAAGGATGCTTACAACAAGAACCCCGAAGTTATCCGTCCTGTGGAAAATCCGTATTCCCAGACAGGCGGTATTGCCGTATTAAAGGGCAACCTGGCACCGGACTCCGGCGTGGTAAAGCGTTCCGCCGTTGTGCCTGAAATGATGGTACACGAAGGCCCTGCCAGAGTATTTGACTGTGAAGAGGATGCCATTGAAGCTATCCGCGGTGGAAAGATTGTAGCGGGCGATGTAGTGGTTATCCGTTATGAAGGCCCCAAGGGAGGCCCCGGCATGAGAGAAATGTTAAATCCTACCTCCGCCATTGCCGGTATGGGACTCGGTTCTTCCGTAGCCCTGATTACGGACGGACGTTTCTCCGGCGCATCCAGAGGCGCTTCCATCGGACATGTTTCTCCGGAAGCAGCGGTGGGCGGCCCCATTGCACTGGTAAAGGAAGGCGACATTATCAGCATCAATATCCCGGAAAACACACTGAACGTCAAGATTTCCGATGAGGAAATGGCAAAGAGACGTGCAGAATGGCAGCCGAGAGAACCTAAGGTAACCACTGGATATCTGGCAAGATACCATGAGCTTGTTACCAGCGGCAACCGCGGTGCTATCCTGGAAATCAAGAAATAATACGGGACAAGGAGAAAAAAAGATGCAGCTTACAGGTTCAGAAATTGTAATTGAGTGTCTGAAAGAGCAGGGCGTGGATACCGTTTTCGGTTATCCCGGAGGCACGATTTTAAATATTTATGATGCATTATACAAACACAGTGATGAAATCACCCATATCCTGACTTCCCATGAGCAGGGCGCTGCCCATGCGGCGGACGGTTATGCCAGAGCCACCGGTAAGGTCGGTGTCTGTCTGGCAACCAGCGGACCGGGAGCTACCAACTTAGTAACCGGTATTGCCACCGCCTATATGGATTCCGTACCCATGGTAGCCATTACGGCAAATGTAAACCTGCCGTTGCTGGGCAAGGATACTTTCCAGGAAGTGGATATTGCGGGTGTTACCATGCCGATTACGAAACATGGTTATATTGTAAAGGATATCCGCATTCTGGCGGATACTATCCGGAAAGCGTTTAAGATTGCAAAGTCCGGCAGACCCGGACCGGTACTGGTGGACATCACCAAGGATGTAACCGCCGCAACCTATGAATACACCTCGGAGAAACCGGAAGAAGCGGAAAAAATCAACCGCTATACGAAAGAAGATTTGGAAAAAGCGGCAGAGCTTATCAATCAGGCAAAGAAGCCCTTTATTTACCTGGGCGGAGGCACCATTTTGTCCGGTGCTGCCAAGGAAGCAGCCGAATTTGCGAAAAAGATTGACGCACCGGTATGCGATACCCTGATGGGTAAGGGCGGCTTTGACGGAACGGCAGAGCGTTATACCGGCATGATTGGTATGCACGGAACCAAGGCTTCCAATTTCGGCGTCAGCGAATGTGACCTTCTGATTGCACTGGGGGCGCGTTTCTCCGACCGTGTGATCGGAAATCCCGCAACCTTTGCCAAGAACGCCAAGGTTCTGCACATTGATATTGATGCGGCAGAAATCGATAAGAATATTCCGGCGTATGCCAGCGTAGTAGGTGATATGAAAGCCGTTCTTACGGATTTACTCCCCATGCTTGAGAAAAAAGAGCATAAAGAATGGATGGCACATATCAAAGAATTAAAAGAAAAATATCCCCTTAAGTACCACGAGGATGTTCTTTCCTGCCCGTACATCATGGAAGAAATCTATAAGGTGACGGAAGGAAAAGCAATCATTACTACGGATGTGGGGCAGCATCAGATGTGGGCGGCACAGTATTACAAATATACGGAGCCCAGAACCTTCCTGTCCTCCGGTGGTCTCGGTACCATGGGCTACGGACTGGGAGCCTGCATCGGCGCCAAGATGGGCAGACCGGATAAAATCTGTATTAATATCGGCGGTGACGGCTGTTTCCGTATGAATATGAATGAGCTGGCAACCGCAAGCCGTTACAAAATCCCCATTATCCAGGTGGTCATCAACAACCATGTACTGGGTATGGTGCGCCAGTGGCAGACTCTGTTTTACGGTCACAGATATTCCCAGACCGTACTGGAGGATGCGGTGGACTTCTGTAAGGTGGCAGAGGGACTCGGCTGTACGGCAATCCGTATTACGAAAAAAGAAGAAGTGGAACCGGCTCTGCGCAAGGCGCTTGCCGCAGGCGGCCCGGTTGTGTTAGACTGCATGATTCCAGAGGATGACAAGGTATTCCCCATGGTTCCTGCAGGAGCACCTATAAGTGATGCATTTGATGAGGATGACCTGAATAAGAAAAATGCATAATGAAGTAAAAAGAAATGCATAAAATGTACCATGAAGAAAAAGAATAAGTTTCCCGTAAAATCCCTATGCTTTTTTGGTATCTGCCTGCTTATATCCCTGTACTATGTGACAGGGATATATTACAGGCAGAGTTTTGGCATGGGGAAATTTATTAATGGGGTTTATTGTACCGGAAAGTCAGTGGAAGAGATAAACAGCGAATTGACCGGGGAGTATAACGGCAGATCCTTTACCGTAACGGATTTATACGGAAATTCCTATGAAATCCCGCTTTCTTCCGTAAATTATAAGGTTGACTATATAAGTCAGCTTAAAATTGTCCAGAGTAGTCAATCGGTATTTCTGTGGGGAATAGAAGCGATTACCGGCGGAAATAAGAAGATTTCCCCGGAGATTTCTTTTTCCGAAGAGGCACTGCTTAAGGCTTTGGAGAAAAACGGTTTCTTTGCCAATAACCGGAAGGAACCGGTGCTGGAAATCCGGAAAGAACGGGCATATGTACTCTATGACGGCAGGAAGAATGCCCTGCAGGAAGAAAAAATGCGGCAGGTTCTGACAGACAGTCTGCTTGCCGGAAACCTTTCCATAGATGTTTCGGAATGCTATGAGGATTTGCCCTATACGTCCGAAATGGAGGACATCCTTGCTATTTGGAAAACGGTGGAAGCGTTCCAGAACCGCAGCCTGACCTATGATATGGGGGACGGGGATGTGGTGCTGACACCGGAAATTACGGCGGAATTTTTAATCTGCAACGGCGGAAAATTTACCATGGAAAACGGCTGGCCGGTGGTAAACGAAGAGGGCATCACTGCCTTCGTGGACAGTCTGGCGGCGGAGTACGATACCTACGGAAAACCGCATTTCTTTCATGCCACGAGAGGAGAAGACATAGAAATAGAAGGAGGCACCTACGGCAACGAGCTGGACAGAGAAGCGGAAATCGCTTTCTTAAAAGATTACTTCGGCAGTGCAGACATTCAAACATCTTCCGGGGAAGAGAATTTTGCGGACGGAAACCTGCAGCCCGGGCAGGATGCCTTACAGAACGGAAAACATATTCCTTCTTATAAGAAACAGGCGTATGTGAGAGGAAAGAAGGACCTGCTTACCACCTATGTGGAAGTGGATATGGGAGAACAGAAGTTATATTATTATGAGGATGGCGTCTTAAAGCTGGAAACGGATGTGGTAACCGGCAACATGAGCCGGAAGTGGGACACCCCGGCGGGCGTAAATTACGTGTACGGCAAGCAGAAAAACCGCACCTTACGAGGCCCGGGATACGCTACACCGGTGAATTACTGGATGCCGGTCAACGGCAATATCGGTCTGCATGATGCCACCTGGCGGAGGGAATTCGGCGGGGAAATTTACTTAAAAAGCGGTTCCCACGGCTGCATTAATATACCGAAGGACAAAGCGGGCGAGCTTTACGACATGGTGGTAATCGGCACACCCGTGGTAATGTTTTACTGATTTTGGAAAATAATTTATCCATGCAGTTGACTAAAGCGTCCGAAAAGTTTACAATAAGGAAATGCTGATGTGTATTTTTATACAGAAAGCCATTTACATAAAATGAGGAGGTAGTAACCGTGCGAGTTTACAATTTTTCAGCAGGTCCGGCAGTATTACCGGAAGAAGTGTTACAGGAAGCAGCAGATGAAATGTTAGATTATCAGGGCAGTGGCATGTCCGTGATGGAAATGAGCCATCGATCTAAAACCTATGAGAAAATCATCAAGGAAGCTGAAGCTGATTTAAGAGACCTGATGAATATTCCGGATAATTATAAAGTGCTCTTTTTACAGGGCGGTGCAAGTTCACAGTTCGCCATGATTCCCATGAATCTGATGAAGAACAAGGTTGCTGATTATATTGTAACCGGCCAGTGGGCAAAGAAGGCATACCAGGAAGCAGGTATTTACGGCAAAGCCAACAAGATTGCATCCAGTGAAGACAAGACCTTCTCTTACATACCGGATTGCTCCGATTTACCCATCAGCGAAGATGCGGACTACGTTTATATCTGTGAAAACAATACCATTTACGGAACCAAGTTCAAGACCCTTCCCAATACCAAGGGTAAGCCCCTGGTAGCAGATGTGTCTTCCTGCTTCTTATCCGAGCCCGTGGACGTAACCAAATACGGTGTTATCTACGGCGGTGTCCAGAAGAACATCGGACCGGCAGGCGTGGTTATCGTTATCATCAGGGAAGACCTGATTACCGAGGACGTTCTGCCCGGCACACCGACCATGTTCAAGTATAAAATTCATGCAGACAACGGTTCCATGTACAACACACCGCCTGCATACGGCATTTATATCTGCGGCAAGGTATTCAAGTGGTTAAAGAAGCGCGGCGGCCTTGCAGCCATGAAAGAATACAACGAAAAGAAAGCAAAGGTTCTGTATGATTTCTTAGACGAAAGCAAGCTCTTCACGGGCACTGTCAGAAAAGAAGACCGTTCCTTAATGAACGTTCCTTTTGTAACGGGAAGCGAAGAACTGGATGCCAAATTCGTGAAGGAAGCAACCGAAGCCGGCTTTGTTAACTTAAAGGGACACAGAACCGTCGGCGGTATGCGTGCAAGCATCTACAATGCAATGCCCATTGAAGGCGTGGAGAAGCTTGTGGAGTTCATGAAAGAATTTGAAAAAAACAATGCCTAATTGAGAAAGGTCTGGATAGAAAAATGTTTCAGTATTATTGCTTAAATCCCATTTCCAAAGTGGGTCTTGATAATTTCAGTGCAGATTATGCAAAGACAGAGGATATCAACAGTGCGGAAGGCGTTCTTGTAAGAAGCGCTTCCATGCATGAGATGGAGCTTCCCGACAGCCTGCTTGCCGTAGCAAGAGCCGGTGCCGGTGTCAACAACATTCCCCTGGACAAATGTGCGGAAAAGGGTATCGTGGTATTCAACACACCCGGCGCCAATGCCAACGGCGTAAAAGAACTGGTTTTTGCGGGCATGCTGCTTGCAGCCAGAGATGTAGTAGGCGGTATCGAATGGGTAAAGGAAAATGCTTCCGATGAAAATATTGCAAAGACTGCCGAAAAAGAAAAGAAGAACTTTGCAGGTACCGAGCTTGCCGGCAAGAAATTAGGTGTAATCGGACTTGGAGCCATCGGCGTTAAGGTAGCCAATGCTGCCAGACATTTCGGGATGGAAGTATACGGCTATGACCCTTATCTTTCCGTAAACGCAGCATGGAGCTTAAGCAGAGATGTAAAGCATGTGCTGAATGTGGAAGAGATTTACAAAACCTGTGATTACATCACCATCCATGTGCCTCTGTTAGACTCCACAAAGGGTATGATTAACAAAGAAGCCATCGGTATGATGAAGGACGGCGTTATTCTCCTTAACTTTGCAAGAGACCTTCTGGCAAACGAGCAGGACGTGCTGGACGCCATCGAAAGCGGCAAGGTACGCAGGTATGTATCCGATTTCCCCAATGCCACCACAGCAGGCAAAAAGGGATGCATCGTCATTCCGCACCTGGGCGCTTCCACCGAAGAGTCCGAGGATAACTGTGCGGTAATGGCAGTACAGGAAATGATGGATTATCTGGAAAACGGCAATATCCGCAACAGTGTAAACTATCCCAACTGCGATATGGGCGTCTGCGCACAGGCAGGAAGAATTGCTATCTTCCACAAGAATATTGCCAACATGATCGGTAAGTTTACCTCCTGCTTAGGCGACAACGGCATCAACATTACCGATATGACCAACAAATCCAGAGGAGAAGTGGCTTATACCATGATTGATGTGGAGAGCACGCCTACCAAGGACATTGTGGACAGTCTCGGCGCAATTGACGGTGTATTCCGTGTAAGAGTAGTGAAATAAGGAAACGGTTATAAGTTATAGACAGTACAAAACATGAAAAAGCAAAAACCTCAGGTGCAAAAAGTACCTGAGGTTTTTTTCAGTTAAATAAAAAAGGATTGCCGTCGGGACCTATGCCGTCAATGCCTTTTAATACGGTATTGTTGGAAAGAAGAGCTGCCTCGCTCTGCAAATCCATGTAGCGGACCAGTACGTCTTCTACGGAAACACCCTGTTCGGCAGCGATTTCCTCCATAATGGGGCGGAGCTTGTCCAAAAGCTGTGCAGGCATCTGTACCTTTTGGGGACCCATGTCTTTTTTCAGGTTATCTTTATATTTATTGATGCGGGATAAAAATTTTCTGTCATCTGCGGTCATTGATTTCACCTCTTTTCCCCGATATTTTATCATACATTGTCTTGTGGTGTATAGGTATTTTTGCTAAAATAAAGATATGAAACAGTAGGAGGAATGGCTGATGGCGACAATAAGACCTTTTGCGGCGCTGCGTCCTGCCGACGGTATGGCGGAAAAGATAGCGGCCTTGCCGTATGATGTATATAACCGGAAAGAAGCAAAGGAGGCGGTGAAGGATGCGCCTCATTCGTTTCTTAGGATTGACCGGGCGGAGACAACTTTACCTGATGATGTGGATACCTATGATGAACGGGTGTACAAAAGAGCGAAGGAGCTTCTTATCGAACAGGTGGAGAAGGGCGAATATATAACAGAGGACAAGCCCTGTTTTTATCTGTATGAGCTTGTGATGAACGGCAGAAGCCAGACCGGTGTGGTAGGCTGTGCTTCCATTGATGACTATTGCAGAAATGTCATTAAAAAGCATGAAAATACCCGCGCGGATAAAGAGGAAGACCGTATCCGCCATGTGGATACCTTAAGCGCCCAGACCGGACCCATCTTTTTAGCATACCGGGACAGAGCGGATTTGCAGGCGCTGATTAAAAAAGGAAAAGAAGAAAAGCCCCTTTATGATTTTACCGCAGAGGACGGCATTACCCACAGGGTATACCGGATTGCGGATGAAGGCATGCAGGAGGAAATAGCCCGGATTTTTAAGGAGATGGACAGCCTTTATATTGCGGACGGCCATCATAGGGCGGCTTCCGCTGTAAAGGTGGGCTTAAAAAGAAGAGCCGAACACCCGGATTACACCGGTGAAGAGGAGTTCAATTATTTTCTTTCCGTAGTGTTTCCCGACAGTGAACTGATGATTATGGATTACAACCGTGTGGTGAAGGACTTAAACGGTCTTACTCCGGAAGCCTTTCTTTCCGCTGTTGAAAAATGCTTTACCGTGGAAGAAAAAGGCGCGGAACCGGTGAAACCGGCAAAAAAAGGCGAGGTTGGCATGTATCTGGACGGAAAGGGCTATCTTCTTACCGTAAAAGAAGAGTTCCGAAGCGATGACCCTGTGAAGGGGCTGGATGTTTCCCTGCTGCAGGACTATCTGCTTTCCCCCATACTCGGTATCGGGGACCCCAAGACCGACAAACGGATAGATTTCGTGGGAGGCATCCGGGGACTGAAAGAGTTAAAGAAACGTACGGAAAGCGACTGCAGAGTGGCATTTTCCATGTATCCCACATCTATTGGGGAACTGTTTTCCGTAGCGGATGCAGGACTGCTCATGCCGCCCAAATCCACCTGGTTTGAGCCAAAGTTAAGAAGCGGACTGTTTATACATACTTTTTAGAATACTTACCTGGGAGGGGCAATATGACAAAGAAATTATATAAAATGATGAACTGGCCTGTGATAGAGGAGATTATTTATTCGGAGTCGCAGGACCCGCATGCAACACTGGGACCGCATGTACAGGGGAACGGCACGCTGATTCAGGCATTTTTCCCGGGAGCACAAAAGGTGACCCTGCAGCTTACAAAGGATATGGCGGAAAAAGAAATGGAGCTTGCGGATGACGACGGATTTTTTGCAGTCTGGCTGCCTGTCAAGAATGTGGGAGCGTACCGGTACATTGTGTCCTATGAAAACGGCAGTGTGGAAACCATGCAGGATGCCTATCGCCACGAATGTCTGATTACGGCGGAGGATGAGGAAAAATTCGCAATGGGCGTACATTATACGGTTTATGAAAAGTTAGGCGCCCATCCCCTGAACTTAGACGGAGAAGACGGCGTGTATTTTGCCGTGTGGGCACCGAATGCCCTGCGTGTGAGCACTGTGGGTGATTTCAATCACTGGGACGGCAGAGTGCACCAGATGAGAAAGCTTCCCAGCGGTATTTTTGAAATCTTTATCCCGGGCGTAAAGGCGGGGGATAACTACAAATACGAAATTAAATTGAAAACCGGACTGACGTATCTGAAAGCCGATCCTTACGGCAATGCGGCGCAGCTCCGTCCGGAAACGGCATCGGTGGTAGCGGATTTGCGGAACTTTAAGTGGGAAGATAAAGAGTTTATCAAAAAGAGAAAGACCTTCCAGAAGGAAAATGCGCCCATCAGTGTATACGAACTGTATCTGGGAAGCTTCCTTGCGCCGAAGGATGACGAAGAATATGCCAATTACCGGGAAATTGCGGACAAGCTGATTCCCTATGTAAAGGAAATGGGCTATACCCATGTGGAGCTGATGCCGGTTATGGAGCATCCCTTAGATGCTTCCTGGGGCTATCAGGTTATCGGTTATTATGCGCCGACCGCCAGATACGGCACGCCCGAGGACTTCATGTATTTTGTGAACGAGCTGCACAAAGCGGGCATCGGCGTGATTCTGGACTGGGTACCGGCACACTTCCCGAGAGATATTTACGGGCTGTCTTCTTTTGACGGCACCTGCCTGTATGAGAACCCGGACGAACAGAGACGATCCCATCCACACTGGGGTACCCTGGTATTTGACTACGGCAGGCCGGAGGTTTCCAACTATCTGATTGCCAATGCGCTGTTCTGGGTGGAGAAATTCCATGCGGACGGTATCCGCATGGATGCGGTGGCTTCCATGTTGTATCTGGATTACGGCAGAAATCCGGGCGAATGGACGGCAAATATTTACGGCGGCAATGAAAACTTAGAGGCAGTGGAGCTGATTAAGCACTTAAATTCCATGATGGGCAAGCGAAATCCCGGTGTATTGCGCATCGCGGAGGAAAGCACGGCATGGCCCATGGTAACGGGCAGTCTCGAAGACGGCGGACTGGGCTTTGATTTGAAGTGGAATATGGGCTGGATGAACGATTATCTGGATTACATCAAGTACGACCCGTATTTCAGAAGCCATCATCACAGCGAACTGACCTTCAGCATGATTTATGCATACAGTGAAAAGTTCATGCTGGTATTCTCCCATGACGAAGCCGTACACGGCAAGTCCTCCATGCTGGGCAAAATGCCAGGAGAGCGGGAACAGAAATTTGCCAACCTACGTCTGACCTATGCGTATATGTTCACCCATCCCGGCAGAAAGCTTTTGTTTATGGGACAGGATATCGGCGAATTTTCCGAATGGAACGAGATGCGTCAGACGGAATGGGAGCTGTTAAAATATCCTGACCACAAAGGCATGGCAGCGCTGGTGAAAAAATTAAATGAACTCTACACCACAAAGCCCGCCCTGTATGAGTGGGACGACAAGCCGGAAGGCTTTGCCTGGATTAACAGCATAAACAGTGCGGAAAATCTGCTCACCTTTCTGAGAAAAACCAGAAAGAAGGAAAGTCTCCTTGTTGTGGCAGCCAATTTCTCCGGCGTGGAAAAGCAGGTAAAAATCGGTGTGCCATATGAAGGCAGCTACAAGGAAATTTTAAATACGGATGCAGAGGAATTCGGCGGCTGCGGCATGATAAACAAGCGCACCAAGAGAGCGGTAAAGAAGGAATGGGACGACAGGCCCTACTCCGTATCCATTACCCTGGCTCCTTTGTCCGTAAGTATTTTGGAGTTCCGTCCGGCAAATAAGACCGGAGAAAAAGACAGATAACAGAAAGGGTTGAACGGATATGAATACGATGACAGGAATTTGTCTTACCGCCACACTGGAGGATGAGTGGCAGCAGGTTACAAAACAGGCATCCGTTTTTGAAAAATTCTTTGAAACCCTGCCGGAAAAGGCGCTTTCTTTAGGTATCCGCATTGTGCTTGCCATCCTTGCATTTATGATTGGAGCCCAGATTATCAAGTTAGTGCGCAGAATCGTAAAGAAGTCCATGACAAAGGCAAAAGCGGATGTGGGAGTCATCCAGTTTACGGACTCTTTTGTGAAAGTGGCATTATATATGCTTCTGGTATTCCTCATTGCGGGCAGCTTCGGCGTGGATGCCGCCAGTATCGTGGCAGTGCTCGGCTCCGCCGGTGTGGCAATCGGTCTTGCCATTCAGGGCAGTTTGTCCAATTTCGCAGGCGGTGTGCTGATTTTGCTCTTAAAGCCCTTTAAAGTGGGAGATTACATTGTGGAGGACAACAAGGGAAACGAGGGAACCGTAACGGAAATCCAGCTTTTTTACACCAAGCTTACCACCTATGACAATAAGGTGATTATTCTTCCCAACGGTACACTGGCAAATACCAGTATGACCAATGTGACGGAAAAAGCGAAGAGACGTCTGGATGTGCCGGTGGGCGTTGCCTACGACACAGACTTAAGGGAAGCCAAGAAGGTGCTGACGGATCTGTTGAAGGAAGACCCGGCTACCCTTAAAAAAGAAGAGATGTTTGTCTACGTGGACGAACTGGGCGATTCTGCCGTGAAGCTCTGCCTGCGCTGCTGGGTAAAGCAGGAGGATTACTGGCAGACCAGGTGGAGACTGACGGAACGGGTGAAATACACCCTGGATGAAGCCGGTATTTCCATTCCCTTCCCGCAGATTGATGTACATCAGAAATAAAGCCAAAGACTCCGGCGGGCAGATGCCGGAGTTTTTTACAACAAAAAAAGATGCCTTTTGGCATCTTTTTTATAAGCTGAAAATGGGACTCGAACCCACGACCCCTTCATTACGAGTGAAGTGCTCTACCAACTGAGCTATTTCAGCAGAAATACAACAAAAATTATTATACTTGGTAAACGGAAAAAAAGCAACCACAAATTTTATGTAAACCGGAATTATTTGATTCCGGTTTTCTTTTTATAGAAGTGTTCGGCATAGCCGATGGATAGATACAGCCCCATGGCAATGAGGCAGAGAAGAATAATAGCGGTGATAACCATGTGCATCTGAAACACCTGGGAACCGTAGATGATTAAATAGCCGAGTCCGCGTCTGGCAGCCAGAAATTCGCCGATAATGACGCCGACAAGGGCAAGACCGATGTTCACCTTCATGGTGCTTAAAACCGTAGGAATACTGGCGGGCAGAACCACTTTTGTAAAGGCATCCTTTTTACTGCCGCCGAGGGTGTAAATCAGGGTGATTTTTTCCGCATCCACGCTCTTAAAACCGGTATACAGGCTGATGATGGAGCCGAACACGGCAACGGAGATACCCGCAACCACGATGGTAAGGCTGCCGGTGCCCAGCCATACGATAAAAAGAGGAGCAAGTGCGGATTTCGGCAGGCTGTTTAAGACTACCAGATACGGCTCGAGGATTTCCGAGATGCCCTCCGAGTACCAGAGCAGGGTAGCGGTCAGCATGCCGAAGAAAAATACAAGTAAAAAGCTGATAATGGTTTCATAGAGCGTGATGCCGATGTGAAGAAAGAGATTTTTTTCCGTAACCAGCTCCACCAGGCAGGTAAGCACCCGGGAGGGGCTGGAAAAGAAAAAGGCGTCTATCCGCTTAAGGTCTGCGGCAAGCTCCCAGACAGCTAAAAATAAAAGAAAAATCGCAAGGCGGCACAGGGTAATTTTATTGTGGTATCGTTTGTGCTCCTTCACATAGGCTTCCTGTGCGGAAAGCTGTGTGCG
>ERZ1026848.1469-NODE-1469-length-12525-cov-5.385325_pt1 | contig 12525 bp, 6 predicted proteins | sample MGYA00380154_ERZ1026848 | MGnify/ENA primary metagenome ERZ1026848 (study PRJEB33269, sample SAMEA4719790) | human gut metagenome | biome: human-associated habitat; feature: organic feature; material: feces | place: Cameroon | collected 2013-10 ...
GGCACAGGTGGTGCAGCAGGTGCTGCCGCAACGGCAGAAAAAGGCGTCATCAGCCTGAAGGACTGTATCGTCAAGGGCTTAAAGGAGCCGGCATTCCGGGCAACGAAGGAGCTGCTTGAGGATGACGGAACCGGTAGGCCAAAGAAGGGAACCATGGAAATTATCAATGAAGATCTGGTTCCGGCACTGGACCTTGTCGGACAGGGCTTTGAAAAGGGAACGATGTTCCTGCCACAGCTATTGATGAGTGCAGAGGCAGCAAAGGCCGGATTCGAAGCCATTAAGGAATATGTTGCAGGTCAGGGTGTTGCACAGGAGAAGAAGGGAACGATCGTCATTGCGACCGTAAAGGGCGATATTCACGACATTGGAAAGAACATTGTAAAGGTTCTGCTTGAAAACTACGGCTATGACGTGATTGATCTCGGAAAAGATGTTCCACCGGAAACGGTCGTGGAAGCGGTGAAGGAAAGTCATGCTCCGTTAGTCGGATTAAGCGCATTAATGACCACAACCGTAGAAAGCATGGAAGAGACGATCAGACAGCTTCGAAAGGAAGTACCGGAATGCAGAGTAATGGTCGGAGGTGCGGTACTGACACAGGAATATGCGGATATGATCGGTGCCGATTTCTATGGAAAGGATGCCATGCAGTCCGTGTATTACGCGGAGCGGTTATTTGCAGAATTAAATGTATAAAAATAAATGAGGTGTTTACAGATGAAAAGATGGGCGAGAGCATTATATCAGCCGGGAATTCCACTCGGGCAGGATGGAAAACGTGTTACGGGAAGTAAGGAACATATTGCACTTTCTAAAGAAGCAGCAAAGGAAGGCATGGTTCTTGTGAAGAATGAAAATAAGGTTCTTCCACTTGCAAAAGGAACCAGGGTTGCGTTATTCGGGAAGGGAACCTTCGATTATGTAAAAGGAGGTGGCGGAAGCGGTGATGTTACCTGTGAGTATATACGGACGTTGTATGATGGATTAAAGAATAAGGCTGACAAAGTGAGCATATTTGAAGAGCTTTGCGACTTTTACCGTGAGGATATCAAAAAACAGTATCAGAATGGAGCAGTGCCGGGAATGACCATAGAGCCCCAGATTCCCGGAGAGCTTATAAAGAAAGCAGAATCTTATACCGATACGGCAATTATCAGTATCTGTCGCTTCTCGGGAGAAGGCTGGGACAGGACAGCATATATTGATCCGGAGAATAAGGCAATCTGTGATTCAGAGGTCGAAATGACCAAAAGGGCTGCCGGCATTTTTTCAAACGGAGATTTCTGTCTGTCGGATGGGGAACAGCAGATGGTAGATCTTGTAAAGGAACATTTTGATAAGGTTATTGTCGTGATGAATGTAGGAGGTATGGTAGATACCTCCTGGTTTGCGGATGATGACCTCATTTCTTCCGTATTGTTTGCTTTTCAGGGCGGCATGGAAGGAGGAACTGCAGCAGCGGAACTTCTGCTGGGAGAAGGGAATCCCTCCGGTAAGCTTTCTGATACCTTCGCAAAGTCACTTCAGGATTATCCCTCCACGGAGGGTTTCCATGAATCCAGGGATTATGTGGATTATGTGGAGGATATTTATGTCGGTTATCGTTATTTTGAAACCATTCCGGGTGCGCGGGAAAAGGTAAATTATCCATTTGGTTTCGGACTTTCCTATACGACCTTTGAGGTGAAGCCATTGGAAGCAGGAGAGAACCATGGTAATATTCAGGTCCGGGTTCAGGTGACGAATACCGGAAGCTGTGCCGGAAAAGAAGTGGTTCAGATATATGTCGGCAAACCGCAGGGAAAGCTGGGTAAACCGGATAAGGAGCTTGTTGCGTTTGAAAAGACACGACTCCTTCAGACGGGAGAATCACAGCTCTTACTGTTACAGTGGAAGGTCAGTGATATGGCATCTTTTGACGACCTTGGTAAGGTTAGGAAGGCTGCCTATGTTCTGGAAAAAGGCACTTATGTCATTTATGCCGGAACTTCAGTACGGGATGTAGAGAAGCTTTCTTATAGCTATGTGCTGGATGAAGATGTCATTACGGAACAACTGACAACGAAGCTGGCACCGACTTCCCTTAAGAAAAGAATGCTGGCAGATGGCACCTTTGAAGAACTTCCTTTGATGCAGGCCAATGATCCGAACGCATCTGAAATCGGCAAATTAAAAGATGAACAGACGGATGGATTTACTCCGGAAGGAAAACTGATAGAAAGCTATGTGCTCTGGCGTGGAATGCATCGAAGCGGAGAGCATGATTTTACAGAGGTCGCAGATGGAACCATTACCATGGAAGAATTTCTGGCGCAGCTTTCTGTGGAAGAACTGGCCTATCTTCTTGGAGGACAGCCGAATACCGGAGTTGCCAATACCTTTGGCTTTGGTAATTTTCAGGAATATGGAATCCCTGATATCATGACAGCCGATGGGCCGGCCGGTTTACGGATTGCTCCGGAAGCAGGTATCAATACAACGGCATTTCCATGCTCTACATTACTTGCATGTACGTGGAATCCGGATATTGTAGAACGGATTGGTGAAGCCGGAGGCGCTGAAGTGAAGGAGAATAATATAGCGGTCTGGCTGACTCCGGCAATTAATATTCACCGGAGTCCATTATGTGGCCGGAATTTTGAGTATTATTCTGAGGATCCGCTTCTGACAGCAGAGCTTGCAGGAGCTATGGTGAAAGGAATCCAGTCGAATCACGTTGGTGCGACCTTAAAACATTTTGCATGTAATAATAAAGAGACGAATCGTAAGAACTGTGATTCAAGGGTATCGGAGCGTGCGGCACGGGAAATTTATCTGAAGGCTTTTGAGAGAATTGTTAAGGAACAGAAGCCGTGGGCAGTCATGTCTTCTTATAATATCATGAACGGACACCGGACATCGGAATATAAGGAACTGCTGACCGGAGTCCTCCGTGAGGAATGGGGATTTGATGGTATGGTAACAACCGATTGGTGGACCTGTGGGGAACATTATAAGGAAACACATGCCGGTAATGATCTGAAGATGCCGCGTGGATTTGCAGACCGCCTTATGGAGGCAGTCCGACAGGGATGCCTTACGCGTGAAGAAATAGAAACAAGCGTAAGCCGTATTCTGAAGACGATCCTTAAGGTGGATTAGGAACATTTGAAATTAAGAATTTAATTGAAAATCCCCTGTTAGAAGTTGATCTGACAGGGGATTTCCATGTGGATGGACAGATATTTATAAAGCAAGGAACACAGCAGTTCCACCGTCGACTGCAATGCCGTCTCCTGTTACAGAAGCATTTCCACCAACAGTATAAAGAATCTCTCCCTTTACATCCGGAACAACCACGTTACGGTCTGCAGGATGAATAATCACCAGAAGCTTTTCTTCGTCACAGGTACGCTCGTAAATGAGCGGATCACCGTCGGAGAGGAAGTGGATGGCTGCCATACTCTGCAGGGCAGGGTGAGCCATACGGAGGGCGATCAGACGCTTTACTTCGCTGTAAAGGGAGGTGTCATCAGCCATTTCGTTTTCTGCATTCGGGCGGTTCCGGTCAGGGTCCACAGGAACATACAGCTTTTCAGAGGGAGCAGAAGAAAAGCCTGCATTTGCGGAAGTGTTCCACTGCATCGGGGAACGGGAACCGGTACGGTTATAGCCGCCTTCTACGGAAGTTAAGTTCTCCACATAACGCATGCCGATTTCATCCCCGTAATAGATGAACGGAGCACCGGGCATGGAAAGAAGGAAGGCAAAGGCAATTTTCATTTCCTCGGGATCCAGGGTACGGGCCAGACGATCCATGTCGTGATTGCCGGACGGAATACAGATCAGACCCCGGCCATTTGTCTTTGCATAGTTTTCACAGTACTTTGCAACAAATTCCTTTGCACTTCCTTTTCCACGGCGGGAAAAATAGGGTTCTTCGCAGCGGAACAGATCATTGTAATGTGATGGTCCGAAGTGAAGCAGGAAGTCCATATGAAAGCCACCGATGAGGCTCTTATCCGGTTCCCCCCATTCACTGACCATGGCTGCAGCCGGGAATTCTTCATCTAAAAATTTACGGATGTCCTGCCAGAGTGCAATGGTTCCTTTCCCATCCACATCATTTTTTACAAGGGAGCCGGCCATATCCACACGGAAACCGTCACAGCCTAAGGAAAGCCAGAAGCGCATGATATTCTTTAATTCTTCGCGGGTAGCCATGGGACCTTCCGCATCCATGGGCTGCTGCCACTTTTTCGAAGGATCCGGCTGGTAGAAGCCGTAGTTTAAAGCAGGCTGATGGGAGAAGAAGTTTACTACACAGGAACCGTCGCGATCCGAGATGCCGCGGATGGTTGCCATATTTTCAGGAGATTCCCAGGCACTGTCCGTCCAGACATAGCGGTCGGTGTATTGATTCTTTTCGGCCTTCATGGATTCTTTAAACCATTTGCAGGTAACCGCCGTGTGCCCCGGAACGAGGTCAAGAAGGACATGCATCTGTCTTTCATGTGCTTCTTCAAATAAATGAACGAGATCCTCATTGGTTCCGTAACGGGGAGCTACGGTGTAATAATCCTCTACGTCATATCCGGCATCGCCGAAGGGGGAGAGAAAGCAGGGATTCAGCCAGAGGGCGGTACATCCCAGTTCCTTAATATAGTCCAGCTTTTCGATAATTCCGTTAAAATCACCGATACCGTCAGCATTGGTATCACGGAAGGACTGGGGATAAATTTCATAGAATACGGCATTGTCAAGCCATTCCGGTTGTTTTCTTTCTGTGCTCATAGATAACCTCCATTGTTCAGGATCTAAAATTTTTATTAATTCTACGGTAAGGGAATTGATTTTCCCTGTCTATAACGATACAATACTATCTTAAATAGGATTATTCTACTATAATTCTATGAAAAAATAGTACAATTCTATGTTTTTCGGGAAGGAGCAGGAAAAGTGGCAGAAAATCAGGAACTGTTTGAGGCAAATGCACACGAAAAGCGCAGGCACAGCTCCTATCTTGTGCCATACAGCTATTATGAAAGCCGGATCCCGGATTACTTTCCGTTTGTGCCGCTTCACTGGCATAGGGAGTGGGAACTGAATTATGTGACGGAAGGAGAAGGAATTATGCGAATCGGTGACCGGAAAGCAGAGGTTCATCCGGGAGATATTCTGCTGATCCAGCCGGAGGTGCTTCATGCCATCGAGACGGACGGACGCCTTTGTTATGATACGGTGGTCTTCAGTACCGAAATGCTCGGAAGCAGTGAGGACCGGTGTTATACCGAAATCATTTTTCCACTCAGCAGGGGAACAGCAAGGCTGCTTCCCATCCATACAGACAATTCCTGTTACCTGCAGTTAAAGGAATGTGCAGAGCATGTTATTTTCTGCGCGAAGGAGAACCGTGCACAGACTGATCTTCTGATGAAGGGAGAGCTGTTAAAACTTTTGTGGTATACGGAACAGTCCGGAGTGATAATTTACCGGCAGGAAACAGATTCCTGGGGAGAGATCCGGACCGTGCTTGACTATATGGCAGAGCATTATGAGGATGCCATTACCATAGAGATGCTGGCCAGACAGGTTCATTTAAGTGAAAGCTATTTCATGCAGAGGTTCCGGGAGATCTCGGGAATGGGAGCGATTGAGTATCTGAACCGTCTGAGGATTCAGAAGGCCTGTGAGAAGATTCTTGGGGGTGCAGCAGTTGCGGATGCCGCCTACCAGTGCGGATTTAAGAATTTATCCAATTTTAACAGGAAATTTAAAGTTATTACAGGGTGTACGCCCAGACAATATAAAAAGCAAAAGCGAGGATAGTGTATGAAAAAAGTTGAAAAACCAAAGAAACCGTTATTGTTTTATTACTTTGTGGCAATGGTTGTGTTGATTCTGCTCAATACCTTCCTGTTTCCACTGCTGATCAGGAGAAACCAGATTACGGAAGTGGACTACGGAACGTTCCTTAACATGGTAGAAAGTAAGGAAGTGTCCAGGGTAGAGTTAAACGGTGATTCCATTTATTTTGTGGATACTGATAAGGAAGAGCCGAAGTATTACGCAACCACAACGTTTGATGATCCGGAGCTTGTAAACCGTCTGGAGGATGCAGGCTGTGAATTTGGACGTGTTGCGGAAAAGGAAATGAATCCGATCCTGAATTTCCTGTTGGTATGGATTGTTCCGATCCTGATTTTCTGGGGACTTGGTCAACTGCTCAGCAATTATATGATGAAAAAGATGGGTGGCGGCGGAGAAGGAAATCCATTTATGTCCTTCGGGAAAAGCAATGCCAAGGTCTATGTGGAATCTACAACCGGAATAACCTTCAATGATGTGGCGGGTGAAGACGAAGCCAAGGAGCTCTTAACTGAAATTGTAGATTTCCTGCACAATCCGGCAAAGTATCAGGAAATCGGTGCGGTATGTCCGAAGGGTGCACTTCTTGTAGGACCTCCCGGAACCGGTAAAACCTTACTGGCAAAGGCCGTTGCAGGCGAAGCCAGTGTACCGTTCTTTTCGATTTCCGGTTCGGAATTTGTGGAGATGTTTGTTGGTATGGGTGCTTCCAAGGTACGTGACCTGTTCCGGCAGGCGAATGAAAAGGCACCATGTATTGTGTTTATTGATGAAATTGATACAATTGGTAAAAAGCGTGACAGCGGCGGCTATGGAGGTAACGATGAACGTGAGCAGACCCTGAACCAGTTATTAACAGAAATGGATGGTTTTGATGCTTCAAAGGGTGTTGTGATTCTGGCTGCAACGAACCGGCCGGACAGTCTGGATCCGGCATTGCTCCGCCCCGGACGTTTTGACCGCAGAATCCCTGTGGAGCTTCCGGACTTAAAAGGAAGGGAAGAAATTCTGAAGGTACATGCCCGTAAGGTTAAGCTTTCAGATCAGGTAGATTTTAATGCCATTGCAAGAGCTGCTTCCGGAGCGTCGGGTGCAGAGCTTGCCAATATGGTCAATGAAGCTGCACTCCGTGCAGTCCGTGAGAACCGTAAGTTTGTTACCCAGGCAGATCTTGAAGAGAGTATTGAAACGGTCATTGCCGGTTATCAGAAGAAAAATAAGGTTCTGTCCACGAAGGAACGTCTCATTGTCTCCTATCATGAGATCGGACATGCGCTTGTGGCCGCATTGCAGACACAATCCGCACCTGTTACCAAGATTACGATTATTCCCCGTACCTCAGGAGCACTCGGTTATACCATGCAGGTAGATTCCGAGGAGCGTAACCTGATGACGAAGGAAGAGCTTGCCAATAAGATTGCAACCCTTACAGGCGGCAGATGTGCTGAAGAACTGATTTTCCATTCCATTACCACAGGAGCCTCCAATGATATTGAGCAGGCAACGAAGCTTGCCAGGGCAATGATTACCAGGTATGGCATGAGTGAGAAATTCGGAATGGTTGCCTTTGAAACCAGGAACAATGCGTATCTTAACGAAGATGCTACCTTAAGCTGTTCGCCGCAGAAGGCAGCAGAGATTGACGATATGGTGATTTCTCTTGTAAAGCAGGGCTACAGCACAGCCATGGAGCTTTTAAGTGCCCATCAGGATAAGCTTCATGAGCTTGCGAAATACCTGTATGAAAAGGAAACGATTACAGGCGAAGAGTTCATGGAAATCTTAAATCAGACCAAATAGTATGAATTTTTGCATCCTGTGTATGACAATTGGTATGATTTTTTGCATCGGACAGGTAAACTGAATGGTATGGAAGAACAGACTTATATATGGGGAAGCAATGATGAAATTATTGGATCTTGTAATTGTAGACGATGAACCGATTTTATTAAAGGGTCTGTTAAAGACTTATGACTGGGATCAGATGGGATTCCAGGTGGTTGGTACGGCATTAAGCGGAGAGCAGGCAATTGAAGTGATCCGTGAGAAGAAACCGGATGTGGTGCTGACCGATATCCGGATGAAACAGATGACCGGATTACAGATGATGGATACGATACAGCAGACAGGCCAGGAGTGCCTGTTTGTTGTATTAAGCGCGTATCGGGATTTTGAGTATGCAAAGGAAGCATGCGATCTCGGTGCGTTTGCTTATCTGTTAAAGCCGATTGAGGATGACAGGCTGCAGGAAACCATGCAGAATGCGTACCGGTCCTGTATGGAAAAGCAGAAAAAAGAAGAGCGCATGGAAAGCTGGGAGAAGCTGGTAATGAAGGATGCGACAAGCTTCCTGCAGGTCATTGTGCAGAAGTATCTGTTTAATCAGATTTCCTTTGATAAGCTGACCGAGGTTTTTGAAACCGTGGATCGGCCAGTACAAAAGGAAGAGCGCTTTGTTGCAGTAAATGCGGATATTGATCTTGCATACAAAATCACGAATACCCTGGAATATGAAGCGGCACGGTTTGCCCTGAAGTCCTTTCTGGAACAAAAGCTGCGGGAGAGGTTTGCTTATTTATGCCTGCAGGGACAGGGAGAGACGCTGCTCTTTCTGATCCGCACGAAAGAAAATGCCACAGTACTTGCAGTGAAGCATCTTCTGGAGGAAGCAAAGGAAGAATTGAAAAGTCCTATCATTGCTTCCATATCCAAGCCATATAAGGGACTTCCCGGAATCCGGAAAAGCTACGAGGAAGCCTGTGAGCTGTTTACTATGGCAAGTGAAGCCGGTTCCGGTTCGTTTACCATTTATATGGAAAGTGCCTCGCAATATGCTAAGGATACGTCGGCACCGGAAGAGCAGCAGATTGGAAGTGCGCTCCGCAGGAATGATGAAAATGCACTGAAGGAGGCTTTTGTACACTTCCTTTACACGCTTCCAGCACAGGAGGAGACACAGCGCCAGAGACTTCATACGGTCATGCTTGATGCTGAGGTTTTCCTGGAAGAGACTTATGGAATGTCAGAGGAATTAAAAAAGCAGTTCCAGAATTATTATTCCAATATGCAGAACTTAAGTGCATCGAAGGAAGTGGATGTGAGTTATAAGATTCTGTGCCGGGCAATTGAGGAACGAAAGAATTATGCCGCCAGTCATGAGGTCGGAGGAAACCGGGAATATATGTCAGAAGCCCTGGCCTATATTGACGAGCATCTGCAGGAGGAAGATCTTTCGATTGTAGCAGTCGCCATGCATGTGTACTTGAATCCCGTTTATTTTGGAAGGGTATTTAAAGAAAGCCAGCAGATGTCCTTTAAAAAATATCTGTTACAGTGCCGGATGGAAAAGGCCAAGAAGCTTTTGCAGAACGGGAATGAAAGTATCGGAAGCATTTGTGAACAGATTGGAATCAGCAATCCATCTTACTTTTCCCATCTGTTTAAGGAATATACCGGGAAGCTTCCCACCGAATATAAGAAGGAATGGTAGCCGTTTAGAAGGGATATAAGAATTTATCATATGAAAATCAGAAAAGCAACCTCCGGAATCCAAAGAAAATATCTGAAATATACAATCGGACTTCTTCTGCTTGCGCTGTTTTTGTCAAGCATGGGAGTCTGGTTTTATATGCGTAATATTATGATGGGAATCGTTACGGATAAATATACCTTTATGACGGAAAAGACCGGAATTTCACTTGATACCCTGTATCAGAAGACCGAAAAGGTGACAGAAGAATGCATTTTAAATGATCAGGTGCAGCAGAGCCTTAAGGCAAAGCCCATGGAAGAGGTGGATCGGAATTCATTAAGTAAATATTTTGCCTATATTGACCTCGATCATGTTTCAGAATACTGTTATGTGGATAATAAGAATAATCTTTATACCCGGTCCTATTCGAAGATTCCTTACCAGTATTTCGAGGACAGCCTTCTGGTGCAGCAGCTTGGCAGTTCCTATGCCGATACCAGGTGGTTTGTTATGAAGGACTATCTGTTTGGGACAGGAGAAGAAGCTCTGTTTATCGGACGCAAGGTACACAGCCTGAATTATGCACATGAGCCGGGGTATTTGTTTTTTAAGATGAATCCGGAGTTTTTGCAGAGTCTGCTGCTTGAAGAAGATAATCTCACACAGGAGGCAGCAATCGGAATTATGGATCCGCAGGGAAGAATCTGTGCGTACTGGTATCCCGAAGGCTTTACTTTATCCGCGGAGCAGGAAGCTGTTCTGGCTGATTATGCGCAGGCACAAGGGGCCGGATCTCTGGTTGAAAATGAGAAAATAAGCGGAGGCATATTATCTGTTTATAAACAGGAGGAGTGTGGATTTTCAGTATTTACGCTTGTTCCTGAGAGGGTACTTGGTAAGGAAATTACAAAGGTATTCTGGGTGCTGCTTGTCATCTATCTGTTAGTCATTGCGATTGCCGTAGTATTAAGTATTTACTTTTCCAATAAATTTACGAAGCCCATTAAGGAACTGAACCGGGCCATGACAGAATTTAACGGAGAGGATTTCAGTAAGCTGGTCCATCTGAATACGAAAACAGAGCTTGACCAGATCGGGAATGCCTATAATGAAATGCTTTCCAATATCAAAGAGCTGCTGGATGAGATCAGGACACAGCAGAAGGAGCTGCACACCAGTGAATTGAATATGCTGATCAGTCAGATTAATCCGCATTTCTTATATAATACGCTGGACACGATTTATATGCTGGCGAGAATTAATAAAGAAGAGACCACGATGAATATGATTCAGGCTCTGTCCAAATATCTGAGGCTTTCGTTAAGTAAAGGAAGTGAAATTGTTACGGTGGAAGATGAGCTTGAAAATGTGAAGAGTTATCTGCAGATCCAGCAGATCCGTAATGAAAATCTGTTTACCTATACGATAGACTGTGAAGTGGATCCGGAAGAAACCTGGGTGTTAAAGCTGATTTTACAGCCACTTGTGGAAAATTCGATTAAATATGGTTTCTGTGAAATTTATGAGGGCGGTCAGATCCGGATTCATGTGTATAAGCAGGATGGCAGGCTGATTCTTACCGTTTATAACAGCGGGATACCTATTGCGGAGGAAATGGCAGAAAAGATCAATGCATTAAACGGCAGGCCTCTTTCGGAAGCCAGAAAGCTGTTTCCCAAGAATGCGAAAAACGGTTATGGAGTGAGCAATGTACTGACGAGACTAAGGTTGAAATATGGAGAAGGGGTCCTGTTTACTTACCGGGCAGAGCAGGATGGAACAACCTGTACGATCGAAATCCCGGGGGAAGGGGAACAGCATGAAGAGAATTTATAGAAAATGCAGGAAAGGCGTGACGTTCTTTCTTCTTATGATACTGTGCGGCATGGCAGTTTCGGGATGTGCAGGAACGGAGAGTGAAAGTACGGTTAAGGAAGAGAGCAGCGTAATTTCCATCCCGATTATTTTTACGGTGGATCCGACCACGGGAAAGAAGAACAATCAGGAGCTTGCCGATGCATTTAATAAAGCCTATGCAGGAAAGTATTACCTGGATGTGGAATGGGTACTTGAAACGGAGGAGGAATACCGGCAGAATCTCAGAAGAATGAATGTAACGGACAGCCTGCCTGCAGTTATTTATGATGTGTGTACGATTCCTTCCTTTTATATGATGATGGTGGAAGAAGGAAGACTGGAGGATCTGAGTCCTTATCTGGAAGAGGACCTTTCCTGGAAGACGAATATTGAACCGTTTGTGCTGCAGGGAAGTACCTATGCAGATGGAGAGGTATATTTAGGACCGATCAGCACATCGGCATTTACCTGCGCCGGAATGTTCTGGAATGAAGATTTGTTTGCACAGGCGGGGATTGACCGCTTTCCGGAAACCTGGGAGGAATTCTGGGAATGCTGCGATACCTTAAAGGAGCATGGAATTACGCCACTTGCCCTGCATACGGAGGGAACCGGATGGGCACCGATGCTGATTGCTACGGCAGCCCTGGCGGAAAGTGAAGAAGGGGCAGAGTTCATGAGACAGATGCTTCCGGAAAGCTATGATAATGAAAGCGGTCTGTATCTGGGAGAGGTGCTGCAGAAGCTGTTTTCTTATACAACAGACGATGCTCTCCATGCGGACTATGATGTGGCGTATTCCAATTTCTTTTCAGATAAGGCGGCGATGATTCCGAATGGTTACTGGCAGATTGACCAGATCCCGGAAAACAGGGGAGATGAGATACGGTTTTCTTCTTTTCCGGAGCATACACTGGTGGCATCCCCGGAAACCTTTGGCTGGGCGGTTGTTTCCAGCTACCCGGATGAAGTTAAAGCGGCGGCGGTGGAATTTTTGAAGTTCCGGACAGAATATAATAAGAAGGAAAAAGAAACTCTTTTTAACCAGGATCTGACAGATAAGCCACAGGTATTAAAGGATTATCTGAAAGCATTTTCCAGGGCAGATCAGATTGTTCCAAACTATCAGGTAAAATGGAATTCCATCTTACAGGAAGAGACACTGGGAGTTGCACTGCCGCTTCTGGCGGAACAGAAGATTACACCGGAGAAGTTTGTACAGATGGTGCAGGAGAGTGTGCTGGAATTTAAAGCCGAGCAGTAAGAAGATAAGTACTGATTCAAATGACAAAAAATAAACCTGTATGAAAAATCATATCAGGTTTATTTTTTTGCATTCGAGGTAG
>ERZ1026848.1481-NODE-1481-length-12488-cov-9.091048_pt1 | contig 12488 bp, 9 predicted proteins | sample MGYA00380154_ERZ1026848 | MGnify/ENA primary metagenome ERZ1026848 (study PRJEB33269, sample SAMEA4719790) | human gut metagenome | biome: human-associated habitat; feature: organic feature; material: feces | place: Cameroon | collected 2013-10 ...
TGTGTATAAGAGACAGCAGTAGAATTATTTTGAAATACATTTGGCATATATTTATGTCAGACCGATACTTATAACGAAGCGAAAAGGGGATCGCAATGAAGAGGGTAACGGCAGTTTTATTAGTCCTGTTGACGGCACTCGCGGTTTTTGCCGCCTGCTCCAAAAACTCAGTCCATACGGTGACATTCGACAGCTCGGGCGGAACACAGATAAAGACCCAGCATATCCGCGACGGCGAGAGCGCCCAAAAGCCGTGGGATCCGCACAAAGAGGGCTTCACTTTCATCGAGTGGCAGTATAACGGCGCGGCGTTTGATTTCAACACCGCGATAACGGGGGACATAACCCTTGTCGCGTCCTACAGCATCGACGAGGGCACGGATATAGTCCTGCTCGTGCTCTGTTACGGCGACGGCAGGGAGAACGAAATAATCGAGATAAAGCGCGGCGAAGCGGCGTTTGCGCCGCCGACTCCCGAGCGCGAGGGATATAAATTCGAGGGTTGGTTCAACGGCGACACCGAGTTCGATTTCTCAACGCCCATAAACGACGATTTGAACCTCACCGCGAAATGGAAAGCGACGGGAAAGACCGAGAGCGAATCCGAAAATCAGCCCGCGGCGGACGCGTCCGCTCAGGTGTATTCGCAGACCGCGGCGAAATATTCCGGCAGATGGTATCTCGACGGATATTCCGATATATTCGTCGATGTGGCGAACTCTGCGAGCGGGATGAATCTGCGCTCATATAACTTCTCTCTGCCATCCTCTTCGGGGAACGTAGCGGCGTATACTCTCTATCCCTCGAAGTCGCTTTCATCCTCGGGCGGCAGCTGGGGCAACTCAATTTCTGTGCCGTTCGCCTCATGGGAAAGCTCGCTGAGAGCAAATAAAATAATTCTCGGCAGCAGCTGCTTTTATATCAATAATAAGAAATTTGTGAAATCTCCCGGTACGAAGGACAGATACACCGGCACCTGCTACAGAGAGGCGCGCGGAGTATGGTATCTGTTCAACAATCCCGACTCTACAATCGAGATATACACCGCGCAGAAGGGCGGCGACGAGACGGGCGATCGCTTCGGCATAAAGGCGACGAATTTCGACATCGCAACTCTCAGCACCTATACGAAGTCATCGACCGGCGGCGGATATGCGGACAGAAAGAGCGACTGGGACAGCTACGGAATATCCGTCACTAACGGCGTTCTGACGATAAAGAACAAGAACGGCACAAGGACATTTTACAGCAAGAAAAAATACCAGAGCGTGACGGGCGTCAGGCTCAGCGCGACGGAAGCCAAACTCAGAGTCGGCCAGACGAAAGTGCTCACCGCTACTGTTATCCCCGCCGACGCATATGACAAGGACTACACCTGGTCGAGCGACGATCCGTCGATAGCGGAGGTCGCGGGCGGCATAGTCGCGGCGAAAAAAGAGGGCACGACAAATATCAGAGTTACCACAAAGGACGGCAACCGCGTGGCGGTCTGCAAGGTGACGGTATATATCGACCATGTCACGGGCGTTACCCTGAACTCGTCCTCGCTCGATTTAACAGTTGGCGATTCGAGGCAGCTCCGGGCGACCGTCGCTCCGCGCAACGCGGCGAATCAGAAGGTCGCATGGTCGAGCAGCAATAGCAATGTAGCGTCTGTCTCGAGCTCCGGGCGCGTCACGGCAAAGGCGAAAGGTACTGCCGTGATAACCGTAAAGACCGAGGACGGAAACAAGACCGCTTCATGCACCGTGACGGTCAAGAATCCGACCCTCGCAGCCGTTGCGGCGGCGCAGGTGTCGAACAACGGCACTGCCGCGCCGCAGATACACGCGTCGGCGCTCGTCTCCGGCGGAACGGGGAAATATACTTCTTATAAAATAAAGATATTTTTAAATGGCGCACTCGTGGCGGAAAAATCGGAAAAGAGTATGTCGTATACTCCGAAAGTCAGCGGAATGTACACTGTGGAAGTCACCGTCACCGACTCCGACGGTGAGACAGCGAGCGGAAAGATGCTCATAAATGTGTCCGTAGTCGAGCCGACCGAGAAGCCCACCGAAAAGCCTACCGAGAGGCAGACGGAAAAGCCTACGGAGAAACCGACAGAAAAGCCTACGGAAAAACCGACGGAAAAACCGTCCGACGAGCCGATAAATCCGATTCCGTCGGAGCCGGCAGTCCCCGTGACCGAGCCCGCACTGGATTGAATATAAAGCACAAATAAAAAAGACTGTCGCAGATTTATTCTGCGGCGGTCTTTTGCTGTTTAAAGTTGTTGTAATAAGGTGAATTTAAAGATAAATGGCTGTTGATTCAAGCTGGTACTGCCGCCATTTTACGCCTGATAAGTCTCCATGAAGCTGTTGATATCGCTCTCGCATGAGCGCATGGCGAGTATCGTCTGTCCGAAGAGCTTTTCAAGCTCCCAGCCGAGCCTCTCCGCGCCCGTGCGGATAGCATCGCGCGAGCAGCCCGCGGCGAATTTTTTGTCTTTGAACTTCTTTTTGAGGCTCGAAACCTCCATGTCCATCACGCTCTTGGACGGGCGCATCAGCGCCGCCGACCAGATGAGCCCTGTCAGCTCGTCCGCCGCGAAGAGCACCTTTTCCATCTCGTGAACAGGCTCGATGTCGACGCAGATGCCGTAGCCGTGGGAGCAAATTGAATATATCATGTCGTCGCCGACTCCGCCCGCCTTGAGCAGCTCGGGAGCCTTTTTGCAGTGCTCCTCCGGATAGAGCTCGAAGTCGATGTCGTGCAGCAGACCGACTATGCCCCAGTATTCCTCCTCGTCCGCATAGCCGAGCTCCTTCGCATACCAGCGCATAACGCCCTCGACAGTTAGCGCGTGGCGGATATGAAACGGGTCTTTGTTGTATTTTTTCAGAAGCTCAAACGCTTCGTCCCTCGTGATTTTGCTCTCTCTCATTTTTTATCGTCTCCTTGCAGTTTCGCGCAGTGTTGCATGCGCTTCTACTATTATACCACCGACTTGGTAGGTTTTCAACCGTATGCGTTATTTTATGTCGAGATTCACGAGCGCGCTCTGATTTATCGAAAACAGCAGGTCAACGAGCACGCCCTCGTCAACGCAGTAGTCCGAGCGTATCCATTGGATTATAACGCCCGTGCTGCCGTTGAGAATATAAGAATAGATATACTGCTCGAGCTCCTTCGGAAGAACCATGTCGAGATTCTCTATAAACTGGATTATCGACTGCTGCATGAATTTCGAGCGAAACGCCGGGTCGGCGGAGTCAACGAGCAGCGTGCGAAACGGCTTGTCGTTATCTTTGATATACATCAAAAACGAGAGAATATATCTGTGCGCGCCGATGTCGTTTTCCGCGCCGATTTTTTTCAAGTGATCCTGAGTCGCTTCGAGCAGTTCGTTTTCGACTTCTTCGAGCAATTCTTTCGGCTCGGAATAATGCGCATAAAAAGTCGAGCGGTTGAGGTCGGCGCGCTCGCACAGCTCTCTTACGGATATTTTTGTTACCGAGCCTTTCTCGCCCAGAAGATCCATCAGCGCGTTTTTGAGCAATATTTTTGAAAGTCTCGTGCGCTGGTTATTTTTTGTGTTCATATTATCCCGCCACTTTCAGATGATTTTGTCGGTTTCATAACAGCTATTAACAAAACTGATGATTGTTAATCCGACACGGTGTAGATATAATAAGAGTGTAATATAAACAGTCCGATCTGTCAAGCGGGTCGGAAAGCTAAGGAGAGACAAAAATGAAGAACAGACTGCTCGAAAAGCGGGCGCTTGATTCGCGTCTGACCTCGCCCGAGGTAACGGCGAAGGAAAAGTGGCTGGGCTATTTGTTAGGCCCGTCTGGTGCACTGCTGCTGAACGCCGTGCTCGCTACATATCTGAACGTCTACTACACGGACGTTTTGAACCTGACCACCGTTTGGGGCGGCGCGTTCCTCGCGGTGTTCCCGATAGTGTCGAAGATAATCGACGCCATAACGAATATAGTTATGGGCTATATCATCGACCGCACGCACACAAAGCAGGGCAAGGCGCGTCCGTGGCTGCTGCTCTCCGCGCCGCTCGTCGCCGTGACGGGCATACTGCTCTTCACCGTGCCCACGGGCAATCAAACGGTGCAGGTGATATGGGTCATGCTCTCGTATAACCTGTTCTATTCGTTCGCTTATACGATTTATAACATGAGCCACAATCTCATGGTTCCGCTCTCGACAAGAAATACAGAGCAGCGCGGCTCGCTCTCGGTTTTCAATCAGATATCGACTATCATGATGAGCGGCATAATCGTCGCGCTCATCTTCCCCATGCTCATAATGCCGCAGCTCGGCGTTGACAAATCAAAGTGGATAGTCACGATGAGCATTCTTTCGTGCATCGCGCTTCCGCTGACGCTTATGGAGTATTATTTCACCAAGGAGCGAATCACCCTCGAGGGCGGCGAGCAGAAAAAAGACAGCGTCGCGATGGCAACTCAGCTCAAGGCGATTTTCAGCGATAAATATATGATAATAATTTTCATATATTTTCTTATTTTCACCGTCGGCTCTACTATCAAAAATATCTCGCTCGTCTATTTCTCGAACTATGTCCTCGGTACATATAACGACGGCAAGACCCAGACCATGCTCTCCGTTATCGGCGGCATCCCGATGGGCATCGGCATTTTCGCCGTCTGGCCGCTCGCGAAAAAATTCGGCAAGCGCAACTTAACGGCAGTCGGCTTTATTTTCTATGCAGTCGGCTCGGCTATATGCTGGCTCGCGCCGACGAACATGGTTATAGTGCTTATCGGCCAGTTTATCAAGAATATCGGCGGTCTGCCGTGCTCATATGTGTTCATGGCGCTGTTTGCGGACGTACTCGACCATATCGAGTGGAAGCACAACTTCAGGTGCGACGGAATAGCGATGTCGATATATAACACCATTGCCGTGGCGAGCGTCGGAATTTGCACGGGCGTATTCAATCTCATTCTCTCGAAGTCCGGCTATGTCGCGCCCTATACAAATGCTGCGGGTCAGCTCATCGCCGTGCAGTCGGAGAGCGTCAAGAGCGCGATAACATTTACTTTCGTAGGACTTGAGACTATAACCGGCATAGTCCTTGCGATACTCCTGCTGTTTTTGAATGTCGAAAAGAATATTGCCAAGGAGCAGGAGGAGATAAAGCAGAGAAACGGGGAGACGACAGAATAAAATGAAGAAGAAACTTCTGATAATCATTCCGATTGCAGCCGCCGTCATTGCCGCGTGGCTTGCGTTCTGCGGCTATCAGTGGAGCTGGGGACCGTTTGTGAAGCTCCACGATGTGAAAACCGCCTCGCTCGAGGGCAACGGCGAAAAGTATTCGCTCGATAATACACCCGAAAATGCCGACAGCCCGATAAAAGGCAAGACCGTTATATTCCTCGGCTCTTCCGTGACCTACGGCTCGGCATCCGGCGGGGTTTCGTTTGCCGACTATATTGAAAAGCGCGACGGCTGCGAGATGATTAAAAGCGCAGTCTCCGGCACGACCCTCGTTGAATCCGGCATTGATTCATATGTGTCGCGGCTCAAAAAGCTCGATGCAGAGAAGGCCGATCTTTTAGTCTGCCAGCTCTCGACCAACGACGCATCGCAGAAGAAAGAGCTCGGAAAAATAATCGAATCGAAAAATCTCAACGACTTCGACACAAAGACCGTAGCCGGGGCGATAGAATATATAATCTGTTACTCAAAAGAGAAATGGAACTGCCCAGTGATTTTTTACACGAACCCGCGTTATGACAGCGAACTGTACGGGGAAATGGTGGGTATTCTTAAAGAAGCCGAGGCGAAGTGGGGTATATCCGTTATAGATATGTGGAACGACGCCGAGCTTAACGCAGCGTTAAATAAGAATACAGCTTTGTATATGGCGGATAAGATACATCCCACAAAGGCAGGATATCTCGAAATATGGACTCCGTTTATGGAGAAAACCGTTTTCGAGGTTATGAAAGAGGAGGCGAAGTGAAACAGTGAAAGCAGCTAATTTAAAAACCGAATATCTCAAAAACCCTCTGGGCATTGACTTCGAAAACCCGCGCTTCATGTGGAACTGCGAGGGCGGAAAGGCGCAGAGCGCATACAGAATAATCGCTTCCGACACGCGCGGCAATATTCTATGGGACAGCGGAAAGGTCGAATCCCCGCAGATGGCGTTTATTCCGTATCCGCTTGACACTCCGTCGCGCCTGAGAGTGAACTGGAAAGTGAAGCTCTGGGACGAAAACGGGCTTGAGGGCGATTGGAGCGAGCCGGCATTCTTCGAGATCGGGCTCAGAAACGCCTCAGATTGGAGCGCGAAGTGGATAACCGGAAATTATAATGTAAACAGAAAACAGCGTTACCCGGTCGACTGCTTCAAAAAAGAGTTCGAGTGCAAAAAGCCGATTTTATCTGCTCGGCTCTATATGACCGCCTGCGGACTCTATTCAGCCGAGATTAACGGCGTTGATTTTTCAATGCCGCTCGCCCCCGGAATCACGGAATACAGAAAGCGCATACAGTATCAGACCTATGATGTGACCTCTCTCCTGCACGAGGGCGAAAATACAATCTGCGCCGAGCTTGCCGACGGCTGGTACAGGGGCAGCGTAGGCGCATGGGGACTCAAAAATCAGTACGGCACCGAGACTAAACTGCTCGCTCAGCTTGAGATAAAATATACCGACGGCACGGCGCAGACCGTCATATCCGACGGCTCGTGGCTCTGGAGCAACGACGGCGCCATACGCTTTGCGGACAACAAGGACGGTGAGCGGGTCAACGCGAATAATATCCCGTCATATAAAAATCACGCGAAAGAGACCGTCTGCAAGGTTTTGCCGAGCGCGTCAAACAATTTCCCGATAGCCGAAAAGGAACGCTTCAAGCCCACTCTGTCCGTCACCCCGAGCGGGAAAAAACTGCTCGACTTCGGGCAGAATATGGCGGGCTATGTTGAGTTTGAGATAAACGCCCGCGAGGGGCAGAAAATCACTCTCGAATTCGGCGAGCTGCTGCACGACGGCGAGCTGACGCTCGAAAACATACAGTGCAAGAACAAGCATAAGACAACGCCTCTGCAGAGAGTCGAATACATCTGCAAAGAGGGGATAAACCGCTACAAGACCAAGTTTGCGATATTCGGCTTTCAGTATATAAGCGTCGAGACGGATGTGACCGTCCGCCCGGAGGACTTCACCGCCATAGCCGTCTATTCGGACATGGAAGAGACGGGATTCTTCAACAGCTCAAACGAACTGCTGAACAAATTCGTCGAGGTGACAAAGTGGTCGGCAAAGGGCAACTCGACCGACCTGCCCACCGACTGCCCGACCCGAGAGCGCCACGGCTGGTCGGGCGACGCACAGATATTCTGCAAAACCGCGAGCTATCTTTTCGATTACGCCCCGTTTGCGGAAAAGTATGTGCGCGATATGTGCGACGAGCAGCTCAAAAACGGAAACTTCCGCCAGATATCCCCGCGCGGCGGCGTGGACTTCTATATGACATTCATGGACGGCTCGGCCGGCTGGTCGGATGCGGGCGTGTTCATCCCGTACAGGCTCTATAAGCAGTACGGCGACAGAAAAATTCTCGAGCGCTTCTATCCGAATATGCGCGCCTTCGCGGAATATAAAATAAAGACTCTCGGAAAGTGGTATCCTACCGCCCTGCCGACGGGAGTCGAGCTGAAAAATTTCCGCAACATTTCGAATTACCGCCAATCCTACGGCGAATGGGCGGAGCCCGCGGATGTCAAGACTCTTGAATTTAAAGATTTTGTCAATCCGAACCCGGAGGAGACGACTGCGTACATAGTGTTCATGCTCGAGGCGATGGCGGATATCGCCCGCATTTTGGGAAAAGACGACGACAGAAAGCTCTATGAAAAGAATGCGGCGAGGGCGAGAAAGGGCTACAGTGCGCTCGTCTCAACGAAGAAGTTTTCAATAGACACCGACCGCCAGGCGAAGCTTGTGCGCCCGCTTTATATCGGTCTGCTCGACGAAAAGCAGACGGAATATGCGAAAAAGCGGCTCATAAAAGCCCTCGACAACTACTCGTGGAGGCTCGGCACGGGATTCCTCTCAACTCCGCTGATACTGAGCGTTTTGGCGGATATCGATATTGAATACGCCTACCGCTTACTCGAAAACGAGCAGATGCCCGGCTGGCTGTTCATGCCCAAGAACGGCGCGAACACCGTCTGGGAGTCGTGGGAGGGTACTGCGGCGCAGGACGGCATTGCCTCGCTCAACCACTATTCAAAGGGTGCGGTGTGCGAGTGGCTGTTCGGTACGATGTGCGGAATAAATGTCGCCGGAGAAAACCGCTTCACTATAGCCCCGCGCCCGGGCGGGCATTTCGAGTTCGCCGAGGCGAGCTACGACAGCGTATACGGAAAAATCTCCGTGCGCTGGGATAAAACTGACGGGGGATACAAATATAAAATATCCGTCCCGTCGAACTGTCAAGCGGATATAATTCTGCCCGACGGAAGAAAACAGACCGTCGGAGCGGGTGAATATGAATTCTGAGGAGGAAAATCCATGAAAAGATCGATAGCCGTCGTTATGGCGATTCTTGTTCTGCTTGTGTCGCTGCTGTGCGCGTGCAAAAAGGACGACACAAAAACAAATGCAGACACCACCGGCGAAGCGCAGACGAGCGCGGACGGACAGATTATTGAAGACACAACAGCCCTGCCCGAGGACAGCACCGCGCAGGGGGACGAGACGGACGAGACTCAGTCAGCCGACCCCGCAAAGCCCGGCGAGACCGCTTCGAATCAGGTAACCGCCGCGCCCTCGAAGAATGCAAAAGACTGGACTAAGGCCGAGATAATCGCCTATTTCAACGCCGGCGCGAACAGAGTCAAGTACGGCGCAAAATCTGTCACCCGCAACTATACCGAGACGAAGAACGATGCCGACAAGACCGAGTTGCCCAAGGCGATAGATGCAATAGGCAAGAGCGCGATGAAAACTTTCATGAAGCGCGACGATAAAGCTCTCGTCATGACGAGCAAAGAGGATATCAAAGCCGTGTTCCCCGTCGGCGGCAAGGACTGGGTCAGCAAGCTTACAGTATCCGATGTCAAGAGCGCAAAGATAGAGGACAAGGGCAGCGAATATCAGATAACCCTGACTTTCGGCACTGAGGTCAATCCCTCGGGCGATAAGGGCTATGCCGCGGCGTTCGGTGTGCTGACCGCCGACATGGTGAACTTCGATTATCCCGGTCTCTCGCTCAGCGACCAGAGATTCACCTATTACAACGGCACTATCTTGGCAAAGTTTGATAAGTCCACCGGCAACATGGTCTATGCCCACTATGACTATCCCGTTATCATCGAGCTGACGGCGCATCTGCTCGGCTCGAACACGAGGGTGAAAGTCGGCATGACAACAATAAACGATTTCACGATAAAATATTAAAAGTTACATCCGAAAGATGCTCCGCACATCTAACAAGGTGTTCAGACGACACAAAACCGACCTATTTTCCATAGGTCGGTTTTGTGTTGCTGCAGGATGTATAAAGTTGCGCCCTTTATATATCGCTCAAGCTATATCAAAGTAAAAGCAAGTGATCGGTTGACTTCTATAATTAGACCTTCAATAGCCGCGCCGCAGTGTTCGATAAGCTGATTGAGAGCTGCGAGGGAACGGCTTGCGCAGCAAGACGCACGAGCCCGCACCCGTTCAAGCTCCGGCGCGTTTGCGGGCGAATGTGCCGAGCTACTTGCTGAGAGCCGCGAACTGTGTGCTGCGGCGCGGCGTTGCCGGGGTCTCGGGGTGCAACCCCGAGTTTGCTTTTCTTTTGCAGGCGTTTTCTTTTTCAAATAAAAAGAAAATGCCGAAACGCGGGAAGCATATATCGTTTGATTATAGTGCGTAGCGAAGGTAGGAAATGAACTTTACAATTCTATTTCGTGCCGCTGTCGCATCAGCGGTGCGTCGAGGTCGCCGCACCCTACAAATGCGTGTCAATAAAATTGTACAGATTTCGCGGGCGGATATCATCCGCCACTATTGCGCACTTTTTCTTTTACTTATTACTTTGAGCGAAGCGAAACAAACCCCTCAGTCTCGGCTTTGCCGAGCCAGCTCCCCTACAGGGGAGCCTAATAAATTCTACGACAAGTCCCAATTTATCAATCTGTTCAATCACATCATGAGCCTTAGTATATGAAAAAAGTCCCGGCAGGTATCACTGTCGGGACTGAAACTGTTTTATATTCTGTGCGGGGCGTTTTGCGTATATTTTTATTTGAGTGAGTTACCGGCGCTGAATGCCTTTGCGACTGTCTCGCCGAGGACAACATAGGTGTTGTTGAACGGGTCGAATGTTATCGGCTGCGCCTTTGAAACATCGACGTTTCCGTTCTCGTCGAGCACGCGCTCGTCAACGCAGACGTTGACTATCTCGCCGACCATGCGCCCGGTGCCTGCGTCGTAGCTCTTGAGCCTGCACTCTGCGGCGATGGGCAGCTCTTCAATCAGCGGCGCGTCAACAAATTTCGATTTGACGGCGTGGAAACCCGCCTTTTCGAATTTATCGGGCGTATTACCTGCGGAGACAAGACCGACATAGTCGCAGGCTGCCGCGTGTTCGAGGTCAGCTATGCTCACGGTGAACGCCTTTCTCTCGAGGATGTTCTTCGTGGACTTGTGACCCGCGCTTATGCACATGGATATTTCATTGCCGCCGCTGATGCCGCCCCATGCGGCGTTCATCGCGTCGGGGTTGCCGTCCTTGTCGTAGGAGCCGAGGATAAGCACCGGCTGCGGATAGGTGAAGGGCTTTGCGCCGAAATCTTTTCTCATGATAATTTCTCCTTTGATTTGACTTTATTATAGAACCTGAAGTCGGCTTTAAGTCAAGGAAAAACGAAAAAAGTTTACAAATAAAAACAGCCCCGGGCTCAATATCCGGGGCTGAATAAAAATCTGTTAGTCTCTCTCTTTTTCGAATGATATAACTTTTCCGCTCTTTGCGTTTATTTTGTACTCATACTCGAATCCGCCGCATTTGAATTCAACATCGTAGTGCGCGGTGAGCGAGTCGGTGTCAAGCTCGGCTTCAAGCTCCGTGACCTGAGACTCAGTGAGACCCGCATGGTCGAGTGCGGCTTTCTTCGCGGCATCCGCGGAGACATACTTCGAGGTGTCGGCGGGCTTGGAATCGTCAAGCTCGCGGTCGAAGTCGATTATTCTGCCGTTTTTCGCGTTGACCTCGACCTCGTACTCGTATCCGCCCGAGACAAACTCGATATCATAGTGCGGGGTGCGGTCGTCGGCGTCAAGCTCCGCTTTCGTGAATGTGACCTTTGAAGCGTCGAGAGAAGCTCTCTTGAGCGCGGCGGCCTTTGCCTCCTCAACGGAGATGAACTTTGATGTGTCAACTGTGGGCTTCTTATCCTCGCGCTCGCGGTCGAACTCGAGAATCTTTCCGCTCTTTGCGTCTATCTCGAACTCATATTCATATCCGCCCGAGACAAATTCAATATCATAATGCGGGGTGCGGTCGTCGGCGTCAAGCTCAGCTTTTTTGAAAGTGACCTTTGAAGCGTCGAGTGAAACTTTCTTGAGGGCTATTGCCTTCGCCTCGTCGATGCTGATGTAGCCGGAGACGTCGGGCTGGGGCTTTGAGGGCTTAGATGGGTCGGCGGGCTCGACTTCTTTTTTGAGAATGCTGCCGTCCGCTACCGCTATCTCGTAGTCGTATTCGTTAGCCCCGGCGATGAACTCGATATCGTAGTGGGCGACAAGATCGTCGCTGTCGAGCTTCGCTTCGGTGAACTTCGCGTCGGCTCTTGCAACACCCGCATCGGCGACCGCAATGTCTATCGCGGCGTCAAGGCTTATCTTTACTTCCTGCTGGATCTGTCCGGAGTTGCCCGAACCCGTGTCGGGCTTATCCTGCGGCGGAGCGATCGCAGAGAAGATAGCCATAATGACTGACATGAGCGCGACTCCGATGGATTTGAAAATACTTGCAAACATAGTATCTGTCCTTTCTTATCGGGATCGTGTCCCTTAGTACACCCATATAATAACCCGCGAAAATTAAAGAAAGATTAGAGCGCAGAAATTTTTTTGGAAAGTTTTTTACTAGTAAAAGCGTTAAGCTGCGGGACGGTAAATTGGGATTTGCCGCAGAATCTATTTAGGCTCCCCTGTAGGGGAGCCGGCTCGGCGTAAGCCGAGACTGAGGGGTTATTCGCTTCATTCAAAGTAATAAATATATACGGTGGGGCAGATATCATCCGCCCGCGAACTCCGCACAATTTTAGCGGTGTGCAACCTGTAGGGTGCGGCGACTCGACGCACCGCTGCCGCGCAAGCGGTACGGAATCTTTGATTTTACCGACCGTAGGGACAGCCCTTGCGGCTGTCCGCTATCGGCGCAGCCGATACAAGGTTATAGCAATTGTAATTTATTGATAATTAGCTTCTACCTTCGCTACGCACTCT
>ERZ1026848.1485-NODE-1485-length-12474-cov-18.707384_pt1 | contig 12474 bp, 9 predicted proteins | sample MGYA00380154_ERZ1026848 | MGnify/ENA primary metagenome ERZ1026848 (study PRJEB33269, sample SAMEA4719790) | human gut metagenome | biome: human-associated habitat; feature: organic feature; material: feces | place: Cameroon | collected 2013-10 ...
ATAATAGATATTTACTCGATATTAATTTTACGGCATTTTCAACAAATTGTCAAGGGCTTTTTATAAAAAAACACTAAATTATTTTGGAAAATAGTGAAAATCTATTGACAACATTTTACCGCTATGATATAATAATCAAACTGTGAAATCGTTATTACCGTTATGCAGTGCGGTTTTACGACACATTATAATAAGCCGATGTGATGGAATTGGCAGACGTGACGGACTCAAAATCCGTTGGTAGCAATACCGTGCGGGTTCGACCCCCGCCATCGGCACCAAAAAGTGTAACCCCACTCAATGAGTGGGGTTACACTTTTTATGTGTTGGTGGGTGGGAGAACCCGCATTTTGCGGGTAAGGCACGGATGCCTTATAAAATGAACGCCCAGAGGCTTTGCGTCCTGCAAAGCCCACAGAGCGTTCATAAACGTGCAAGGACGCACGATAGCGGTCGCATAGAGTCGTTATGCAAGGATGCATAAAGACAGCCACACAAAGCCGTTGCACGATGCAACGGCACAAATGGCTGTCGATGCACAGATGCAGCGACCCCAACGACCGCAAACGCAAGGATGCGTGATAGTGCTTGCCCCAAGTTTCGCACGATGCGAAACCAACAGAGCAAGCACGACGTGCAAGGATGCACGATAGCGGTCGCACAAAGTCGCTGCAAGGACGCAGCGACCCAAACGACCGCATTTCGACAACCCCCGCCCTGCCACACTTTTGCTCGCTAGCGGGGTGCTATTTTGGTGCTGGCGCGAAGAGATGGTGGTGTGACAATCCCTCCGTCTTGACGGCAGAAAAGTTTGCAATATAAAAATGGTGGGCGTATCGCAAGTAAATGCAATAATGTTAAGGCTTGCGCCTTGCCGTCAAGCCACCTCCCTTTGACAAGGGAGGCAAGTTTAGTGCGAGGCAAGGGACAGTGCGGTTTTGGAAGGGTTGGTGTGGGGCGAGGGCTGATGGAGTGGCTATCCTTGCGGTAGTCGCCCGAATTTTTGTGGGCGACAGCACCTCACCTTTGGCAAGAAACGTGCAAGGATGCACGATAGCGGTCGCACAAAGTCGCTGCAAGGACGCGCCGACCCCAACGACCGCAAACGCAAGGATGCGTGATAGTGCTTGCCCCAAGTTTCGCACGATGCGAAACCAACAGAGCAAGCACGACGTGCAAGGATGCACGATAGCGGTCGCACAAAGTCGCTGCAAGGACGCAGCGACCCAAACGACCGCATTTCGACAACCCCCGCCCTGCCACACTTTTGCTCGCTAGCGGGGTGCTATTTTGGTGCTGGCGCGAAGAGATGGTGGTGTGACAATCCCTCCGTCTTGACGGCAGAAAAGTTTGCAATATAAAAATGGTGGGCGTATCGCAAGTAAATGCAATAATGTTAAGGCTTGCGCCTTGCCGTCAAGCCACCTCCCTTTGACAAGGGAGGCAAGTTTAGTGCGAGGCAAGGGACAGTGCGGTTTTGGAAGGGTTGGTGTGGGGCGAGGGCTGATGGAGTGGCTATCCTTGCGGTAGTTGCCCGAATTTTTGCGGGCGACAGCACCTCACCTTTGACAAGAAACGGGCATTGATGCATGAAGTTGAACGCCCAAAGGCTTTGCAAGGATGCCCGCAAGCCACAACTTATACAATTTTTTATCCAACGTGTTGATAAATTACAACAATATATTGCAAAATCCGTTTAAATTTGTTATACTATACCAAAAGAACCAAAATACCAAATAAGCCGAAGGACCGAAACATCATACGCAATCGGCTGTCGGTTTTAAGGGGAGGGCATATATGAGCGTGAAATACATACTATATAATCCTTTATCTTGCAATGGAAAAGGAACAGAGCTTGCACAAAAGCTGACGGAAATATATAAGGACGATGAACTGAAATATTGCAATATGACGCAGATAAGCGGGTACGGCACATTTTTTGACAGTATTTCGTCCGAAAGTGATATTGTGCTGTGCGGCGGCGACGGTACGCTTAACCGTTTTATTAACGACAGCGACGGGTATCCTTATGAAAATCCGCTGTATTATTACGGTACGGGAAGCGGCAATGATTTTTTGCGTGATCTCGGCAAGGAGCAGGGCTGTGAGCCTGTAAGGATAAACGAATATGTCAGAAATCTGCCGATTGTAATGGTAAACGGCAAAAGCTCACGGTTTATCAATGCCATAGGCTATGGTATTGACGGATATTGCTGTGAAACGGGCGACGAGCTGAGAGAAAAATCCGACAAGCCGATAAATTATACATCTATTGCGATTAAAGGTCTGCTGTTTCATTTCAGACCGGCGAATGCGGTTATAAACGTTGACGGCAGGGAGTACAGCTATAAGAAGGTATGGCTTGCGCCGACAATGAACGGCAGGTTTTACGGCGGCGGTATGATGACTGCTCCGCAACAGGACAGAAACAATCCCGAGGGGAAGCTGTCTGTTGTTGTGATGCACGGCAGCGGAAAGCTGAAAACGCTAATGGTGTTCCCTTCAATCTTCAAGGGGGAGCATATCAGCCATACCGAGATGGTTGATGTACTGACCGGAAAGGAAATCACAGTGCGGTTTGATTCGCCTGCCGCATTGCAGATAGACGGTGAAACGGTAAAGAATGTCAGCGAATATTCGGTGAAGGCGTGCGAGCGGCGGTATACAGACGGAGAAAAGGAAAAAGAAAGCGAAACGGTTTGAAGTGCATAGGCAGGCGATGTCGGTGTGTGTTGCAATTTAAGCGTGTTATAATTTAATAGAATATATCCGCAGAGCCTGCGTATGTCGGGACTAAAACGGCAAATAAAATAAAAAAACCGCTTGATTTTGACAATCAAGCGGTTTTTAACTGGTCTGAGTGACAGGATTTGAACCTGCGGCCTCTACCACCCCAAGGTAGCGCGCTACCAATCTGCGCCACACCCAGATAACAGTAAACATTATACACGGTTTTCGGGTATTTGTCAAGGGCTTTTTTGAAAAAATACGAAATTTTTTCGGTGGGACTGTTCAAACGGCTTTGTTGTGCGAAATGACAGGCTGTGGTCGATGTGACCGTAGGGTGAAGGCAGGGCGGTTGTGGTCGATGCGGCCGTAGGGTGAAGCGGAGCGGTCGTGGTCGATGTTGCCGTAGGGTGAAAGCGGAGCGGCTGTGGTCGATGTGACTTTAGGGCGAAGGCAAGGCGGCTGTGGTCGATGTGGCCGTAGGGCGAAGGTGAGGCGGTTGTGGTCGATGTTGCCGTTGGGTGAAGCAGAGCGGTTGTGGTCGATGTTGCCGTAGGGTGAAGCGGGGCGGTTGTGGTCGATGTTGCCGTAGGGCGAAGGCGAGGCGGTTGTGGTCGATGTGGCCGTAGGATGAAGCGGAGCGGTTGTGGTCGATGTGACCGTAGGGCGAGGGCAGGGCGGCTGTGGTCGATGTGACCTTAGGGTGAAGCGGAGCGGTTGTGGTCGATGTTGCCGTAGGGTGAGGCGGAGCGGCTGTGGTCGATGTTGCCGTAGGGCGAAGGCAAGGCGGTTGTGGTCGATGTGACCTTAGGGTGAAGCGGAGTGGTTGTATGATATGCGGAAATGTGAGTTTTGAGAAAAAATGACGTTTGCTATTGCGAACACGGATAATTTGTGGTACAATATAAAATGTGTCGGTATGTGCAGATGAAGCGCTGTATGCGTAAAAGATACAGGCGGCAGATACAGACGACACGGGAAAGTAAAAAATCCGATGAAAAGGACGGTTATTTATAATGACAAATTATGAAACTTACGAAAGCCCTTTCTGTACGAGATATGCAAGCGAGGAAATGCAGTTTACATTCTCCGCACAGAAGAAGTTTTCGACATTCCGCAGATTGTGGGTAGCGCTTGCGAGAGCGGAAATGAAACTCGGACTTGAGCAGGTAACGCAGGAAAAGGTCGACGAGCTTGAGGCGCATATTGATGATATTGACTTTGCTTATGCGGCTGAGGAGGAGAAGAAGCTCCGCCACGATGTTATGGCGCACGTTCATACATACGGAAAGTGCTGTCCGAAGGCCGAGGGTATAATCCATTTAGGCGCTACAAGCTGTTATGTAGGCGATAACACCGATGTTATCGTAATGCGTGACGCTATGAAGATAGTACACAGAAAACTCGTGAACGTTCTTTCGAACTTTGCTTCTTTTGCGGATAAATATAAGGATATGCCCTGTCTTGCATATACACATTTACAGCCTGCACAGCTGACTACCGTAGGCAAGCGTGCTACGCTGTGGATGAACGAACTCCTGATGGATCTTGAGGATCTTGAATATCAGATGGGTAATCTGAAGCTGCTCGGTCAGAAGGGTACTACAGGCACTCAGGCGAGCTTTATGGAACTGTTCCACGGAGATGAAGAAAAGATAGAAAAGCTGGAGCAGATGATAGCTGAGGAAATGGGATTCAAGCAGTGCGTACCCGTAAGCGGTCAGACCTATTCAAGAAAGGTTGACAGCAGAATAGTAAACGTACTGGGCGGTATTGCACAGAGCTGTTCAAAGTTCTCGAACGATCTGCGTATCCTTGCAAACTTCAAGGAGATCGAGGAGCCTTTTGAGAAGAATCAGATCGGTTCTTCGGCTATGCCTTATAAGAGAAACCCGATGAGAGCGGAGAGAATAACCTCGCTTTCGAGATATGTTATGATAGATACTCTTAATCCTGCGTTTACGGCAGGCACACAGTGGTTTGAGAGAACGCTCGACGACAGTGCTAATAAGCGTATCGCAGTAGCGGAGGCATTCCTTGCAACAGACGCTATACTGAACATTATGCTGAATATTACAAACGGACTGGTCGTATATCCTAAGGTAATCCGTGCAAGAGTAATGAAGGAGCTTCCTTTCATGGCAACGGAAAACATTATGATGGACGCAGTTATGAAGGGCGGAAACAGACAGGAGCTTCATGAGAAGATAAGGCAGCACAGCATTGCCGCAGGTAAGGTCATCAAGGAGGAGGGCGGAGAAAACGATCTCGTTGACAGAATCGCCGCAGACCCCGACTTCATGACTACAAAGGAAGAAATCGAGGCAAAGCTCATCCCCGAAAATTACACGGGCAGAAGCGCAAGCCAGGTGACAGCATTCCTTGACAGGTGCATAAAGCCTGTCCTTGAAAAGAACAAGGATGTTCTCGGAGAAAAGGCTGAGCTTTCCGTATAATGAACGGATTGTGAAAATTGCAAAAATTCTTTACTATTTCTTGACTAATCGAAATCATTATAGTATAATACTGTAATGTATAAATTAACAGGATGTGCTTAGGCACAGAAACGGAGTGAAACATTTGAAAAGAGTGGCAAAGCCTGTGTTCTTTATAGTGCTGGCGGTTATACTGGCATTTACAGGCATAGTATTTTTCGGTGTTCATACCCAGTACGGCGATTTCACGACCACTATTATAAGAGGTGTAAGCGATATTCGTTGGGGTATTGATATCAGAGGCGGTGTTGACGTTACATTTACGTCACCGGCAGATTACGATGCGACCGATGACGAGGTCGATGTGGCAAAGTCGATCGTTGAAACAAGACTTGTTGCAAACAACATAACAGACTATGAGGTTTATGTTGATTATAACAGCGATAAGATAATCGTGCGTTTCCCGTGGCAGGCTGAGGATGACAGCTTTGATCCGGAAGCGGCTGTAAAGGAGCTTGGCGCTACCGCACTGCTCACCTTCAGAGAGGGCTCGGAAAAATCACTTTCCGACGGTCAGACATACGAGGATCTGCCCCTTATCATTTCCGGCTCGGACGTTGAAAAGGCTTCTGCCGTATATCAGCTCAAGAGCGGAAACAGCAAGGAATATGAGTATATGGTATCCTTAAAGCTGAAGGACAGCGGCAAGGAGAAGTTTGCAGAGGCTACAAAGAAGCTCGCTTCATCAAAGGGATACATCTCGACATATATGGATGACAAGTGCATTTCAACAGCTACCGTAAAAGAGGAAATCAGCGGCGGTGAGGCTACAATCAGCGGTAACTTTACGGCTGATGAGGCTAAGGCACTTGCAGACCAGATAAACGGCGGTGCGTTACCGTTCAAGCTGGAAACATCGAGCTTCAGCACGATTTCGCCCACACTCGGTACGGGTGCCCGTGACGCTATGGCAATCGCCGGCGTTATCGCATTCGGTCTTATTATGATATTCATGATCTCGCTGTACAGACTGCCCGGTGTAGTTGCCGTTATCGGTCTTATCGGACAGGTTGCAGGTACGTTCTGTGCTATAACAGGCTTCTTCCCGTTCTCAAACAGCTTTACGCTGACAATACCCGGTATCGCAGGTATCATTCTTGCAGTCGGTATGGGCGTTGACGCTAACGTTATCACGGGCGAGCGTATAAAGGAAGAAATAAACAGCGGCAAGACGATAGACACAGCGATAGCTACAGGCTATAAGAGAGCGTTCAGTGCAGTATTTGACGGTAATATCACAATGATTATCGTTGCTATCATACTTATGGGTGCTTTCGGTACTCCCGACAGCCTTGCTTCTACTATACTGAAGCCGGTATTCTTCATGTTCGGCGCTTCGACAGAGGGTACTATCTACTCATTCGGTTATACTCTGATGGTCGGCGTTATACTGAACTTCCTGTTCGGCATACTTGCGACAAGACTTATGACAATGTCGCTTTCCAGATTCAAGATATTCAGAAATCCCGCTCTTTACGGCGGAAAATCTGCAAAGAAGCGTGCCGCTGAAAAGGCTGCCGCAACGGAAGGCGGTGCTTCAAAATGAACAACAAAAAAGTATTTGATTTTATAGGATACAGAAAGGTACTCTTTCTGATACCGATCGTCATTGCTGTAATTACGGTTATCTTCAACTGCATATTCGGCGTTGAAATGGCTATTGAATTCAAGGGCGGTACGATGCTGACCTACAGCTATACCGGCGAAATTGACACAAATGCGGTAAAGAAGACGGTCGAGGGCGAAAACTACGGTGCTGTTACGGTAACTACGGGTTCTTCGATGAACAGTTCACTTGAAGTCGTTGAAATTTCATTCTCGTCTTCAGAGGGACTTACAGCTGATAAGCAGACAGCTTTATCGGATAAGCTCCAGCAGACCTTCAAGGATAACAGCCTTACGCTTGTAAACAGCCAGGATGTCAACCCCACATCAGGCACGGAGTTCTTCCTTAAGTGCCTTGTTGCGGTATTGTTCTCGTTTGTACTGCTCGTTATCTATATTGCGTTCAGATTCAAGAAAATCGGCGGCCTTTCGGCAGGTGTGTTTGCACTGGTAGCCCTTGTTCACGACTGCTTCATGGTTTATGCGGTGTTCGTGTTCTGCCGTTTCCCGATCGATGCAAACTTTATGGCGGTTGTTCTTACCGTACTCGGTAACTCTATCAACAATACAATCGTTGTATATGACCGTATCAGAGAGAACCGTAACCTTTACGGCAACTCGCTTTCACTCAAGGAACTTGTTAATATGAGTATCACTCAGTCGATAACACGTTCTGTAAACACAACTGTTACCACAGCCTTTGCCGTACTCGCAATCTGCGTTGTATGTGCAATCTGCGGCGTAACCTCGATAATGACATTTGCTATTCCTATGATGGCAGGTCTTATCTGCGGTACTTATTCTTCACTGTGTATCTCGGGTCCTCTGTGGGTACTCTGGCAGGAGAAGCACGGCAAGAATTATACAAACGCAGGAAACGGCGAAAGCAAGAAGGACACAAAGAATCTTGCTTCAAAGGGTACAGTAGACACAAAGAAGCTCATGGTATAATCACCTGCGGCTGATAATTCAATCAAAAATAAAAGCCGCATAGCACATAAAGTCTTTGCGGCTTTTGAATTTAGACAGATATTCATAAAACCAAATGGGAGAGATTTTTAAAAATCCCGGAGGATATTTTGAAAAGAGATATTACTAAAAAAATCACAACACATTTCGGTAAACTTATACGCAGTCCGAAGCTGTTGCTGACGCTGATAATTCCGCCGATAGCGGTAATTGTCATAGGGCTTGCGGTATTTGCGGGCAGCGGGCTTTATCCGTTTGGAGATAAAACGCTCGCATGGTGCGATATGCACCAGCAGGTGCTTCCTTTATTGCTCGACTTCAAGGACATACTTGAGGGCAAGGGGGATTTCTTCTTCAACTGGCAGAATGCCGGGGGAATGAATTTCCTAGGCGTGTTCCTGTTCTTTATATCAAGCCCGTTTTCGCTTCTTGTTGCATTTGTAGACAAGGCGGACATGATGCTGTTCATGAACATTATGACGCTTATGAAAATGGCCGTCTGTGCGATAACCGCAAATGCGTACTTCCGCACCTGCCATAAAAAGCTGGATGTGACATATTCGGCGCTTTTCAGCGTTATGTATTCGTTCAGCGGTTACTCTATGCTGTTCTATCAGAACACGGTATGGCTTGATGTAATGTACTTCTTCCCACTGCTGTTGATAGCGTTCAATTCGCTCATTAAGCATAAGCGCACAGGCGGACTTATATTCTGCCTTGTCGGAATGCTGGTGCTGAATTATTATCTCAGCTATATGGTGGTATTGTTCACGATACTGTATTTCGGTGTTTACATTTTTCTTAACAGAAAAAAGGGCAGTACAAAGGGCATTGCACCGAGGTTTATCATCGGCTGTGGTATAGCGGCGCTGATTTCCGCTGTTGTATGGCTTCCGAGCTTTGTACAGTATCTTTCATCCGCAAGGGGAGCGAACATACTCAAGGGTCTGTTTGATTCTGCGGTATTTGCAGGGATATATACAAATTTGCCGCTTATTTTCTGTACGGGCTTTTCCGTTGCGGCTTTCATCGTGTATTTTCTGCGTAGAAAGAGCAAGAACAGCAGATTTTATGCACTGCTTTCGTTTCTTACGCTTCTGCCGGTAGTGTTCGAGCCGATAAACAAGATGTGGCACACGGGCGACTATATGGCATTCCCTATGCGGTACGGCTATATGACTACGCTTATGATGCTGACCTTTGCGGCGGTGAAGCTGTCGCATACAAAGCCGGACGATTATGCACAAAAGAATAAAAAGCCTTATCTTATCGGAATAACTGCCGCCGGCGTTATCTATTTCGGTTTTACGATATGGTACTACTGTAACTGCAGATACGAACTGGATTCGTATGTTTCGACACTGTGGGGAAGCTCGGAGTCGTTCTTCCTGCTTTTGATTATCTTCTGCGGATTTACGGCACTGTATGTTCTGACTATGGCTTTCGGCGTTTTCAGAAAACTCACTTTCAAAGCGGTTTGTTCTGTACTGGCTGTAATTGTCGTAGCGGAGAGCGTTTTCAACGCAAACGTGTATATTGGCGCATCGGCATATACTCCCGTCAAGTACAACAATGCGATAGAGCTTCAAGGAAAAATCCCTGAGGACGATGATTTTTACAGGGTGAAGCTGACGCAGTGGCCGAAGAAATATTTTGACGCAAATCTTATAGGCGGACTGGGCTATCCCACCATCGCACATTATACCTCGCTTACATCGGAGGATTATATGTTTGCGATGAAACGGCTCGGCTACTCGTCCTACTGGATGGAGGTAACCGGCAACGGAGGCACGGCTCTTACCGACGCCGTTATGAATATAAAATATTATATAGAGAAATTCAGTGCAAGAGAGCCTGTGATTTATCGTGACAAGAACTATTCGATCTATGAGAGCGAATACTATCTGCCGCTCGGAATAGTGACCGACAGCGATCTTTCGCAATGCACGGAGCTGCCTAAGGCGGAACGCATAGTTATACAGGAATATCTTGCAAGGAATCTGCTTGACACGGGCAACGAGCTTCTGTTCACCGAGTATGAGCATACCGGAGAAAAGAATATACGGTATGCGCATCATGACGGGATATATTATTTCACGCCCAAGAGCGATACACGCATCGCAACGCTCAGCTACAAGCTGGATATAGGAGAAAAGCAGGCGCTGTATTTTGATTGCTTTGATCTTGTGACAAGAAATATCAACGAGCATATCAACGGTTCGTTTGCAATATATGTAAACGGCATCAAGCAGGATCTCTCGTTCCCGAATAAAGACAGCAACGGACTTTTATATCTCGGTACTTTCGAAAACGAGAAGGTAAGTATAGACGTTGACGTAAACGAAAGCACTTATTGCTCGAGCTACGGTATTTACGGGCTGTCGCTCGATAAGCTGGAGAAGGCTATCAACAAAACAAAAACCGCCGACCTTAAGGTTGACGGAGGAAATATAAGCGGAACGGTAGACAACGCAAAGAGCGGTCAGTGGCTGTTTTTGTCGGTGCCGTATGACAGCGGATTTTCCGCAACGATAAACGGCAAGTCTGCTGAGATATACCGTTCAATGTCGGGCTTTATGGCGGTGAAGCTGGAGGAAGGCAAAAACGATATAGCCTTCAGCTTCTGTCCCAAGGGACTTAAACCGGGTATTGTGCTTAGTATTGCAGGCTTTGCGGCACTGGCACTGTACATTATATTCCGTAAAAAGATAACGGTAATTGCCGATAAGGCGGAAGGTCTGTGCAGAATCGGCGTTTACGCATTGCTTGTTGCGGTGCTGGCGGCGGTGTATGTATTACCGCTAATCATATCAATAATAGGGAACATTTGTTCTCTGGCGGGCTGATTTTCAGAAAGGAAGTAATGAAAATGGATATTGGCGTATCAACGGCTTGTCTGTACCCACTCGAAACAGAAAAGGCTCTTTATGAGCTTGCAGAGCGGGGTGTAAAAAATGTTGAGATATTCGTAAATTCGATAGACGAGCTTGAAGGGCAGGTGCTTGTTGAGCTAAGAAGGATCATCGGTGAATACGGGATGAACGTAATATCCATGCATCCGTTTTCTTCGCCTATGGAAACGCTGTTCCTTTTCGGTGATTATCCACGCAGAACCGAATATCTGATAGACATTTACAAGAGGTATTTTGAGGTTATGGCGGAAATCGGTGCGGGCGTGTTTGTCCTGCACGGAGCTATCCTCAGCTCAAAGGTACCGGATGAAAGGTATATGGAGCGTTATCTGCGCCTGTTCCGCCTTGCAAAAGAATTCGGCGTTACGGTGGCACAGGAAAACATCTGCTACTGCAAGAGCAGCAGTGTAAGATTTATCGAGGATATGATCGGACAGCTCGGCGACGAGGTCAGATTTGTTGTAGATCTCAAACAGGCAAGAAGGAGCAATGTAGATCCGTTCAGGCTTCTGGATATAATAGGCGACAAGGTCGTACATCTTCATGTGAGCGACGGAAACGCAGGTTGCGATTGCCTGCCGATAGGAAAGGGCAGCTTTAACTTCAACCGTCTTTTCGGCGAACTTGAAAAAATAAATTACGATAAAGCAATGATAGTAGAACTTTACCGTGAGAATTACAGTAGCTATGACGAGCTTGCTGTGTGTGCGAATAATATGAAAAAGATATACGATAAGTATAAGATGGGGCTTTGATTACAGAAAACGCTTGAAAAAGCTGCGAAAGTGTGTTAAAATACATAAATACAGCAATATGGAAAAGGAAACCGAGAGGATCAGAGCGAAAGCGAGGAAAAACAGATGAAATGCCCGGAATGCGGATATGAGGACAGCAAGGTAATAGACAGTCGCCCTGCGGAAAATAAAATTCGCAGAAGACGTGAATGTCTGTCGTGCAAGTGCCGTTTTACGACCTATGAAATGGTGGAAACAATACCGCTTATGGTTGTGAAAAAGGATAATACCATTGAACCTTTTGACCGTGACAAGCTGATAAACAGGCTTGCGAGAGCTACGGTGAAACGTCCGGTACAAATCGAGGACCTTGAAAAAATGGTTGAGGATATTGTGCAGGAACTGAAGAACCAGTTCAGGCGGGAGGTATCGTCGGACGAGATCGGTGAGCTGGTACTGCGAAGGCTGAAGGATATAGACAAGGTGGCGTATATCAGATTTGCTTCGGTATATCGTGACTTTAATGATATAGACAGCTTTGTAAGAATAATTTCCGAGCTGAACGAGGAAAAATAGGATTTTTATCGGTGCCGTCCTTAAAGGACGGCATTGTTTTTAGCTTTACGGAAAGAACGCACGAGTTTTCAACATACAGGGATGCGGCTGTTGATAACTAAATATTGATAGCAGAAAACTGTATATTGTGGTTGTTTACATTTTGCACAATCGGAGAATATAACGGTTTAAAACCATTTGTGCAAAATTAAAATGAAAAAGCTGTTGACAAAGCTCGAAAAGCGTGATATAATAGACAAGCACTCAAACGAGAGGGCACAAAAACAGAGGGTACTTGAGAAAGTCCGAAACCGCTTGAACAGCGAGAAAGAGGGCAGTTGAGGGTACGAAGAAGGACTTAAAAAACCGGATGGAATAAACGGCGGAAGCACGATGACCGACTGGTAAAAAGTTCAAAACTCTGAAAAAAGAAATTTAAAAAATTTCAAAAAAGTGCTTGACAAACTCGAATGAATG
>ERZ1026848.1488-NODE-1488-length-12468-cov-30.180698_pt1 | contig 12468 bp, 10 predicted proteins | sample MGYA00380154_ERZ1026848 | MGnify/ENA primary metagenome ERZ1026848 (study PRJEB33269, sample SAMEA4719790) | human gut metagenome | biome: human-associated habitat; feature: organic feature; material: feces | place: Cameroon | collected 2013-10 ...
CCAGCGTGGCCTTTGACCTGCGCCAGGACGAGGCGTGGATCGCCGCCCACCAGTACGCCGCCGCTACGGAGCTGTTCTCCGGCGAGATCGGCGAGCTGCACGGTGTGCGCTTCGTGGAGACCACCGAGGCCAAGATCTACCGCGGCGGCGATCTGGCGGAGAATGCCCGCACCCTGACGGTCAGCGGCGCGGTGAACAACGGCACCGAGGTACCCTTCACCGGCGGTGCGGTGAAGGCCGACGCGCTGGCGGGACGCTATGTGCTCATCGGCGGCAAGCGCGTGAAGGTGGTCTCCAACACCACCGGCAAGCTGGTGCTGGAGCAGGCTGTCACCGCCACCGACAAGGCGGTGATCTATCCCGGCGAGGGCGGTAAGGACGGCTGTGCCGTGTACGGCTGCCTGTTCCTGGGCAAGGGCGCCTACGGCGTGGTGGATCTCAGCGAGGGCACGGAGGTCATCGTGAAGCCCCGCGGCTCCTCCGGTACCGCCGACCCGCTGGATCAGCGCTCCAGCGTGGGCTGGAAGGGCGTCCATGCCGCCGCTATCCTGTACGACGAGTACATGGTGCGCGTGGAGTGCGGCTCCAGCTATTCCGGCGAGGACAAGGCCAACTGACGCGGCGCGGGAGGGGCGGAAAACCCCTCCCGCCGTGAAGCGGAACTGTGAAAGGAGAAAGGCGTTATGAAAGAGCAGATGGTGACGATCTTCCTGCCCCGCGGCAGAAAGAACGAGGAGAACTTTGTGATCGTGTCCGTCAACGGACGGAGCTGGAAGATCATGAAGGGCGTGCAGGTGCAGGTGCCCGACTACGTGGCGGAGGTGCTGGAGAACAGCCGCATGATGGCGGAGACCGCCCGCCGCTATGTGGACGAGCGCGCCAACTGAGGTGCCGGATATGAGCAGGCTGACAGCGGGGCGGATGCTGGGCAGGGTGGACGCCCTGCTGCCCAACCAGTACAGCAGAGAAGAAAAAATGCGGTGGCTGGCGGAGGCGGAGGGCTTCGTGCTGCGGGAGGTACAGCAGCTGGCGGGGGCGCTGCCGGAGGTAACGGAGGACTATGTGCTGACGGCGGAGGCACCCTATGACCAGATGTACCGGTACTATGTGGAGGCGCAGATCCATTATGCCAACGGTGAGACGGCGCGGTACAATAACGCGGCAGCCCAGTGGAACAACGCCTTTCTGACCTACAAGGAATACTGCTGCCGCACGGCGGCGCCCCGCCGTACCACAGCGGCGCTGCGTCTGTTTTAAGGGGGTGGGGGAATGTTTTTTCCCAAACTGACAGTACCGCCGCAGCAGCGGATCACGGCAGACCGGTTTCTGGGACTGGACCGGCGGGGCGGCAGTCCCATGGGGAGCTTTCAGGAGATGGAGAACCTGTGGGCCGGCGGGTATCCGGTCATGGAGACGAGACCTGCCAGGGGTGTGGTGACCATGCTGAAGGCGCCTCACGGCCTGACATGCCGGGACGCGCCGGTGTGGGTGGACGGCCGGACGCTGTTCATCAATGGGCAGAAAACGGGGCTGGTGCTGACCGACGGCGACAAGCAGCTGGTGAGCATGGGCGCGTACCTGCTGATCTGGCCGGATAAGAAGTACATCAACACGCAGGATCTGACGGAGTACGGCGGACTGGAGAACCGTACCGTTACCACGGGAGAGGTGACGGTGTCGCTGTGCAGGAGCAGCGGCGAGGAGCTGGGCAGCTACTCTATCGGGGAGGAAGCCCCTGTGTCGCCGGGAACGGGCAGCCTGTGGATGGATACGGCGGACGGCGAGCCGGTGCTCAAGCGCTATGACGGCAGCTCGTGGCTGGAGGTGGAGAACGTGTGCACCAGAGTGGCAGCCACCGGTATCGGACGGGGCTTCGCCGCCGGGGACGGCGTGACTGTGCGGGGCTGTGAGACAGAGGGCGTGGACGGGCTCTATCCCTTACAGGCGGCGGGTGAGAACTGGATCGCGGTGCCGGGGATGTGCCGGACGGCGGGCAGCCAGACGGCGGCAGTGACGGTGGAGCGTACCATCCCGGACATGGACTTTGTGGTGGAGCAGGGCAACCGGCTGTGGGGCTGCAAGTACGGCATCGTCAACGGAAAGCCGGTGAATGAGATCTACGCCAGCAAGCTGGGGGACTTCCGGAATTGGAACAGCTTTGCGGGCTTGAGCACCGACAGCTATGCGGCGGCCAGAGGCTCCGACGGCGTGTTTACCGGCGCGGCGGCGTGTCTGGGCGGCGTCATCTTTTTTAAGGAGGACTGCATGGAGCGGGTGTATCCCAGCGCGGCGGGCGCCCACCAGATCGTGACGCTGCGGTGTTCCGGCGTGAAGAAGGGCTGCGGCGGCAGCGCGGCGCTGGTGGATGGGACGCTGCTCTATGTGGGGTTGAACGGCGTGTACGCCTTCGACGGCAGTATGCCGGTCTGCGTGTCGCAGCCGCTGGGAAATGTGCGGCTGGAGGACGCCGCGGCCGCCGGATGGAACGGCCAGTACTGGCTGGCGGCGCGGGACGCTGCGGGCAAGCGCCATGTGCTGGTGTACGACACCGTCCACGGTCTGTGGCACAGGCAGGATGACGCGGATATCATGGCGTTTGCCGTGTGTGACGGGGCGCTGTACGGACTGGAGCGCGGCGGTGCGCTGCTGGATATGACCGGCGGCAGCGGTACGCAGGAGGAGACGGTGCGGTGGATGGCGGAGACAGGTGAGCTGGGACTGTCAACGCCGGAGAGCAAGTATCTGACGCGGTTGGAGCTGCGGGTGCAGCCGGAGGATCGGGCGCGGCTGGAGGCGCTTGTCAGCTATGACGGCGGGCGGCGCTGGGAGACGCTGGGGGAGGTCATCGGCGGCGATGGACAGACCCGCGGCTACCTGCTGCATCTGCGGCCCCGGCGGTGCAGACAGCTGCGTCTGCGGCTGAAGGGTGCGGGGCGGTGCCGGGTATACAGCCTGTCGGCAGTGTATGAGAAGGGGAGTGACGGCCCGTGAGCACACTTACCATGCCCGCCTGTCCCACAGGCACCTTGCAGCAGCAGGTGATGCAGCAGTATTCCTACCTGTTCCAGATGGTGCAGCAGCTGAATCTGGCGCTGGAGCAGCTGGAGCAGACGGGAGGCGGCGTGCGCCCCACTTATGTGGCTGCCGCCGGCGGTGCGGCGAGCGGGACGAAGCAGACGGAGGCGGATCAGCAATACCAAAAGCTGCGGACAATGATCATCAAAACGGCGGATCAGGTGCGGCGCACGACAGAGGAACTGACGGCGCGGCTGGAGGAGGAATATGTGGCGGTGTCGGACTTCGGGAGCTATGTGGCGTCCCTCAGCGCCTATCTGGAGGCAAACCCGGAGGCCGTCACACAGTATTACAGTTTTTTCTCCGACCTGAAGACCAATGTAGAGGCAGTGGACGCCGCTTTTCAGCACTATAAGGTGGGTACGGAGGGTTATATCCGCACGGGCATCGTCTATTACGACGGCGCGGTACCGGTGTACGGCGTGGCGGTGGGACAGGATCTGACCTGCCGGGAGGTGGACGGCGAGAAGATCGTGGAACAGAACAACTTCCGGGCGGTGTTCACAGCCACGCGGCTATCCTTCTGGCAGGATGCCACGGAGGTGGCCTATGTGTCCAATAACCGGCTGTATATTACCAACATCACGGTACTGGGCGGTATCGCCATTGGCGCATGGAGCGTGGAGGCGGCGGAGAGCGGTCTGACGTTTCGATGGATCGGAGGGTGAGAGATGAGCATCACACTGGATACGGTGAACTGGGGGAGCGCACCGAATATCGGCGTCACGTTCTCCTATGACAGCCAGCGGTCCGGGCAGGATATGCTCTACCGCATCTATGCGTCACTATCGCCGGTGACGGGCGGCTCTTATTTCGGTTATCCCGTTTATATCTCGCTGTACCTGGACGGGACGTGTGAGGTCAGCGGCGCTACGGTGAAGGCGGCGCTGCCGGAACGGTGGAGCAGCAGTATTGAATATGACAGCGGGTGGATCACAGTCTCCGGGAAAAGCGGCGGCGCCACGGCGTTGACGGTGCGGCTGTACAGCGGCTCCGGCTCCAGCCGTGACCAGCGGTACAACTATTCGCTGGAGGTGGAGCCGGGCAGCTCGCTGGAGGATTTCAAGCTGGCAGCGGGGGATGCCACCATCGGGCAGACGGGGACGCTGACGGTGACGAAGCCGGGCGGCGGCTATGAGTTCCGGTTCTCCTACACCTTTGGCGGCAGCTCGGGTACATTGAGCGGCGCTTCGCTGAAGCAGGTAAGCTATACGGCGGCGAAGGCGGTATATCAGTGGGCGGTGCCTGCCGCGCTGGCCAATCAGATCCCCGACGCACTGTGGGGCGTGGGCACCATGACCATGGCGATCTACGACGGCGGCGACTATATCGGCAGCTTGCAGGCGTCCTTTACCGCCTATGTGCCGGAATCCATGCGGCCTACGGCGACCTTGCAGGTGACGGTGGTCAACGACAATGCGGTGGTAAAAGGGTGGAATCTGTGCTTGCAGGGAGTGAGCCGCCTGCAATACACCGTGAAGGCGTCCGGTAAGGGCGGTGCGTCCGTGAGAACGTGCAGCTTCAGCTTTGCGGGGCAGACGGTGACGGGTACCTCCGGCACCACGGCACGCATCGGCTCAGCGGGCACCATGAAGCCATCCGTCACAGTGACGGACAGCCGCGGACGGTCGGCCACGGTGACGGGCAGCGCCATCAAGGTATATGCCTACCACCTGCCGGTGATCTCGGCCAGCAGCGTGGTGCGGTGCGGCGCAGACGGCGGTGCGGCGGATGACGGCGCGTATCTGAAGGTGCAGTGTAAGGCATCCTGCGCCGATGTGGAGAACCGAAACACGGTGAAGATACAGGCGCGTTACCGCCCCATGGGCGGCGACTGGAGCGGCTATACGGCACTGAGCAGCGGGGTGGAGAAGCTGATCGGCGGCGGTCTGGCGGCCACGGCCTCCTACGAGGTGGAGCTGTCTGCCATGGATACGGTGGGCAGTGTGCGGACGGTGCGGTATACGGCGTCCACGTCTCAGGTGACGCTGCATCTGCGTAACGGCGGAAAGGGCGCGGCCTTCGGCAAATACGGGGAGCGGGAGGCGCTGGAATGCGCGTGGCCGGCGGTGTTTTACGGGGACGCGGAGGTGGCCGGTGAATTGACGCTGGGCGGCAGGCCACTGACGGAGGTGCTGTGGCCGGTGGGCAGCGTGCGATTCACTGCGGAGGATGTGCCGCCGCAGCCCTCACCGGAAAACGCGGTGTGGGAGAGCGCCGTCACCGGCATCGAGGGACTGTACGCATGGCGCAGGATCACATGAGGAGAAAGGACGGAACGAATGGCATCCACATACAGAATGGTGGCATACGGCTCGCAGGGCGACGCGGTGCGGCAGCTGCAAGGCGAGCTGAACAAGCACGGCTATCAGTTGAACGAGGACGGTATCTTCGGCAAGAAGACGAGATCCGCCGTGCGGGATTATCAGAGGAAGAACAATCTGCGGCTGGACGGTATTGCCGGCGACGAGACGTGGGGCAGCCTGATGGCGCCTGCTCCGGCAGAGCCGGAGGCACCGCCTGCGCCTGTAGCCAAGCCGTCGGCAAGGACGGCACGGGAACTGGAAAGACTGGAGAAGGGCTATACGCCCTCGGCGGATGTGACGGCGGCGCTGGCGTACCGCGACAGTATAGAGGCGCTGCGGCCCGAGGCATACAAGTCTGTCTACGGGCAGCAGCTGGCGGCGCTGTACGACGACATGACGGGCCGGGAGCCTTTTTCCTACGAACCGGAGGAGGACGCCGCCTTTGCCCAGTACGCCCGGATGTACCGGCAGAAGGGACACGCCGCCATGGAGGATACCATGGGGCAGACGGCGGCACTGACCGGCGGCTACGCCTCCAGCTATGCGGAGACCGCAGGGCAGCAGGCATACGAGCGGTATATGCAGGAGCTGATGGCCATGCTGCCGGAGTTTCAGGAGCAGGCGCAGAAGACCTACGACCGGGAGGGGCAGGCTCTGCGGGAGCAGTATGACCTGCTGGACAGACAGGAAAAGCAGCAGTACGACCGCTGGCAGGATGATCTGTCTGCGTGGGAGCGGCAGTACGCACAGGCACAGGCGCAGTACGACAGCGCCGGGCAGCAGGACAGAAAACTGTATGAAACGGCGCTGGCCCACTACCGCAGCATGGCACAGCAGGAGCAGAAGCTGTCTGCCTCCGGCGCGGAGGTGGACCGAGGCGAGACAACGGTCTCCGGCGGGGAATCCCTCAGCTCCACGGCGGCGGACAGCCTGTACCGGGCGATGGGGAACTATCTCAAGAGAGGAAAGACGCAGGAGGCCGCGGCGCTGCTGGGACAGTACAGCGGCCGCGTGACCCCTGCGCAGAGAAAGCGCTTTGAAAAGCTGTTCACCAGCCATGGACAGCCAGCGGCACTGTGACCGACTGGGAAAAACTGTTGCATTCACAGACGGTGTATGATACTATATCGTCGGCGCAGTGGTGCGGGGCGGCGTGTGCGCTGCCCCGCACGCTTTATAAGCACTGCCGAAAGGAGAAAAACATGGAGAAAAAAGGAAATTTCCTGCGTAGAACGGCAGGTCTGATGGCGCTTCTGCTGGCCCTGAGCCTTTTTGCGGCGGGGTGCGGAGAAAAGCCCGTTGAGCCGGATGCACCGGATACGCCGGATGCGGACACGCAGCCCAAGCCCACGGATATCGTGTTGGTGGAGCCGGATGCCCCGGAGGTACCGGTGGATTTTGAGACGGCACAAAAGACGTGGCCTGACGTCTATGCCTATATGAAGATCCCCGGCGCCAGCAACATGGCCATCCGGGAGGGCAACTTCCTGGTGCAGCGGCCCGGTGACGACGACTACTATCTGAACCGCGACTTGGACGGCAAGGACAACAAGGCCGGTACGATGTACACACAGGCCAGCCTGAATAAGCCGGATATGAGCGATCCCGTGACGGTGATCTACGGCCACAATATGCGTAACGGCACCATGCTGGGCGGACTGCTGAACTACGCCAACGCTATGCACTTCGAGGATAAGCCGGTGGTGGAGATCTATCAGCCGGGACGGAAGATGACGTACCGTATTTTTGCGGCGATCCCCTATAACAGCAGCCTGATCCTGGGAAACCACGATTTCACGAATGAACAGGAGTTCGCGGATTTCTTCGCGGCGCTGGGTAAGGCCGCTGCGGATAAGAACTACACCAGCACCGATGACAAAAATGCGTTTTGCCCGTTTGTCGGCAGCGTACATGTGAACACCGACGATCTGCCGGTGTGGGGCGATAAGGTCATCATCATGTCCACCTGCATCGGCGACGACCAGTATCGCTATCTGATGCTGGCCAAGCTGGTGGAGGATTCCAATGAACCGCTGGAGATGACCCGCGAGGAGGCTGAAAAGGCAGGTCTGACCGACCACATCATCGGCCTGGCACCGGCGAAGGACGCGGCGGGCGGCGCGGACGCCGCTGCCCCAGTGGGGACGGGTACGGCGAAGCAGGATGCAGCCAAGACCGATACCTCGAAAAAGGGCAATTGAACAAAAAGACAACCGGAACGTGAAAAAGCCTCTCCCACTTCGGGAGAGGCTTTTTTGCGTGCTTACAGCGTATCCGGAAGCGTAAAGCGCGTCCACGGCTCTGTGTCCGGCGGCGGACAGGCGAAGGTCATGGCCTCGCCGGTCTGGGGGTGGGCGAAGGACAGGCGATACGACCAAAGGGCAATGGGCCACGGCGCGTCGGACGCGCCGTACTTGCGGTCGCCGGACAGGGGGAGATCACGGGAGGCGAACTGTACGCGGATCTGGTGGGTACGGCCGGTGTGGAGCCGAACGCGCACCAGTGTCAGACCATCGGAGCTGTCCACGGTGTCGTAGGACAGCCGGGCCTCCCGGGTGTCCGGCGAGGGGGCGTCCGCCACGTAGGTGACGCGGCGGCGGGTGTCCCGCGCCAGCAGGTCTGTTAAGGTGTCAGCGGGTTGGGCGGGCGTACCGCAGAGGACGGCCAGATACTCCTTGGAAAAGCGATGCTCCCGGATCTGCTGGGACAGCAGGGAGGCGGCCACGCGGCTGCGGGCAAAGACCATGACGCCGGCGACCTGTGCGTCCAGACGGTGGACGGTGCGGATGCAGTCGGTGTGCAGGTAGGCGCGGAGCAACTCCGGCATACCGCCCGGCTCGTCGGTGGACACCACGCCCGCCGGCTTGACCGCCACCACGATGCGCGTGTCCTGATAGAGTATGTCCATGGGTCCCACCTCCTGTTCCGGCTCAGTGTAGCACAAAGCGGCGGGGGATGCAAATTTTTGCTTGACAAGGGAGGTCTAATAGGTTAGACTACAAACAAGAGGTCTAACGATGTAGACTACAAAAAGGAGGGGTTAGGATTGGAAACGCCGAAGATCTTTGACAGCGAGCTGCGGTTCTGCGAGATCCTGTGGGAGCATCAGCCGGTGAAGAGCAGTGAGCTGGTGCGGCTGTGCGCCGAGAAGCTGGGGTGGAAGAAGTCCACCACCTATACGGTCATCAAGCGGCTGACCGAGCGGGGCGTTGTCAGGACAGAGGACGCCGTGGTGACGGCGCTGGTGTCCCGCGGCGAGGTGCAGTGCGCCGAGAGCCGCGCCTTTGTGGAGCGGAATTTCCGCGGGAGCCTGCCCGGTTTTCTCAGCGCCTTTGTGGGCGGGCGCGGACTGTCGGCGGAGGAGGCGGACGAGCTAAGGCGGATGATCGCCGAATTTGAGGAGAAGCGAAATGACTGATGTATTTCTGAGGATCGTGGAGCTTTCGTGGCAGGCGGGGGTGCTGGCGCTGGCGGTGATGCTGGCGCGGCTGGCGCTGCGCCGGGCGCCCAAGTGGGCGGTATGCCTGCTGTGGGTGCTGGTGGCGGTGCGGCTGGTGCTGCCCTTCTCCCTGCAAAGCCCGGTGAGCCTGCAGGCGGCGCAAAGCCCTGTGACGGCGGCGCTGTACGAGCTGCCCCAGACACAGGAGGCGGCGCAGAAAACGGACGAGGTGCTGTCCGGCGGCTCGGCGGAGCCGGTGACACCGCTGCCGCCGGCGGAAATCGTGACGGCACAGCCCGTACCGGCGCTCAAGCCGGTGATGACCGTGTCGCTGTTGGCGGCGATCTGGCTGGCGGGCGTGGTGATGATGCTGACGTATATGCTGGTCAGCTATCTCGGCATCTACCGCCGGGTGCGCACGGCGGTGCGGCTGGAGGACAACGTGTACCGCTGCGGCTCGTGGGGAACGCCCTTTGTGCTGGGGCTGCTCCGTCCCCGCATCTACGTGCCGGAGGGTATGGACGACGCGGCGCTGCCGCAGGTGCTTGCCCATGAGCGGTGCCACATCCGGCGGGGCGACTACCTCGTAAAGCCGCTGGCATTTCTGCTGCTGGCGCTGCACTGGTTCAACCCGGTGCTGTGGGCGGCGTATGTCCTGCTGGGGCGGGACATGGAGAACGCCTGTGACGAGCGGGTGCTGCGGGGCGTGGACGGCGCGGGGCGCGCCGCCTATTCCCGGGCGCTGGTGGCCTGCGCCGTGCGGCAGCGTCCGGCGGCGGTATGCCCGCTGGCCTTCGGCGAGGTGGCGGTACAGGAAAGGGTGAAGAATGCCATGAACGGGAAAAAACCGGCTGTATGGGCGGCGGTCTTGCTGGTCATCGCAGCGGCGGTCATCGCCGTGTGCTTCCTGACCAGCCCCGGCCGGCGGGGGCCGTCGGCTGACGGTGCATGGGACGCAAAGACGCTGTATGACCTGCGGACGCCCTACGTGGGCGACCCCTCCGCCGTGGGCAGGATCCTGAACGCTGTCGGACTGGATAAAATGGGCGCGGACAGCGACTGGGACTTCACCATGCAGCTCAGCACAGAGCAGGAGCCCTACGGCCTGACGCTGCTGTACACCTACGACAGCGAGAGCTTTTTGGGTCACGGGCCGACATGGGCGCAGCGGATGCGCGCCAGCGGCTATCTCACCATGGCGCTCATCGACAATCTGGCGTGGGTGGCGTGGCAGGAAAACGGCACGGAGACGGGCCGGGTCACCAATGACGGCGCCTACGATATCGCGGCGGCGCGGCAGAGCGTGGACGGCCTGCGGCAGCTGATCGAGCAGCTTGAGGCGGACATAGCCGGCGGCGCTGTGGGCGGTACGCGGCAGGTATATTACAGCCCCGCCGCTGTCACCCGGGAGGACGGCGTATCCGCCCGTCTGGCGGATGTGACCTATCAGAATAACTGGCTCACCGGCGAGCTGCTGGTCACGGTGCCGCCGGAAATGGCGGCGCAGGGCGCGGGCGGCGCGGCCGCCATGCTGCAGGAGTTCGGACTCATCACGCAGGTGGACGACGGCGAGACGCAGCGCACCGGCGGCGACGTCCGGGTGGAGAGCGGTGCGGACGGCCTGACGCTGTACCAGCCCTTTGATCTAGGCATCCAGCTCTCGGCGGAGCAGGGCTTCACCGTGCGTTTCTGGGCGGGCGATATGGGTCCCATGACGGTGGAATACACCGCGGCGGGGGCTGCGTCTGAGGAGATCACGCCATGGCCCAGTGAAATGGAGAACGACCCTGTCAGCATCGACCCGGCGGATTACGGCATCGTGTATGATGCCGCGCACCTGCCGGACTGGGAGACGTGTCCCCTCAGCTACCTGTGCGCCTACCTGCTGGGCAGCGACGGCGCGTATACCGAGGGCGCTGCCGATACGCTGGCGGCGCGGTACCGGCAGGCGCCCAACACGGTGCAGAACTATCTGAACAAGCTGGCGGCAAAGTATGAGGGCGTGGATCAGCGGCTGCTGGCACGGATACAGCTGGCTTCGGATGAGGGCGCGCCCTCCGGTACGTCGCTGATCGGCGCGCTGTACAACGAGGCGTTCGACTATACGGACGGCGGCAGCAGCGGACACTACACCTACCGGGTGCCGCAGCTGCTGGCGGAGACGAAGGATGCCAAGGCCATCAACCGCGAGATCGCCGACCGGTACGGACCTATCGTGGAGGAGGCGTTGGCGAGTAAAGAGGACGGGATAGGCATCTCCTGCCGGTATGTGGCGTGGACCAGCTACCAGTACGGCGATATCCTGTCGCTGATCGTGTCCTGCGGCTGGAACTACGATGCGACCGAGGAGGGCGTGTACCTTTACGACACCGCGGCGGGGACGCGGCTCACCACGACGGAGCTGCTGACGGCGCTGGGCGTGGACGAGACGGTGTTTCTGGACACCGTGCGCCGTGTGGCGGCGGAGCGGTTCGACGCGAAGTACAGCCAGACGGGCGCGGCGGCGGAGGAGGTGGCGGAGCGCCGGGCGTGGACACTGTCCGACGCCAACATCAACATGGACATAGGAGTCTATCCAGACGGCGCGGGCTGGCTCTATGCGGTGGTACCCATCGGCTCCATCGCGGGCGCAAGCGCCTACGAGCAGGTGCTGCCGCTGGGTCTGCGGGGATGAAAACTTTGGAAATCGCGCCGCTTTTTTCGCCGGATGTCTTTTCAAAGCGGGCAGAGGGTGATACAATAGTACCCGATTGAAAGACATGAAAGGAGCAGTTTCCATGAAAAAGAGCATTCTGCGGGAGTACGCCCGCCTCATCGCCCGCAGCGGCGTCAACGTCCAGCCGGGACAGGAGGTCTTTATCGCCGCCGAGCTGGATCAGCCGGAGTTCGTGAAGATGCTGGTGGAGGAGTGCTACAAGTGCAAGGCCAAGAAGGTGGTGGTGGACTGGGACTACCAGCCCCTCCAGAAGCTGCACTTCCGCTACCGCACGCTGACCACCCTGTCCAAGCTGGACAACTACGAGGAGGCCCGCTGGCAGCACTATGTGGACACCATCCCCTGCCGCATCTACCTGCTCAGCGAGGACCCGGACGGTCTCAATGGCATCAACCAGGAGAAGATGGCCAAGAGCCAGCAGCGCAAGTACCCCATCATCAAGAAGTACCGCGACCAGATCGAGAACAAGTACCAGTGGTGCATCGCCGCCGTACCCGGCGAGGCGTGGGCCAAGAAGCTGTTCCCCAACCTGCGGAAGTCCCAGGCGGTGGAGAAGCTGTGGGAGGCCATCCTGTCCACCAGCCGTGCGCTGGAGGGCGACCCCGTGGCCAACTGGGACGCCCACAACAAGGATATGCACGACCGCTGCGCCTACCTCAACGGCCTGCACATCCGGGAGCTGCGCTACAAGAGCGCCAACGGCACCGATTTTCAGGTGGGCATGATCCCCGAGGCCCAGTTCTGCGGCGGCTGCGAAAAGAGCCTGCAGGGCATCGTCTTCAACCCCAATATCCCCACGGAGGAGTGCTTCATCTCCCCCATGCGGGGCAAGGCGGAGGGCATCGTCTACGCCACCAAGCCCCTGAGCTATCAGGGGCAGCTCATCGACGGCTTCTGGATCCGATTCCACGAGGGCAAGGCCGTGGAGTGGC
>ERZ1026848.1489-NODE-1489-length-12448-cov-8.068184_pt1 | contig 12448 bp, 7 predicted proteins | sample MGYA00380154_ERZ1026848 | MGnify/ENA primary metagenome ERZ1026848 (study PRJEB33269, sample SAMEA4719790) | human gut metagenome | biome: human-associated habitat; feature: organic feature; material: feces | place: Cameroon | collected 2013-10 ...
GCCCCAGGCCCCTGGCCGCCCGCCGGAGTTCTACGCCCGGCAGGCCACCCGCACCGTCCGCAGCCGCACCTTCTGGCTGATGCTGGTCATGGGGATTCTGGTGTTCGTGATCCTGTTTTTCCAGCTGTACCACCTTCAGATCACCCGGCATAAGGAGCTCCAGACCAAGGCTCTGGACCAGCAAACCCGCCAGACGGTGGTTTCCGCCTTCCGGGGCACCATCTACGACCGCAACGGCAGCCAGCTGGCGGTGTCCGTGTCCACGGAGACGGTTTTTCTCTCCCCCAAGGATCTGAAAAAGCAGCTGGACGACGAGGAAGCCCGCCTGGAGGGGATCCGCCAAAAGAACGCCGCCCTGGAGGAGGGCCAGACGCCCCTGTCCGAGGAGTCTGAGGTCCACTGGACCTACGATTCCCTGGCCGCCAGCCTGTCGGAGCTCCTGGGCGTCTCCCAGGAGAGCATCCGCGAGCACATGGACCGCACAGACTCCCAGTACGAGGTCCTGGCCAAGAAGGTGGACGAGGAAACGGCGGACAAAATCCGCCAGCTCATCAACGACACCGGCGTCCATGGCGTATACCTGTCAGCCGACGCCAAGCGGGTGTACCCCTACGGTTCCCTGGCCTCTCATGTTCTGGGCTTTGTGGGCACCGACAACACCGGCCTGTACGGCCTGGAGTCCCGCTATGACAAATACCTCCAGGGCCAGACCGGCCTGGTGGTCACCGCCAAGGACGAACGGGGCAACCCCCTTCCCTATGAATACGAGCAGTATTTCGCCGCCCAGAACGGTCAGGACCTGGTCCTGACCCTGGACGCCAACGTCCAGTATTACCTGGAAAAATATGTAGGTGAAATGGCCGATAAATACGGCGCGGAGAACGGCGCCACCGGCATCGTCATGGACGTCAAGACCGGCGGTGTTCTGGGGATGGTGTCCTACCCCACCTATGACCTCAATAACGCCTTTACCGTCCAGAACGACCTGTTCAAAAAGAATCTCACCGACACCTCCGATCAGCTGCTGAAGCAGTGGCGCAACAAGACCCTCAACGACACCTACGAGCCCGGCTCTACCTTCAAGATCCTCACCATGTCCGCCGCCATGGAGGAGGGGCTCATCAATATGAACACCACCTATACCTGCACCGGCGGCATCCATGTGTCCGACGCCACCATCCACTGCACCGGCACCCACGGCACCCAGACCCTGAAGGAGGCCGCGGCCCATTCCTGCAACCCCGCTTTTATCACCTTCGGTCTGCAGCTGGGCAACGAGAAGTTCTATGAATATATGAACGACTTCGGCCTCATGCAGGGCTCCGGCGTGGATCTGGACGGCGAGGCCAGCGGCGTGTTCGCCAGTCCCGAGAGCTTCACCCAGCTGGACCTGGCCTGCTACGCCTTCGGCCAGAACTTCAACGTCACCCCCATGGCCCTGATTGCGGCCCAGGCGGCCTGCGTCAACGGCGGCTATCTGCACGCCCCCTATCTGGTGGAGCAGATCGTGGACAGTGACGGCAACGTCACCTATCAGCATGACAACACGCCCGTGCGCCAGGTCATCAGCGAGGAGACCAGCGCCCATGTCCGGGAATGTCTGGAATATGTCGTATCCGACGGCACCGGCCGCAACGGCCAGGTGAAGGGCTACCGCGTAGGCGGCAAAACCGGCACCGCCGACAAGGGCCAGACCGGCGACCTGGTGGTCTCCTTTGTCAGCTTTGCCCCGGCGGACGATCCCCAGGTCATCATCCTGGTGACCATGGATACTCCCAGCCGCAGCGCCGGCACCTCCGTGTCCGGCGGCAGCATGGTGGCCCCTGTCAACAGCAAGATCATGGCGGATATCCTGCCCTATCTGGGCATCGAGCCCACCTACAGCGCCGAGGAGCTGCTGGGCGCGGATACCACCGTTCCCTATGTCATCGGCAGCACCGTGGAGGATGCCAGGAGCCGTATGGAGGCCCGGGGCTTCACCTGCAAGGTGGTAGGCTCCGGCGGCACCGTCACGGACCAGACCCCTGCCGGCGGCGCGGTGATCCCCGGCAAGGCCACGATCATTCTCTATGCCGGGGCCGAAAAGCCCAACACCATGTACACCGTTCCCCAGCTGGTGGGCAAAACGGCGGCGGAGGCCAACGTGGCCGCCACCAACGCCGGGCTCCTGGTGCGGTTCAGCGGCGCCACGCAGACCACCTCCGGCAATATCCGGGTGCTGAGCCAGAGCCTGGAGGCCGGGCAGCAGGTGCCTGCCGGCACGGTGATCACCGTCCAGCTGGGCGATACCAATATGTCAGACTAAGGGAAAGGAGTCCCCTCTGTGGATCTGCGGGACCTGCTGGCAGGCGTTCCCATCCGGGACGCATCGCCGGACCTGCCCCGGGACGTCACCGGCGCAGGCTATGATTCCCACACGATACAGCCCGGTCAGGCGTTTGTGGCCATCCACGGCGCCGCCGCCGACGGCCACGACTATACGGCTCTGGCCCGGCAGCGGGGCGCGTCCTGCGCCATATCCACCCATCCGGTGGAGGGCCTGCCCTACGTCATTGTCCCCGACACCCGGCAGGCCCTGGCCCGGATGGCCGGAAACTTCTTCCGCCACCCGGACCGGGAGCTGCACCTCATCGGCGTCACCGGCACCAACGGAAAAACCTCCGTGGCCTGGCTGACGGCAGGCATGCTCCAGACCCTGGGCATACGGACCGGTCTCATGGGCACCAACGGCTGCCGCATCGGGGACACGGTCCTTCCCTCCCGCCGCACCACCCCCGAATCCTGGGAGGTGCAGCGTCTGCTGCGGCAAATGGCCGATTCCGGGTGCACCCACGCGGTGATGGAGGTATCCTCCCACGCATTGGCACTTGACCGCGTCTGCGGCTTGGCGTATACTATAGCCGCTTTCACCAATCTCAGCCGGGACCACCTGGACTTTCACGGCACCATGGACCGCTATGCGGAGGCAAAATCCGCACTGTTCCGCCAGTGCGGGCAGGCCGCCGTGAACCGGGATGACCCGTGGGCGTCCCGCATGGTCCGGGACTGCGTCTGCCCCGTGTATGGCTATGGCATCCGCAGCGGCGACCTGCGGGCCGAGGACGTGGTCCTCTCCCCCGCCGGCGTCCGCTTCACCGCCCGGGAGGGCGCGTCGACGGTTCCCGCCGCCGTTCCCATCCCCGGTATGTTCACCGTGTACAACACCTTGGCGGCCCTGTCCATTGCCCGCCTGTCGGGCATTTCCCTGGCGGACGCGGCAAAGGCGTTGGGACAGTCCCGCTCCGTTCCGGGGCGGATGGAGCCGGTACCGGTGCCGGGGCGCGGCTATCGCGTGTTCATCGACTTTGCCCACACGCCGGACGCCATGGAAAACGCCCTGAAAACCGCCCGGTCCATGACCTCCGGACGGCTCATCGCGGTGTTTGGCTGCGGCGGCGGCCGGGACCCCGGCAAGCGCCCCCTGATGGGCGCGGCGGCCTCCCGATACGCCGACCTGACGGTCCTCACCTCCGATAATCCCCGGGCGGAGGACCCGCTGGCCATTATCCGGGATATCCTCCCGGGCATCACCGGCAGCCATCAGGTGGTGCCGGACCGCCGGGAAGCCATTTTCCGGGCTCTGTCCCTGGCCCGCAGCGGTGATACCGTTCTCCTGTGCGGCAAGGGCCACGAGACCACCCAGGAAACAGACGGAAAGCTGCTGCCATTGGATGAAAGGCAGATCATTGCGGAATATATAAACGGAAGCTGACCACGTCCCCACGGGACGGGAAGGAGAGAACATGATGGAAATTATTCTGGCAGGCGTCGTAAGCCTGGCGATCACCCTGGCAGCCGGTAAGCTGCTGATCCCCGCCCTGATCCGGCTGAAGGCCGGGCAGAGCATCAAGGAGGTTGGCCCCACCTGGCACAAGGGCAAACAGGGCACTCCCACCATGGGCGGCCTGATGTTCATCATCGGCATCGGCATCGCCATTCTGATCCTGGGCTGGAAGGGCATGCTGGAGGGGAACTTCACCCACCTGTATGTCTATGTATTCGCCCTGGTATTCGGCGTCATCGGCTATATCGACGACTATCAGAAGGTGAAGCATCACCACAACACCGGCCTCACCGCCCCCCAGAAGTTCCTGCTTCAGCTGGCGGCGGCCATTGCCTTCCTGTGTCTCATGCGGTACGAGGGCATGCTGAGCCCCAACCTGTATATCCCCTTCTTCAACACCCATCTGGTGCTGCCGTGGGTGGTGTATATGATCTTCGCCGCCTTCGTCATCATCGGCACCGTCAACGCCGTGAACATTACCGACGGCATCGACGGTCTGTCCTCCAGCGTCACGGTGCCGGTGGCCGTATTCTTCGCGGTGCTGGGCGGCATGTGGCAGGGCTTCGGCCAGCTGGGCGTTTTTGCCGGCGCTCTGGTGGGCGGCCTGCTGGGCTTCCTGTGCTATAACCACTATCCCGCCAAGGTGTTCATGGGCGATACCGGCTCCCTGTTCCTGGGCGGCGCGGTGGCAGCCCTGGCCTTCGCCTATGACATGCCCCTGATCCTGCTGCTGGTAGGCTTTGTCTATCTGTGCGAGACGCTGTCCGACATCATCCAGGTGACGTATTTCAAGCTCACCCACGGCAAGCGGATCTTTAAGATGGCCCCCCTCCACCACCACTTCGAGATGTGCGGCTGGAAGGAGACCAAAATCGTGGCGGTATTTGCCTCCGTCAGCGCCCTGTTCTGCGTTCTGGCTTATCTGGGCGTTATGGATCGCTTCGGCGCATAACCAAAAGCATTTCGGAAAGGAGGGGAGCCCATGGCCCTGCGTACAAGCAAACGACGTCCCGTGGGGACCTGGAGCGCCCAACGGCGCCAGGACGCCATGGAGCAGTCCCGGGAAGCCGCCCGGGGTCCTATGGACCTGCCGTTTCTGCTGCTGACGCTGCTGCTGACGGCTATGGGCATGGTCATGGTGCTGTCCGCCAGCTTCCCCTCCGCCTACTATGAAAACGGCGGCAACGGCGCGTACTACTTCATCCGCCAGGGCATTTTCGCCCTGCTGGGCCTTGCCGTTATGTTCGCTCTCAGCAAGCTGAACTATCAGCGTCTGCGGGGCGTGGGCCGTCTGCTGCTGTGGGCGTCTCTGGCGCTGCTGGTGCTGGTCATCATTCCCCATAACCCCATTGCCATCACCGAGAACAACGCCACCCGCTGGCTGGGCATCAAGGGCACCGTTCTGCGGTTCCAGCCCTCCGAGATCGCCAAGATCGCCGTGGTCATCTACTTTTCCGCCACCATCTCCAAAAAGCGCGAGAAAATGCAGACCTGGCGTCAGGGCATCTGGCCGTATCTGCTGATCCTGGGCGTTATCGCGGGCCTTATGATGCTGGAGCCTCACTTATCCGGCACCATCCTCATCGTCTGCACCGGCATCGTTCTGATGATCGTGGGCGGCATTAAGGGCTGGCTGATCCCCACCGGCATTGCCGGCGTGGGCCTGGTGGGCACCCTGTACGTCACCCTGGTGAAAAAGGGCATCCTCCACTATGGCGAGGACCGCATCAACACCTGGCGGGACCCCTTCAACGCCGATTGGTACCGGGGCGACGGCTGGCAGATCGCCCAGTGTCTCATCGCCATCGGCTCCGGCGGCCTGCTGGGCGTGGGCCTGGGCAAGGGACGGCAGAAATTCCTCTACCTTCCCGAGGAGCACAACGACTGCATCTTCGCCGTGATCTGCGAGGAGCTGGGCCTGGTGGGTGCCTGCGTCGTCATGCTGGTATTCGCCCTGCTGATCCTCCGGGGCTTCTGGATCGCCCTCCACGCCCGGGACCGGTTCGGCGCTCTGCTGGTGGTAGGCTTCATGACCCTCACCAGTCTGCAAACCTTTCTGAACATTGCGGTGGTCACGGGCCTGGTGCCCGCCACCGGTATTTCCCTCCCCTTCTTCAGCTACGGCGGCACGGCCCTGCTGTGCCAGCTGGCGGAGATGGGCATCGTACTCAGCGTTTCGCGGCAGATGCCTGCGCCGCAGAACGGATAGGAGGCGCGGCAAAATGAAAGTGATTTTTACCTGCGGCGGAACGGCGGGCCATGTGAACCCCGCCCTGGCTCTGGCCGGATACATGCGGCAGCAGGACCCCAAAGCCCGGTTTCTGTTTGTGGGCACCCCCGACGGTATGGAGCGCGACCTGGTGGAAAAGGCGGGCTACCCCTTCCGGGGCATTCCCATGGGCGGCTTTCAGCGCTCCCTGGGCCATGGCGGCCTGGGGCACAACCTGAACTCCCTGGCCATGTTGGCCAGGTCCCGCAGCCGTGCCCGGGCCATTCTCCGTGATTTCCGTCCCGATCTGGTGGTGGGCACCGGCGGCTATGCCAGCTATCCGGTGGTAAAATGCGCCGCCGGCATGGGCATCCCCACGGCGGTCCACGAGTCCAACATGGTCCCGGGCCTCACCACCAAAATGCTGGAGGGCTCCGCCGACCGCATCATGGTGGGCTTCGAGGAGTGCCGCCAGCACTATCGCCGCCCCGGCAAGATCGTCGTCACCGGTACCCCGGTGCGGGGCGACTTCTTTGACCTGACCCGTGCCCAGGCCCGGGAAAAGCTGGGCCTGACCGATGACCGGCCTCTGGTGGTGTCCTTCTGGGGCAGCCTGGGCGCCAGCCATATGAACGCCCACATGGAGGATTTCTTCCGCCTGGAGGCGGCGGACGGCATGCCCTTCCACCACATCCACGGCGTGGGCAAAAGCGGCTACCCCGCCATGACCGCTCGCCTGCGGGCAGACGGCCTGGACCATGTCCCCGGGCTGGACGTCCGGGAGTATATCTACGACATGGCTCCCGTCATGCGGGCGGCAGACCTGGTGATCTGCCGGGCCGGCGCCTCCACCATCAGCGAGATCACGGCCCTGGCCACTCCGGCCATCCTGGTCCCCTCCCCTTACGTCACAAACAATCACCAGGAGAAGAACGCCCGCATTCTGGAGCGGCACGGCGGAGCCGTGGTGCTGCTGGAATCGGAGGCCTCCGGCGAAGCTCTTTACCGGACGGCCCGGGACATTCTCCGTGACCCCCAGCGCCAGGCGGACATGAGCCGTGGCATGGCGGAGCTGGGCATCCGGGACGCCACAAAGCGTCTCTATGACACCGTCATGAGCATCCGCAAGTAACCCCCTGCCCCACCCCCTGCATAGGATAGCGGGAAAAAGCTATGAAAGGCGGGGGCATATGAGCCTGATGATAGAAGGGGGACGCCGCCTGTCCGGCGACCTGACGGTACAGGGGGCAAAAAACAGCGTGCTGCCCATTCTGGCAGCGTGTATTCTCAGCGGGGACGTCTGCGTTCTGCAGCGCTGTCCCCATCTGGAGGACGTGGACACGTCCATTGACATCCTGCGGCACCTGGGCTGCGCCGTTCGCTGGAACGGCCCGGACCTGGAGGTGGATTCCTCCACGCTGACCCGCTGGGACATTCCGGACCGGCTTATGCGCCGCATGCGCTCGTCTGTGGTGTTTCTGGGGGCCATTCTGGCCCGCTGCGGTCAGACGGAGCTGTCGTACCCCGGCGGCTGCGCCATCGGGGCCCGGCCCATCGACCTGCACCTGTCCGCCCTGCGGACCCTGGGTGCCTGTATCCGGGAGGAGGGCGGCAGCCTGGACTGCACCGCCTCCGGCCTCGCCGGGGCCGAGATCGTTCTGAGCATCCCCAGCGTGGGGGCCACGGAAAACGCCATGCTGGCCGCCATCGGTGCCAAGGGCGTCACCACCGTTTCCAACGCTGCCCGGGAGCCGGAGATTGTGGACCTGCAGACCTTTCTGCAAAAGCTGGGGGCCAGCGTTCACGGCGCAGGCACCTCCACCGTGGTCATCGAAGGCGCGGAGGAGCCGCTCCATGGCTGCTGCCACCGCATTCTGGGGGACCGCATCGCGGCGGCTACATATCTGGCGGCGGCAGCCGCCTCCGGCGGAGACATCTTCCTCCGGGACGTGGACTACCGCCACCTGTCCACCGTTACCGGTGTGCTGCGCCAGGCCGGCTGCGGTCTGATCTGCCGGGACGACGGCATCCGACTGACCTCCGACGGGCATCTGCGGGCCGTCAGTCCCATTCGCACCGCACCGTATCCGGGCTTCCCCACCGATGCCCAGGCAGTGCTGATGGCGTCGCTGCTGCGCAGCAGCGGCACCACCGTATTCGTGGAAAACATTTTCGAGAGCCGTTACCGCCATGTGCCCGAGCTGGTGCGCATGGGGGCCGACATCCGGCTGGAGGGCCGGGTGGCGGTGGTATGCGGCGTTGACCGGCTCCACGCCGCCCGGGTCCAGGCTATGGATCTTCGGGGCGGAGCCGCCCTGGTGATTGCCGGGCTCCAGGCCCACGGCGTCACCACGGTGGAGCACCTCCACCACATCCGCCGGGGCTACAGCGACCTGCCCGGCGACCTTGCCCGCCTGGGGGCCCACATACACACAGATATCACAGAGGGAGGAGCTTCCAATGACCCAACCCCGCAAGCACAGACGCAGCCGCCGCCGGAAGCGGCAGGGCAGCCTTGCGTTTCTCTATAGACTTCTTACGTTTGTTCTGATCTGCGGCGCCATTGTGGCGGCCCTGTCCCTGTTTTTCAAGGCGGAGCAGATTTTTGTCACCGGCACCTCCCGCTATTCCCAGCAGCAGGTGCTTCAGGCCAGCGGCATCCGCCAGGGCGGGAACCTGTTCCTGCTGAACAAGCACCAGGCCGCCGCATCCATTACCGAGCAGCTGCCCTATGTGGAGTCCGTCCGCATCCGCCGCCAGCTGCCCAACGCCCTGCATATTGAGATCACCGAGTGCGCCCACCCTCTGGCCCTGGAGCAGGATGGCGCGGTGTGGCTTCTCAACGGCAGCGGCAAGCTCATCGACAAGCTCCAGCCCGGCCAGGGGGAGTCCTACCCCCTGGTCACGGGCCTGACCCTGACATCCCCCCAGCTGAACCGGCTGGCCGTGCCGGATAATGCCGACAAATGGGACACACTCCGGCAGCTGTGGCAGCAGCTGCTGAGCAAGGACATGGCCGGCAGCGTCCAGTCCATCGACCTGGAGGACCCCAGCCGCATCACCCTGCGCTATCTGGACCGCTTCGACGTGGTCCTGAAAAAGGACGACGACTTTGATTACCGCCTGAACTACCTGGCGGCGGTGATCGGCCGTCTGGACGGCAGCGACCAGGGCACCATTCAGTGGGACAAGGACGGCAAGGCCCGGTTCATTCCCGGCTAAACCGCAACTTTTTCCGGGAAATCATCCCCCGCCCCTTGACGGGTCACTGAATCCGTTATACAATAGAAAAAGCACGTTATATTGCATACGATCATCTTTCGATATATACTGGCAGGAGGAACCGTCATGGCATTTGAAATGGAAACCGGCCCCGAAAATGTGGTCAATATCAAGGTCGTCGGCGTCGGCGGCGGCGGCAACAATGTGGTCAACCGCATGGTGCGCACCGGCACCAAGGGCGTGGACTTCGTGGCCGTCAACACGGACAAGCAGGTGCTCAATGCGTCCAACGCTACTTATAAAATTCAGATCGGCGAGAAGCTGACCCACGGCAAGGGTGCCGGCTCCAACCCCGAGGTGGGCCAGAAGGCCGCCGAGGAGAGCCGCAACCAGCTGACCAAGGCCCTGGAGGGCACCGATATGGTGTTCATCACCGCCGGTATGGGCGGCGGCACCGGCACCGGCGCTGCCCCTGTGGTGGCGGAAATCGCCCGTGAGCTGGGCGTACTGACGGTAGGCGTAGTCACCAAGCCCTTCTCCTTCGAGGGACGCCGCCGGATGATGCAGGCGGAAAAGGGCGTCGAGGAGCTGCGCAGCCGGGTGGATTCTCTGGTCATCATCCCCAACGAGCGCCTGAAATACGCCACCGATCAGAAGATCACCTTTGCCAATGCCTTTGAGATCGCCGATGATGTGCTGCGCCAGGCGGTGCAGTCCATTTCCGACCTGATCCGCGACACCGGCTTCATCAATCTGGACTTTGCCGACGTCACCACGGTGATGAAGGACGCGGGCCTGGCCCACATGGGCGTGGGCCGTGCTGCCGGCAAGGGCAAGGCCGAGGAGGCCGCCAAGATGGCTATTTCCAGCCCTCTGCTGGAGACGTCCATCAACGGCGCCCACGGTGTCCTGATCAACGTCACCGGCTCCATGGACATCGGCCTGGAGGAGGTGGAGCAGGCCGCCAGCCTGGTCCAGGACGCCGTTCATCCCGACGCCGTCACCATCTTCGGTGCCACCTTTGACGAGTCCCTGGAGGACGAGATCCGCGTCACTGTCATCGCCACCGGCTTCGCCGAGAACAAGCCCCAGGCGGAGCAGCCCGCCCAACCGGCCCAGCCCGTGCAGTCTGCCCAGCCCGTACAGCAGACGCAGACCGTGCCCCAGCAGCCGGTGATGTCTCAGCAGGCCCAGCAGCTCAATGACGCCGTGGACCGGGAGGCCAGCACCGCCCGGGAAAACATCGACCGCGCCTACGACGACATTTTCAAAATCTTTTCCAAGGATAAATAAGCAATTACGGCAAAAAAAGAGGACCTTTTTCAGGTCCTCTTTTTTTGCCTGTTTACATGTACCGCACCACGATGCACACCATAGACACCGCCATTACCATGATGGTAGCCGGCGCACAGTACCGGCAATACTTGCCCCAGGTCACGGGGTGCCCGTTCTTGGCGGCCACCGACGTCCCCACCACATTGGCGGAGGCTCCGATGGGCGTTGCGCTGCCGCCCAGATCCGTGCCCATAGACAGGGCCCACGCCAGAACGTGTAGGTCAACGCCTTGGGTCTGGGCCATAGCCTGGATCACCGGCACCATGGTAGCCGCAAAGGGGATATTGTCCACAAAGGCGCTGGCCACAGCGGACACCCACAGGATGATGGCCACCATCACAACGGCCTTGCCGCCGCTGAGCCTGGCAATGCCGTCCGCCAACACGCCCAGGCAGCCGGTACGCTCCAGCCCGGCCACCACCACGAACAGCCCCGTGAAAAACAGCAGCGTCTTATAGTCCACCCGGGCAAACAGCCCCGCGGCAGCCTTTCTTCCGCTGGTCAGCAGCGTCACAAGACTCATCAGCGCTGCGGCGATGCAGCCGATGGTGGCCACCGTCAGTTCCGTCTGGGCGTGGGTAATCAGCAGGACCACCACCACCAGGAACGATGCGCCGCAGCCATAGAAGCCCGCCCGGTTCTTCACCGCCGACGCCGCGTCGGGGTACACCACATTGGCCGGGCGGTTCTTTTCGCTTTCGGCCAGAGGCTTGCGGAAGCACAGGAAGAAATACACCACCGTGAACACCAGGCACACCCCGGCGATAACGCCGGTGTTGCCCAGGAAGTCGAAGAAGCTCAGCCCCAGGGACGTGCCGATGATGATGTTGGGGGGGTCGCCGCACATGGTAGCCGATCCGCCCAGATTGGCGCAGAAGATTTCCGCCAGAATCATAGGCACCGGGTCGAAATACAGGGTCTTGGCCAGCTCCGCTGTCACGGCAGCCAGGAACAGGATCACCGTAATGCTGTCGATGAACATAGCCAGCAGCGCTGACATCACCATGAAGCAGAGCAGCAGCGGCACCGTCCGATAGTTCACCAGCTTCGCGATCTTCAGACACAGCCATTGGAAGATCCCCGCATGGCCCATGCCCTCTACCATCACCATCATGCCGGCAATAAACACAATGGTGGACCAGTTGATGCCGGTGCCGGACTCGGATGACCCGATCCAGAACCCCTTCTGCGCAAAGCAGCTCAGGTTCAGCGTCTCCCAGATGGCCCCGCCGTCATGCATGCACAGGCCGAACACCAGCACCAGAACCAGTGCCCCGCTGATCAGCGTCACCCACTGACGGGGAAAGCGGTCCCAGATGATGAAGCCGAACATCACCACGAATATGGCGACTGCCAGAATCTTTTCCATGATTCATCCTCCCTTTCCTTTGAAATTACTCCTTGAACAGTATGGTATTGTAGTCCCCCGCCCCAGGAAAGTCAACCCTGCGGTCTTATACAGTTTTACAAAAATGTCCGAAATTGGAACATTTTATTTGTCGATTTTTTGGTTTTTACTTGATATTAACAATTAATTCACACTTTTCTCTGTGGGATGAACGTCTCCTCTCCGTGCGCAGAAGAAGCGCTGCGGTCCACACCCGCAGCGCTTCTTCCTTCTCACCCAAATGGTCCCCGGTCCCATGACTTGCTGCGAAGGAGGCCCCCCTGCCGCAGCACCTCATCCGCAGTTTTTCGCGCAAAAAATCCCCCTCCGGTATAACCGGAGGGGGAATCCGTGTCAATAAGGAACGAACCTTACTTGGCAGCCTTCTGAGCCTTGATGGACTCGATCAGCTCGGGCACGACCTTGAACAGGTCGCCCACGATACCGTAGTCAGCCACCTCGAAGATGGGAG
>ERZ1026848.1492-NODE-1492-length-12438-cov-4.167084_pt1 | contig 12438 bp, 15 predicted proteins | sample MGYA00380154_ERZ1026848 | MGnify/ENA primary metagenome ERZ1026848 (study PRJEB33269, sample SAMEA4719790) | human gut metagenome | biome: human-associated habitat; feature: organic feature; material: feces | place: Cameroon | collected 2013-10 ...
CCTCTTCGTCGGCAGCGTCAGATGTGTATAAGAGACAGGATTAATCCGCTCCTCCAGGTCGTTCATGCTCGCGGCGTTAAACGCATCCCCCTCCTGTGATACGGTTCCCTCCGCACGGGCTACGGTTACCAGTTCGGTACTGCCGTCTGATTTGGTCAGTGTTCTCCGTGTGGGAAACTCTGTGATTCTGTCTTTCCATGTCTTTTTCTGAAATGCCATAATAATTTCCTCTCTTTCTTCCTATTTATAATAGCAATCCGGTTTCATCACCGGCATAAATCTCGTTTCCTGCGTAGTAGCTGAACTGTGAACTCACTACCTCATGTACATCTTCCAGTATTTTTTCCATGTCATTGAACTTCTGAAAGGTGTTGTAAGGAGCATCTGGCACTTCCGGGGTGTATGCATGGACAAAATACCCTTCCCGGATTGCTGTTACATTGGCTTTGAGGTCTGCCATATAGGACGCAGTCGGTATCTCCGGTACTGCTCCCACATGGCTTTCCTTGTCCAGTTCCAGTACATCAATCAGTATCTGGATATTATTCTCCATCCGCTCCAAATCGGTAGAATTTAAGCACCCTTTCAGACCTGCCAGATACTCTGCTTTCTGCTCCTCAGTAAGACTGTACCACCCTTCAATCAATTCTTTTGCGTGGTCTACATCCTCTTGTGTCCGGTCTGTAACCGGCTCTATCCAGTCGTATGGATAACTGTATGTGCTAACCGCTGACCGGGCCTTCTTCCTTGCCACTGGATTCCTCTTTTTGTAAAATGGATTGATAGGCTTTAAATTCATTATTAAATAATTCCCCCTTCTCCGGCGTACAACTCTGTTCCCGTATAATAACAATCGGTTACCACCACAGAATAGCCACGGCTCTTACTGCTTGCCAGGTTTCCACCAGACAGGTCAATGGTCTGACTTACCATGCCGGTGGTAGCCACATATCCATTGGTGTCGGCAATGTTACACCAGACACCTACACCTTCTCCCTCGTTGATGTACTCCATTGTCACGATTTGCCGGAGTTGGAGATAATTGAGGATGCTGTCAGCCACTGTCCGCGCCTGCTCTGCATTAAGTAGGGTAAGGCCTGAATATTCCTTGATATTTGCTGTTTCACCCGCATCCAGGACTTCTACCGATGCCCTTACCACACAATCCGTAGCATCATAGGTGCGCCCATTTAATACACACTCCCCGGCATTTTCCATCAGAATATCGCAGTAATTTGTATGTGTGTTCTGTATGGTTCCTCCGGTGGCAGTCAATGAATCTGGCTTGTACGGCTCCGTGAATTCGATTCTGGTCACTCCTGCCGGTAATGTATCGTTGTAGATCTCTGCAAGATCCTCGTCCGTATTCAAAGCATATCGGCTGAAAGTAATTGCCACATCTGACACATAATCATTCAGTTCCATTTCTGCTCCCATGAATTGACGGTCAAGTCCGATGGTAGTAGACACGGCTCGAGCTGGAATGTAAATCCGAATCGTATCACTTCTGCTATCGTCTGCCACGGCTCCTGTAGCGAAACATACCTGATGCAATGCTTCTCTGTGGCTCTGAATGGCAAGGTGACCACTCAATGGGATGGCAGACACTTCCTCGTCCACCTGGTATTTCGTAAGGCCTGCGGACTGCATGATAGCGTCAATTATCTGCCCCGCCGATACCCCGCTATAGATTTGCCCATCGTAGAAATTGGTCTTATCCAACAGTCCAATGGAATCCACCAGCGAAAAAGTAATCTCGTTATCCTTACTTCTCCACTTACTCACAAAGAAGGAACCACACTCGATCGTTTTTCCCTCAATTTCCTCCACAATCCGTAGCTGCTGTTCAGCTTGAATAGAAATCCATGCTCCGTTCTGGTTCTGGAGGTCAAAATCATTTTCCTCGTCAATAATGGAAATCTCCGCAGTGTTAATGGACAGGGTTTCGTTGGTAACATCTATTTCCTCTGTCATTTTCGCACTGATAATCAAATCGTCTCCCCAGTCGATTTCCACACCGTATTTGATATATTGCAGCTTAATGTATCGCTCCGGGAAAGCCGTTTTCACAAATTCGATCTCGACTCTGCCGTAATTCTTGACCTGCAGCTTGCAAAAACAGTCCAACGCATCCGGGTAGTAGGTTCTTGCCTGCAATTTCTCTCCGTATAGGTCATACCAGGTTATCATTAGTTCAGCTGGGTAGCTGTCACAGAAAAACAGCTTGATTCCTGCGGAGGTATGAGGACTTGTGAATGTTACCGTCAATTTGGGATTGGAATTAAAACCACCATTCACATTCGACTTTTCCACAGAAAAGAAACCAAAACTATCCGGTGCATCCGGGAACTCTGCCCTGGAACCGTCCAGCACAAACTGATTCAGTTCCAGCGTGCCGTAACTGCCACCCTCCGTCCTGTCTTTGAACAGTGCCAGGTTCCCAAATTCCATATTGTCCGAAGTGGTTACTGTCGCATCCTCAATCGCCGTCACATCCACAAATTCCATGTGAACGGCGCAACTGCTATGTGGCATCGGTTATCACCTCTTTCTCGCTGGCTTTTTTGCTATGAATTTACAGGCAAGGTTACCAAAGTAGGAAACATTTTCCTCAATCTTTTTCGCCTCGTCTGACACGGAAGAAATATACCCCCGGAATGTGTACGTTCCCCGGATGTCCGGCACCTCAAAATCGTGGAATTCTACCGGCTCTGTCAGTTTTTTCCACAGCTGTTCATAGATATCTAAATCATCAATGTCTCCAAAGGACATGGTATAATTCAGATACACCCCTATAAGGTTACGTTTCAAATCTCCATCACGCACACGTTTTGCGTACCGGTCAAGAAACTCCGCATTTCGTTTTAGGGAGATCAGTGGAATGTCAAAGTAAATGCCATCTATGTAGATGCCCTGTGTATATTTCTTTTCCAACTCCTATCCCCTCCCAAATGAATTACCTACACGGTTATTTTCCATCTCGATTACCGGGCGGAGTACCCGCCCCAGTTCTGCCAGAGAACCTTCAAAGCGAATTACTGGCGTTCCACCGCCTCCACGCTCGTCAAGTGCCTGGCGGAACGCATCCACTATTGTGTCAAGGGGAGTCTCGATATTGGTCTGTCCTTTTGGCTGGTCACCCAGGATTGCTGCAAAAGGCTGTCCGCCTCGAATTACGGCACCGTTTGCAAGTCTGGGTAAACTACAAGTTGCATCCCAGTGTGGAATCTTCGGAAAAGATTTTCCTCCGATAATAGGAACCCAGTCAGGAATGGTATCTGGCAACATGTTATTAACAGCATCAATAACCATATTCACCATTTTGATAAAACCATTGGCAATTCCTTCTGCAACGCTTATAAAGAAGTTACCGAATGACCTTCCACATTCTTTTAAGGATTCTAACGCTCCCTCAAAGTCTCCTGCGAATATCTTTTTTACGAAATCCCCTAATGCCTTAAACGCATCTTTCAGATGGTTAATAACCTCTCTACCATTTCCTCCTGCCTTTACAAGAACAGCAAAAATAGCAATAACAGCCATAATTCCAGCAACAATCATTGCCGCTGTAGAGCCAAACACAAGAAAGACACCGATTAAAAGCCCCACTACACTAATCATAAGCAACGTTACATTTTGCGCGTTCATACCATTTTCGCTAATATCTTTCAGTGCCAGGATAATTCCCGCCGCACCAGCAACCAGAAGGGCGATTCCTGCTGCCATAGGACCGAATAGAACAAATAGTCCCGCAACCACCAATGATACCCCTGCGATATATCCAATCAAGCCTCCCCAATCTACTCCGTTTTTCCACATGTTAATGTAGTTATATACTGCGAGAACAAGTCCCACGATAATCATTAACGCCGCAGCAATTTTCCCTAACAGCGGATGGGTCTGCATAAGACCGGATAAAAAGTTGATAATTGACCAGGTAAGCAGTCCAGCGCCAATCGTAAACACCAACGGAGCGATGATTTCCAGGATTTCCTTCACTTTTTCCAATGTCAGAAGAAACTCCGGGTCTATCTCTGCCTCCTCAAAAGCATCGGCTCCGGTAGCCTCTCCCCCTGCGGATGCTCCACCACCACTGTCCGTTTCTAATACATTTATTTCGTCAAAGGCTGCCAATGCTCCCTCTGCCGCGTCTGTGGCTGTCCCCAGGGACTTCGCATAGTCCACAACCTGTTTCTTTGCTTTGGTGTAAGTATTCTTTCCTCTGATTGCTGCCATAAACCGGGCAATCGCATCACAGGCAGTATTGAGTGCTGATACAAGCCGGGTAATGTACGGGAGTGCCATTGTTACAATCGGTGAAAATGCCGTAGCCAGTCCGTTCTTAAGCTGGGCACTGGAGGACTTCAAAGCAGACATCTGGGCGTTGTAATTCTTGGAATACTGGGCAAGGTTTTTGAAACCGTCTTTCATGGATGTAACCATTGCATTGAATACACGGCTAATTTGATTAAAAATGAATACACCGAGAACCAGGTTTTTGAATCTGGATGCAAGACTTTTGACTTTTCCAGAGGTTCTCTCCGTTTTTTGCCCCAATTCTTCCTGCTTTTTCACTAACATTTTCAGTTCGTATTTTGCTAAGGAAAGGTTGTTTGCTGCTTTGTTTATCTCGTCAGAGGATGCACCAATCGTGAAATCTTTTCCTGTGTCAACTAAGTCCTGCAATTCTCCCTCCATGTAAGGAAGAGAATTTCGCAGTTCCTCAATTTCACTTTCCATATTGAGCCACTTGGTACTTCTCTTGCTCCCCTTAAACTTTTCCTTGTCCTCCAAAAGCTTGTTGAGTCGTGCTCGCGTTTCATCGATTTGCTTTTGAACATCAAGATATTCCTGTGTGGGTATCTTTTTATTCTTAAGTTCGTCATATTTTTTTGTAAGGGTATCTACCTTATTAACTGCTTTATCGATTTGGATTTGCAGTTTTTGCATTTGACTGGTTTCCACTTTGGTGGACACCCTAATTTCTGCATCATAACTTGCCACTTTGATTCCTCCCAAAAAGAGAAAGGCTACGAATTTGCTTTTCTCAATTCTTCAAATCTCTTTATTGCATTTTCTCTTTCTGCTCTCTGCTCTGGTGTTTCTTCTTGTTCTGCCTGCTCCAAAGCGTAAATGGCTTTTGATTCTTCCAGGGCTTTGACTTCTTCCTTACTCATTTTGGAATTTTTCTTTCTTACTCGTATATCAATGACTCTCGTAAAAGCACATTCATCAAGTGTCGTAAGAAGTCCCATAAATTCCCAATAATGAAGTGAGTCGATGGTATTTAGGTTAATACCATATTGTGACCGGAACGCACTGTACAATCTCCATTGGTCAATGTCATAATCAAGTACCCTTACTGTGTCCTTTGACCTTTTATGTCGGTCATGGTTCCACGCCGTCATATACCATTCAAGCGCCTCTGCTTGTTCTTCCGGTGGCAATATGGCTCCTGGAAAGAGTAGTCTCCCTGCGTGCATGATTCTTTCCGTTTTGGAAAGTTCCCTATCCTCAAGGATTTGGTGGATTTGAATTCCGATACGAAAATCAGAATCAATGGCATACCCCATCCAGTCCGATGGTAAAGGGTCAAGCATTACATTGTTCATACGCTACTTCCCCATGTATTCCTTAATCAATTCTTCTCTGCTCCGATAGCGGCTCCTTTTGCCACCTTTACGCTCCCGATTGTATTTCAATTCGATGCGCTTTTCTCTTTCAGAAAACAACTCATTGAGAATCGGAGTCATTTCATCCAGAAAATCATAAATGCATTCATCGTCCGGTACGAAACCAGGATTGATTTCATAGAATTTGTGGAAATATTTACGGATGGTGTTCTCACCAAATATGCCATCAATCCGATTCACTACCTCTTTGCAAGTCTCGGTTCGCAGAGAACTGCACCGTAAAAATTCGTCCACATCAACATCGACAATATCACCGTTCTCGTCACGGACTGCATAATCTTTGCTGTTCTTTTCCTTCTCTCTAAGATCGGTTTCTTTCTTTTCCAACCACTGCAACAGTTCCGCGAATCGATCAAAAATAGTAGCGTCCTTGACATTGAGGTAAATAAAATCATCCTCGCTATTAAGAAATACCTTAGCAAGGCTATCTTCCGATTTGTTGTTTGTTCTAAACTCTCTCGCCATATTTTCCCTTTCTTTGAAGAAAAGGGAACACCCCACACAGATGTTCCCCTATGTTTTTATTCTGCTGTGAACGCTTCTGATCCAATTGTGATATCAAAATTTCCCTGGATGCCATCACCCACACCACCTAATGTCATTGCACTCACCAGTTCGGAACCGGCATCACCGCCGATAGAATCAAACTGATATGTACACTTTCTTTTCACTGCCGGATATTTTCCCCCAGTAGGAGTATCCAGCAAATTGATCCGCACATACTCACTGATCGCCTGGGATCCGGTGGGAAGAATCTTGATCTTCTCATTCATCCACTTTTGCAGATCGTCGCTGATATATTCCCTCTCCACACTGATGGAGGGAGTATAGGATTTCAGATTTGTAGTACCGTTCTTCTGATTGATGTACTGTTTTGTGTCAGATTCCGGATTGAATTCCTCTGTCAGGGAAGTAATTCCATCTCCCAACAGTGCCCATTTGGGCTCTTCTAATGTGCCAATATTGAAATAATGCCGAAGCACATCTCTCATTTCAGACATGCCTTAATCCTCCTTTTCATATTTAATTGCTACCGTCATCTGGTAGATGCTGTTGTTAGTTGTTGTGCTGCCGATGCAGAACGGTGTCGTTACAGACACGCTCTGTACAATGGCGTTTTCTATTTCCGGAAATGCCTTTGCCTTGTCCTGCTCTTCCACCCATTTCTCCAGCGCTTCACCAAATCCATTGTTATCAATGCGATCTGTATTAGACTGGCTGGCAAGACGGGCTTGGAGTGTGTAATGATCTGTGATTACCTGTTTCCCGGAAAGATATTTTTTTACATTCCGTATCGGCTCTTTGACTACTGCGTAGGACTCTACCTCTGCAGGTTGTATGTCTGTGTCTATTTTCTTCATCTTCCAGTAATCTGCAGGGTTGAATTTTTTCAACCATTTAATTACCGCTTCTGAAACCGTCATTTCTTTACAATCCTCCTTACCCCATCTTCAATTTCTTGCTGTCCACCATTCTGCATATATCGATCTGCCCAATATCCGCCCCTTTCTGGAGCTCCCTGGAACTCATATTCGGGATGATAATAGAGATTTCTTGCATAAGGCGTTCTCCACACCACATCAGTTCCGTTCTCAATATGGCAGCTATCTATCAAGGCTCCCGGATTGTCATATTTCCCAGCTGCATCAAAAGGAACAAAAGGTTCTACGTTCTTCATAAATTCATTTGTAACAAACCGTTGCACTCTTCCTTTTTCGTTTAGGCCTAGGCTTTTGATACAATCGTCAAGGTTGAATGTGCAAATATAATCATTCACACTCACTTCCCCACCACCTTAATAGTCTTAAGCCGAGGGCGGTTCCGGTTATCCGATACCGCCGTAACGGTGACCGCATACTGGAAATCGTTTTGCAGATCTGCAAGCCCGTACGCCCGGCTGATCTCCTGCTCCGTCTCTCCCAGAACAATCACATCCTGTCCGGCTTTTGGATTCAGCGTCCAGTATTCTCCTGCCTGCTCTGCTGTCAGCTTTGCGTACTGTGTAGGTGGCAGATAGGGCTTATTCCCATAGCTGCTCTGGAAATCAATGGTGATGCTCTCCATCTTGGTTTCCGTCTGAACATTGCCGGAAGTAGTAACCTCGGTCTTGTTATGGCTCCACTGTACGCCTTTTACTACTGACCGGAGCCAGGTTTCTTTTTCGGTATCTGGATCTCGATGGTAGTTGTATACCGTCATGGCATCTGTAAAAAGTACACTCATAGCGCACCCGCCAATCCCGTACCGGACAGCCCGGAACGAATCACGGAGGTAAGCTGCACTTCTTTCTCCTGTGCTGTGGTAACCTTGTAGGATTCCGAATACCCATCATTACTGACGGACGCAATGCCTGTTCCCATGCCAGAGGACTCCTGCACGCTCATGGTGTTAACCAGCTGGCAGAAAGTGTCCTGTATCTGCATGTGGACTTGTTTCTGGAAGTCTGTAGCTGTGTCCTCGCTATAGGCATCCTCAAACCGCTTTGCCCTCATGTGGGTAATGGAATTCAGTTTGATTTCTGCCAGTTTGGAGAACCGATTAAATTCGGTTTCGTCTGTGATATTTGTGTAAAGGGAGCAATACTGCTCCCACGTTATGTAAGACATATTGCTCCCTCTTTTTTACTGTGCAGGATTTGCTTTGCCTTTTTCCTGCACCTCTTTCAACTTTTTCTTGAGAGATACATTTTCCTTTTTCAAAGCATCAATCTTATCTTCGAGAGTGGCATTGCACTCCCGAAGTAATTCAACCTCTGATTTTTCATCTTTGGTTGCTCCCATTCCTACAGTTCTCATAGTTCACCCCCTTACGCCTGATGGCTCAAATAGATACCGGCCAGCTTATTTTTGTAGACATCTACTAGGCCGTACTTGCGGTACTTGATGATGTCTGCGTCCGCATCCGGGTTAGCAGATGCCGGGATCACATTGGATACAACGTGCTTATCGTGCTTGATGATGGCAGGCTTATGGATAATCATAAAGTTGATCGCCTTTGCGGCATCCTGTACCATCTCATAGTAAGTGCCGATTGCGGATGTCTGTGGACTGTCCACCTTGCTGTATATACCGCTGCTCTCCGTGTAATAGGTCTTGCCGCTTACTACTGCGGTATCGGTGGTCTTTGCATACTTGGCTGTACCCTTGCGGTAATGACCTGCTTCCTCACCAGGGGTCTTACCATCCAGTAGATCAATGGAAGTGTAAAAACGTGCCTGCGGTACGGCTTTCTTGACAGTGAAAGCTGCCAGGATCTCTTTGGATTTGTAAGTATCCATCATCATTAGAGAGTTTAGCAGATTCGCTGTTGCATACAGGATTCTTCCCTCTTCCGGTACTTCGTCATTATCCATAGTGTTTTTCGCTTCCAGAAGTTCTGCCAGGAATACATCTGCGGTAGCAATGGTCTTTACTTCGCCCTGGGAAATACCCTTGATTCCTGCCAGTGTTGCAAAAGTGAAAGCATCTGCTTCCGGTGCTACCTTGGTACGCATCAACTCTGCTCCGGCCATGCCAAATGCAAGGTTGTAGGTTTCCTGATTATCCATAGCATCCACAGCCAGCTTGGCACCACGGTCGTAGTTGTATTCAGTGGATACCCACTTGAAATCTACAGTACCCTGGGTGTAACCGCTGTTGCGGTCATAATCTCCAAGTCCAGTAACGGCAATCTGGGGATATACGATCTCTTTTGCGTTTGCTCCGGCTCTTACCATTGCAGGATCCCCAGTCAGATCACTGGTAACAGATTCTCTCTGGTATACCTCGTCCAAAAGAGATACATAGTTTTTGGCTAATACAATAGTGTTAGGCATTTAATTTTCCTCCCTTATTTTGTTTCTGTAACAGGCGGAAGTCCCATAGCCGCCCTCATGGCAGCATCATCTGCGCTAGGATCATTCTTTCTCACCTGTCCAATCAAATTTCCTGTTCCTACCGGATTGGGATCCGGCTCCCCGAAGAGCATCTTGCTATCTTCTTTCTCTGTCAGTGCCTTAAGGGCTGCCGCAATATCCTCTTTCTGGTTTTTGGATGCCTTTAAGGTGTCCACATCCAGCAAAGCGGTGATTGCCTTGGCATTCTTACCATTTACCGCTGCAATGCTCTCCTTAAGAAGATCGTTGAAATCCCTGTCAGAAATCTCCTGTCGATGTGCTGCATCTTTGGTCTTGATATCATTTTCAAGATCTGTAATTTTCTTCTGTAATCCGCTTACATCCACATCCTTGAACTCTCCAAGATCATTTTTCAGACCAGAGATGGTCTTCTCCTGCGTGGCTGTTTTCTCTTTTTCCACGGTAAGGTCAGCCTGCGCTGTGTCCAATTCTTTTTTGACCGGATCATACTCAGTGTGATGCATGTCCAGTACCTTGTCGATCTGCTCCTTGGTCATTCCAAGGGCTTCTAAATCTTCTCTTTTCATTCTCTATCTCCTTTAACGATGATTTATTTAACGTGGGGGAATCACCCACAGATAATTGCGGTGGGAGGAATCGAACCCCCGCCCCTCTGGCAATAACCAGATGATCTGCCACTGATCTACTCCGCCTTGTGACAATAAAAAAGTGCCACGCAGTGATTCAATTAAGAATTCACTACTTGGCACTTAGGCTCTATTGTCAATACTGATTCAGTTTTACATCGTTTGCACCATCCTGGGAAATTTACCAACACGGTATCCCTTCGGACAACCTGCATGTGCGGATTTCCACAGTGAGGGCACTTCAACCAATAATGTCCTTTTGGTAGCATATTTAACCCTCCATAGGGATATTATATCAGAACTGGTGTTTTGTTTCAATACAATCCTCAAATTTTATACCATTTCCACAATCTTTCACTTCCCTTTTTGTGTTAGCCAACACCTCGCCTGGTACTCCCTCTGGATGAGCCGGACAAGTTTTATTTTCAAAGCTATAATATTTGCACGAAAAACATACAGGAATTTTTATCATTTCTTCCAGACCTCCACATATCGGTTTACAAGCATAGCTGCATCTTTATTTACCCTACATCCATTCCTTAGCTTCACAAAGGCTTCTGCTATTGTTTCTGTTCCATCTTTTGACTCCCAACTATACATGGAGACTCCATTTGTATATAAGGGATGTATGGTAGCTTCAAGTTCAAGGTATTCCTTTACTGTTTTGCATCCTTGAAATGTAATAACATGCGCCATTTCATGCCTTACGAAATCTTCGATAGTATTTCCGGCAAAATACCCGCTTGCCAATATTTTCTTTTGATATTCCTTATCATACCAAAACGGTGAAGCATTGTTCAATATTAAACTGCTTCGATACATTTCACCGTCTTCCACAGCGTGAAAGAAAAGCGGTACATTAACGTATTTACTATCAACATAATTACCCACGCCAAAAGTGTCAAGTTTAATATCATACTCTTCCCCTAGCATAGATATTGTATCTTTAATTTTTTGAATATCCGCGCTGCTTATATGCGTGACATCTACATTCTTTTCAAACTTGACATTTTTTACCGAGCCAAAATCTATACGTTTTTCTTTTGGACTTTCTAAATTCTTGATTGGTGCAACCGATACTTCAAACCCGTTCCACGCCCTGGTCTTTTTCAAGTCCGCCGTGCCGCACTCATACCGCAGTCTGCTTGTCTTCTCCGGCACACCACAGGCATTGCAAAACTCTTTATACTCTGCCCTCTTGCTTTTGATTCTGGCATTTATCTCTCTGGTGTCCATCCCCAGGGTGGCAAGTGCCTCCTTCTCCCGTTTTAATGCCCGGATATTTCGCTCCATTGCCCTCATTTTCTGCGTCATCGCATAATAATCGTAAGTCTTTCCGTTGATGGTAACAGGCTTGGGTTCCGGGCTATCCTTGGGAAAGCTGGATACTCCCTCAAACCATACATGATGATTGTGTCGACAGTTATATCCATACAATCCGGTAGGGTCATTCTCATGCGCTCCATCCACACTGTAACCAGTGGCTCTCCATAGATCTGTTATGTATTCCTGGCCGATACGTTTTGCCTCCTCCCGGTAGTCCTGTCCCTCCTTTATGTAGTATACTCTGCCCTGCCACTGCTCATGGTTGGCATGTCCGGTTCCGGTGTTGCGTGCGCCCCAGTGCTTGGACACATATACCAGATTCTCCCCGGTCTGCTCTATGTTTTGATCCTGTACCTTTCCGGCAAGCTGGTGGCACCCGGTACGCAATGCCCCGCGCACCGCTGTGTCAAGCTGCATACTGTACCCAGAGGCAAAGTCAACAGACCTCAAACCACTCTGGGAGAGGTCATGCACCACATCCCGCACAACCTTATCCTGGGAAAATGTACCGGAGCATATCTTAACAACTGCTTTGTCCAGTTCCCGGCGGTAGGTGTTTTCTATACCCTCATATCCACTCATTACTTTAAAGCCAGTAGATTGTGTCATATTCTTAAGTTCTCCGGCTGTTTGCACAGAGAACGCGGTCACAAGTTGCTGCAGAAAAGAGTTGTCAGTCAGTTCTTTTCCGGCTCTCTTCCAGACAGATAAATCATCAATCCATGACATATTGCCTGCGTTAGCTACAATCTCATCATTGGCTTTATAGGCTTCTTTGGTGATCTGATTGATTGTTTTTCTGATCTCACGCTTGTATTCCAATGTATTCTTCGCAACAGCCTTGCGGTACGCCGGATCACTGGTCAGCAGTTTCATTGCTTCCTTTCGGATTCTGGCCGGACTGTACCCCAGCTGTTCCATAGACATTGCCTGTAGT
>ERZ1026848.1504-NODE-1504-length-12394-cov-4.527028_pt1 | contig 12394 bp, 7 predicted proteins | sample MGYA00380154_ERZ1026848 | MGnify/ENA primary metagenome ERZ1026848 (study PRJEB33269, sample SAMEA4719790) | human gut metagenome | biome: human-associated habitat; feature: organic feature; material: feces | place: Cameroon | collected 2013-10 ...
TAGCGTCTCGTGGGCTCGGGATGTGTATAAGAGACAGCTCTACAGCCACGTGGGTGGCAATGTGTTGGAACCACGCGTGCTTTTGAGCGCCGTGCCAGTGCTTTACGCCCTCGGGAATGTCAATCACGTCGCCCGCCTCAAGCGCGATGGCCGGCTTGCTCCACTCCTGGTACCAACCCTTGCCAGCCACACAAATAAGTATTTGGCGTGCCCCGTGGTGAATGTGCCAGTTGTTGCGGCAGCCCGGTTCAAAGGTCACGTTGCTCATGGGCAGTACGGTTTGTTCGCCATGCTCAATGTTTTTGGGTGTGAGGGCAGCCAGATGGCTGTTGCCCGTAAAGTATTGAGCGTAGGCCGTGTTGGGACAGCCAACGGGGAAGGGTCGTGGTTCGTTAACGCTGTCGGTGTGAGCAGTAGTGTCAGCGTCATTGTCAGCCCATACCTCCTTGGCCAGGTTAAAGGCCGCCCAAGCTTTGGGCCAGCCGGCGTAAAAGGCCATGTGGGTGATGGCTTCGGCTACTTCGGTGTGTGTGATGCCATTGTTTTTGGCCGACTGCAAGTGATACTTGAGCGAGCTGTCGGTGATGCCCTGGCTGATGAGCGATGTGATGGTGACCAAACTGCGGTCGCGCAGCGAAAGCAAGTCGTTGCGGCTCCACACCTCGCCAAAGAGTATGTCGTCGTTGAGGTGTGCAAATTCGGGTGCGAACTCGCCCAGTTGGGTGCGTCCGGCTGTTTGTACAATCTTTTTTTGTGCCATGATGTGTGTGGTAGTGATTGCCATGATGATGAGCAATCCTATCTTTTTAATAAAGCGTGTCATGCCGTTTTGCGGTATTCGCTGGGTGTTTTGCCTGTTTTGGTTTTGAAAAAGCGTACAAAGTGCTGCGGATATTCAAAGCCAAGCTGGTGACTTACTTGTGCAATGCTCAAGGTCTCGTCGGAGAGCAGTTGCATGGCGACGCGCAGCAGGCGGTCGTTAATAAAGTCCTTGGCCGTGCGCCCCGTTTCGGTTTTGACCAGTTCGCCAAAATATTTGGTAGAGTAGCAACATTTGTCGGCAAAGTAGGCCACTGTGGGCAGCCCGTGTTGCTGGGCGTGGTTGGCTATGTAGTGGTCGAGCATGGCGACAAACTTCTTGACGGTGGCATGGTTAATCTCCTCGCGTGTGATGAACTGCCGGTCGTAAAAGCGCAGACAGTAGTTGAGTAGCAGTTCGATGTTGCTCACGATGAGCTCGCGCGAGTGCTTGTCGATGCTGCACTGCAGCTCTTGGTTAATCATGTTGAGCACGCCTCGGAATATGTCTATTTCGGCCGCCGACAGGTGCAGTGCCTCGTTTGAAGTGTAGTCAAAGAACTCGTAACGGCTGATGTTGCGCCCCAACTGTGTGCGGTTGAGCAAGTCGGGGTGAAACACAATGGCCGTCCATTTGGGCACTTCCACCTCGGGGTTGGGCACTGCGTGTACTGACTGGCCGGGCGCAAAACTCGTCACCGTCATTTCGTCAAAGTCGTATGGCGTGCGGCCGTATGACAATTTGCAACCCTTGTTCTCTTTAAGAAACAGGGCATAGAGTGCGTAGTGAAATACCGACTCTTCAATTTTGTGCGTATCGTTGCAGCGTACAACACTTACTAAGGGGTGGCGTGTGGGCACCCCGTAATAGTCGTTGAAGTCTTGAACAGTGTTGAATGTTATTTCGTGCATGGCTTGTGTTGTTTGTGATGGGGTTATGGGGTTCTGAGGTTATGGGGTTATAAGGTTATAAAGTAACCTCTGCGTGTTGAGCAAGCAATGGTAATCTTTTAACCTCCTACCCCTCTAACCTTCTACCCCTCTAACCTCCTAACTCTCTAACCTCCTAACTCTCTAACCCCTCTATAACGTCCTCCACAATTTGTTCGTCGAGCAGGCGGTTGTCGGCCAGCAGTTCGTTGACATCGAAACGGTCGTAAAGCCCCTTTTTGATGCCGCCCACGAGCACCCTCATGCTCGAAGTGCCGTAGAACGAGGCAATGCGCTCGCCAAATCCACCGTCCTTGCAACCGTCCTCAAGCGTGACAACAAACTGGTGGTCGGCCTTGAGGCTGTTGAGCGTGTCGGCATCTACGGCGTGCAAGTAGCGTGGGTTGATAAGCGTGGCGTCAATACCCTTGTCGGCCAGCAAGCGTGCCACATGCTCACCCTTTTGGTAGAACGAACCAGCGGCAATGATAGCCACCCTGCTGCCGCGGTGCATCACCTTGTAGCTTGGTTCGTAGCCATATTCCGTGTCGACGGGGGCGGTGGCATGGTGCACCCCGTTGGTGGGTACGCGCAGCGCAATGGGCATTTTGTCCTGCGCAATGGCCCAGCGCAGCATGGCAAAGTACTCCTCGCAGTTGGTTGGAGCCAGATAGATGAGGCCCGGAATGCTGCACAGCATGGGAATGTCGAACAAGCAGATGTGCGTGATGTCATTCATAGAGTAGACACCACCGCCTACCACGTTGATAACGGCCGGGTTGGCGTTGATGCAAATGTCCTGTGCTATCTGGTCGTAGGTGCGTTGTATGAAAGTGCTGTACACCGTCCACACAGGGTGCAGTCCGCCCTTGGCCATGCCCGAAATCATGGCCGCTGCCTGTTCCTCGGCAATGCCCATGTCGATGTGCTGCTTGCCCGCCAGTTTGCGTTTCTCGGGAGTGAAGCCCGCAGCCGCAGGGGTGCCAGCTGTAACGGCAATGAGTGTGGGGTCGTGCTTCATTTCGTTCAGCATCCAGTTGCTGAACAGCTCCTCGTAAGTTTCGACAGCCGGTTTGGGTGGGCGGCTACCGTCCAGACGGTTGAAGGGCAACCCCCAGTGCCATGCCTCCTTGTTGGCCACGGCGGGTGCAAAACCATGCCCCTTTTCGGTGTGAATGTGCACCACGGTAGGCTTGTCGGTGCCCTTTACACTTTCGAACACCTTGATAAGCTTTTCGATGTCGTTGCCCTCCTCAAGGTATTTGTAATCAAAGCCCCATGCCTTGAACCAGTTGTGCGCACAGGTGCCGTTGCTCTCGCGCAGCGCCCGCAGATTTTTGTAGATGCCGCCGTGGTTCTCGGCAATCGACATCTCGTTGTCGTTCACCACAATGATGATGCCCGTGCCCAGCTCCGAAGCCTCGTCAAGTCCCTCAAAAGCCTCGCCGCCCGAGAGCGAGCCGTCGCCAATGATGGCAATGATGTTCTCGTCGGTGCCCTTGATGTCGCGCGCCTTTTGCAGTCCGGTGCCCAGACTGATAGAAGTAGAGGTGTGTCCCACCTCAAAATTGTCGTACTCCGGGCATTCGGCGGGAGATGAGTAGCCCGAAATGGCGTTCATGTCGTTGATGCTGCCCAAGAAACCTGCGGCGCGTCCGGTGAGCACCTTGTGCGGGTAGCACTGGTGGCTCACGTCGAACACCAGTTTGTCCTTAGGCGCGTCGAACACATAGTGCAGCGCCACGGTGGCCTCGACAAAACCAAGGTTAGGCCCCACGTGTCCACCATGTTGGCTCACGCGGTTGAGCACGGCATTGCGTGTTTCGTCGGCCACAATTTGCAGTGCTTTGATGTCCAGCCCCTTCAAGTCGGCTGGCGACTTAATCTTTTCTATGTACATGGTTGCGGTAAAGTTTGATGGGTTTGTATTCGTGTTGCAAAGATACTTATACTATGGATATTGTGGCAATACCTTTAATACGGAAGATTTTACCACAAGTACGACTTTAGCCGTTTGTTGGGCGAGCAAGAGCGTGCTTAGGGTAAAAAGTGGCAGTTGCTCCAAACAAAACACGCGGCACAATGTCACTACTCGGCCTTTTTTGTGTAAGTTTGCAAATTGGTAGCCCCGTGTTGTGGCGGTTGCCAGAATATGTAAGAAATAATATAGCAACCTCAAATCAAGCATCATGCAATCGCTATTGCCCACCAAACCGCAACATTATGTGTGGCCCCTGGCCGCCCTGTGCGTGATAACCCTGTTTTTGTTCTTAGGCGACACCCTGTTCAACACCCGCGGCGAACCGCGCGAGGCCGTTGTGGCCTTGTCGATGCTGAAGGAGGGCAACTGGGTGCTACCCATCAACAATGGTGTGGACATGGCCTACAAGCCCCCCTTCTTTCACTGGCTTGTGGCACTCTGCTCACTGCCCATAGGCCATGTGACCGAGTACACGGCACGCATGCCGTCGGCCATAGCCGCCACGGTGATGGTGCTGGCCGGCTTCAGGTTCTTTCAGCAGCGCCAAGGCACGGCAGTGGCCATGCTGATGGCCGTTGTGACGCTGGGCAGCTTTGAGGTACACCGTGCGGCAGTGGCCTGCCGCGTAGACATGGTGCTCACCTGCATGATGGTGCTGTCGCTCTACACCTTGTATATATGGGTGGAGCGCGGCATGAAGGGCATTCCGCTGTGGGGCGTGCTGTGCTTGAGTGCGGCCTTTCTGAGCAAAGGCCCCGTAGGCATGGGGCTGCCTTGTGTGGTAGTGGCCGTGTTTGCGTGGCTCAGGGGGCACGGCTTTTGGCGTGTAACGTGGCGCATGGCCCTGGTGGGCGTGTTGGCCCTGGTGCTGCCGGCAGCCTGGTATGTGGCCGCCTGGCGCGAGGGCGGCGACCGTTTTCTGCACCTTGTGTATGAGGAGAATGTGCTGCGTCTGCTCGGACGCATGACCTATGAGAGTCATGTCAACCCGTGGCACTACAATGTGCTGACCCTCGTGACCGGCTTTGTGCCCTACACATTGCTCATGCTCATGTCGCTGCCCGTGTTGCCGTGGCGCAAGCTCAAGCCCTGGCTCGGAAGCCCTGCCCAATGGTGGACACGGCTCAAGGCATGGGTAAGGGGTATGGACGACGCCCGGCTGTTTGCCCTGCTCAGTGCGGTGATAATATTTGTGTTCTACTGCATACCCAAGAGCAAGCGCAGCGTGTACCTGCTGCCCGTATATCCGTTTGTGGCCTACTACATGGCCGAGTATTTGCTGTGGCTGCGCCACAACCACCGTCGTGTGCTCGATGCCTTTGGGTGGGTGCTGACGGCAGTGGCCTTGGTGCTTACATTGGCCTTCTGGGCCATCAGACTTGGCCTTGTGCCCGCCGAACTTGTGGCGGGTGGACATGGCGGCCCCCAAAATGTGGCCATGCTCACCGCCTTGCAGCACACACCATACACCTCCATGCTGCTTGTAACCGTGATGATGCCGCTCATAGGGGTGGCCATATTTATGCGTCACCGCCGCATGCTGCCGCTGACCAGTGTGGTGATATTGGTGTTTGCCCTGTACTTTGGGCTTGATGGCGCCTACCAACCCATTGTGCTCAACACCAAGAGCGACAAGCCGCAGGCCGACTACATAGCGCGCATGGCCCCCACGGGCACCATTTATTCGTATCGCACCGATGTGACACCGGGCAACCCGATGCACCCGTTTACGCTGAACTTTTACCTTGGCGACCGCATAGCTCCCATCGAAGCCTCAAAACCCATGCCGTGCAGCGGACTGCTGGTGGTGGGCAATGACGAGATTGAGACTTTTAAGCAGCAATATGCAGGACTGTATAAAGTGCAGCTTGTGCAGGACTTTGACCACCGCAGTTGCGACGACCACAAGATGCTGAAACTCTATCGTTTTGAAACGGTTCCGTGTCATCTCTGACCCACTCCCTTGTGCGCTCATTGCACACTGGCCTATTCGTAAGTAATGATGTCCATGCAAAATCATAAGCATACAGCCGCCCAAGCCTTTCGCTTTGTGCTGGTAGGCATATTCGCCACGGCGCTGCACTACGGCATATACCTGTTGTTGCGCTGCGCCATACAGATAGATGTGGCCTACACCATAGGCTATGTGCTGAGCTTTTTGGCCAACTTTTATTTGACGGCACGTTTCACCTTCCGCACAGCACCCTCGTGGCGCCGCCTTGTGGGCATGGGGGGAGCGCATGGCGTGAACTATGTGTTGCACATGGTGCTGCTCAACCTGTTTTTGTGGTTTGGCGTGCCACCGGCTCTGGCACCGCTGCCGGTGTTTGCCGTGGCCGTGCCGGTAAACTTTATACTGGTGAAGGTGGTGTTTAAGAATAATAGAAAACAGGTTGACGGGTAAGTTTGTCAAGCTCTCAAGTATCTTGCCCGTCTTACTTTAACATAATAAGTAGCGTAGAGCATACTTACTTGTTACCCCGTCACCCCATTACCCCAAAACTGCTAAATATGACCCTTTCGATAATAGTACCCTGTTACAACGAAGAAGCTGTGCTGCACGAAACCAATGCGCGGCTCACCGATGTGATAAAACGCATGGAGGCCAAGGCGCTGATAGATCACGGGCGCATCATGTACGTCAACGATGGGAGTGCCGACCGCACTTGGCAGATCGTAGAAGAACTGGCTCAGGCCGACCAACACGTGGGCGGCTTGTGTCTGGCCCACAACGTGGGACACCAACAGGCCTTGTGGGCGGGCCTTGAATGGGCCGCGGCACACAGCGATGCTGCCATAAGCATTGACGCCGACCTGCAGGACGATGTGGAGGCCATACCGCAAATGGTGGAGCTGTGGCTGCACGGCGCCGATGTGGTGTATGGTGTAAGGCGCGAACGCAAGACCGACACGTGGTTTAAGCGCACCACGGCACAGGGTTTCTACCGCTTGATGCGCGTGATGGGCAGCGAGGTGGTGTACAACCATGCCGACTTCAGACTCATGAGCCGACGTGCCCTGCAAGCCTTGATGGCCTACCCGGAGCGCAACCTCTTTTTGCGCGGCATGGTGGCACAGTTGGGGTTCAACACCGCATCGGTTTACTACGACCGTGCAGAGCGCTTTGCCGGTGAATCGAAGTATCCGCTGACCAAGATGCTTGGCTTTGCGCTCGATGGCATCACCTCGTTCTCGGTGCGCCCCTTGCAGTATATTACTTACCTGGGGGCCGTGTTTATGCTCATCTCGATATGCGCCATCGTTTACGGCATTGTGTCGTACGTTGAGGGCCGCACCATAGCGGGCTGGACCTCGCAACTGGTGAGCATCTGGTTTATAGGCGGTGCCATACTGCTGGCCTGTGGCATCATAGGCGAATATGTGGGTAAGATATACACCGAGGTGAAACGTCGCCCACGCTACTTTATACAGAAGACGGCTGGCCATGAACTAAGTTAGTTTACGGGTTGGCTGGTTAACTGGTAAGTAGGTGTTGTGCTACTTATAGTGTTAACGTAAAAGTTTGACTAACTTACCCGTCAACCTGTCAACCCGTCAACCTGTTAACCCTATATGCTCTCTTGCAAGCAAGTTACCAACATAATACCTAATGTAATGAAGTTAAACCTAAAGAAACTGCTGCTGCTCAGTGCGCTGCTACCTACCGCCGCGTGGTCACAGAACGTAGACCGCAGCAAATATCCGGATTACTCGGATAAGGTGAACCCAGACCCCTCGCTGATGCAACCCCGCAAGATGAGGGGGAAGGCCGCCAGCGTTACGGGGCTGCCCGACTATGTAAATAACGCCGAAACACGCTACTTTCCGCCCGTTCTCAACCAGGACGGTGGCTCTTGTGGCTCGGCCTCACGCATCTGCTACATGTTTTCGCATGAGCTGAACTCTTTCCGCAATCTTGATGGCAAAGATGCCCACAACTATTATCCGTCACACTTTGTGTGGCTGCTAACTTATGGCAACTCGGGCAAGGACCAGTTTGTGCAGTATGTGGGCGTGCCCTCGGCTGCCACTTACGGCGGACAGACCACCTCGAAATTGTTTGGCTATCAAGAAGCGTCGCAGAACGACTTTGGCTGGATGACGGGTTACGACAAGTGGTACGAAGCCATGTTCAACCGCATGCTCAAACCGGCACACTTCAGCGAGAACCTTGGCACAGAAGCTGGACGCGAAGCGCTGAAACGCTGGCTTTACAACCACAATGGCGACTCCGACTTCAGTTCGGGTGGTATTGCGGGCATTGGCTGTGCCTCGTCGGGCATACAAATGAAAGCTATCGAAACCACCCCGGCCAACACCGCTGCTGGTGTGGTGGGCAAACACTATCTCAGCGCCTGGGGCACTACCGTAGACCACGCCATGACTATTGTGGGCTACGACGACAGAATAGAGTTCGACCTTAACGGCAACGGCAAGTATGGCGAACAGGAGTCGGACGAGCGCGGTGCGTGGATAATGGTAAACTCGTGGGGTGACGATTGGGCCGATGGCGGCTTTATATATTGCCCCTACGCCTACGCTGGTGCTACCTTCAACGCCGACGGCAAATTCACTGGCAACTGGTGGACGCCCGAGGTGTATAAGGTGCGCAAGAACTACCGCCCGCTGCGTACCATCAAGGTGGAGATGGACTATAGCCGACGTTCAGAACTGTGCCTGTCGGGCGGTGTGGCCAAGGACTTGAATGCCACGCAGCCCGAATACTCTGTGCCTTTCCACCACTTTCAGTATGCTGGCGATGGCAACAATGGTAATACCAACCCCGCTCCCGAAATACCGATGCTGGGACGCTGGATTGACAACACACTGCACACAGAGCCGATGGAGTTTGGCTACGACCTGACAGACCTCAGCGACAACCTCGACCCCAACGAACCTCTGAAGTACTTCTTTATTATAGACACCAAGAGCTGGGCCAAGGGCACAGGACATGTGTACAAAGCCTCAATACTCGATTATGCGCAAGACAGCAAGGGACTGGAAATTCCCTTTGACACGGGTGACAATGGTGTGACCATTGAAAATCAGGGCAACCGTACTGTGCTGACCGTCGTAGTGCCCGGACGCGGCTACAGAGCACCGCTTAATGTGGCTGTGAACGGAAACACCCTGACGTGGAGCAAGCCCGCTGCCTCGAAAAATGTGCTGACAGGTTTCCGCGTGTACAAGGGCACTGACGAACTGTTGGCCACACTCGATGCCGGCACCACACAATATGCGCTGCCCGAAGATGCTGCGGGCTCGTATGCCGTGCAGGCTGTATATGGCAGCGAGCAGTCGGTGAGCGTAAGTGCCACCGTGCCGGCCAAGTCGACAAGCAACAAGTGCCTGAAGGCAGATCACACAGGCTTTACCATTCCTGGTGTGTTCGGCTCGAAATATGACAAGGCTACGATAGAGTATTGGATACGTCCGATGTCGCTGTCGAACTGGAACCAAAGCGCTGGTCCGGGCTGGGGGCAGTTTATGTTCCACGCCAACGCTAATGGCAACTTTACCGCCGGTTGGGGGCTTGAATCAGATCGCATGGAACTGTCGAGCGTGCTGAAGAAAGACCAATGGACTCACATTGCAATGGTGGTAGATGGCAACACGCTGACCACCTACGTAAATGGTGTGAAGAAGGGCAGCATAACGTCGGCCAATTACAGCGGCATAGGCGGTTTTGGCGACTTGGCGTTTAGTGGCAGCGGCGCTAACAGCGACCAGCACGCCTTCTACGACGAAATACGTATATGGAACAAGGCACGCACGGCGGCCGAAATCAGTGCCGACTACAAGCTGATGTATACCGATGGCATACTGCCCGAAAACTTGATAGCCTACTACCCGGGCGACACGTTTGAAGTGGGCGGCGAGACCTTGCTGCGCGACCATACAGCCGGACAGCGTCATGCCTCATTTGCCAACAGCAATTTCAGCGTTAATAGTGGTTGGGCACAGTCGCTGGGCTACACCACGAAGACGGAAGTGAGCATTGTGCAACCCGACACAAAGGTGATGGTAGGACAGCCCGTAACACTGCGTGCCAAAGGCTCAACCAACATTGTGAAGATGGAGTGGACCGCTACCGGCACCGACGGCGGCACAACTGTGGCCTCGACTCTGACCACCACCTTTAAGCAGGCGGGCAAGCAAGAGGTTAAGGTGGTGACCACCGATGTAAAAGGTAAGACGCAGGAGAATACCCTCAGCATCGATGTGGCCGAGGCACCCAAGGCCGACGCTTCATTTAAGATGACAAAGCAGCAGGTGACTGCAGGCGAGCGTGTGACATTTATGCCAGTACAGGTGTATGACGGCACTACTTACAAATGGACCCTGGCCGGGGCTTCTACCCGCACATCAGACCAACCGTATGTAACGGTGTCGTATGATGCTACCGGCACCTACGATGTGACGCTCGAGGTGACTGATGCCAACGGACAAAAGGCTACCTCTACACAACAAATAGGCGTGAAGGGTGTGGCGCCCAAGGTGTCGTTTGACGTGAATCCTGCCATTGTGATGAAGGGCGACGATGTGACGCTGACTAACCACTCGCTCTACAACCCGCAACATGGCCAGTGGACGCTGGTGAGCGCACAAACGGCTATGCAATGCGAAGGCCTCGACGTGAGTTTCCGTCCTGAAGTGCCAGGTATCTACGATGTCACTTTCAAGGCTACTAACGATGTGGGCAGCGGTGAGGTTACCATGAACCGCGCATTGGTAGTATGCAACGCCGACAGCAAGACCGGCCTGAGCTTTATGCCAGAGGGCAGCGCCAAGGTGGAACTGTCGAAAGTGCCTTTAACCAAAGGTCAGGGCTACTTCACTATTGACTGGTGGATGCGTCCTAACTCGCTGCGTGCTGCTTGCAATGGCATTGGCGAGAGCAAGTCAACTTTCGAACTCATGACCACCGCCACGGGCAAGATGTGCCTTTACATCGGTGGCAAATGTGCACAGTCAAGCGATGGCTTTGTCATTGCCAACGAGTGGCATCACTATGCAGTGACTTACAGCTCTCCGGGTATTGTATGCTTCTTCCGCGATGGCGAAAAGCAAGACTATAGTTCGGTAATACAACAAATACCCGAACTCTCAACCTTTAGCCTAGGCACCAACGATGCGCCTATGATGGGCACTGTCGACGAGTTCAGAGTGTGGAACTTTGCCTTTAACGAGAACAAGCCCGAAAAACTGCAAGGCTACATTTCAAGCCCCCTCGATGAGGCTGGTGTGGCTGCTGCACAGAATGAGGGCTTGCAGGTTTACTACAAGTTTGACCAAAGCAGCGGCAACGTGGCAGACGCTACCTCAAATGCCAATACGGGCGTAAGAAAGGGCTTTGGTCCCGATGGCGATGCTTGGACAAGCTCAAAGGGCGTGTTTGCGCTCTGCTTTGACAATAAGGCTGAGGACGTAACAGAAAAGTACCTTGCCAATTACAAAGCACCATTTGCTAATACCGGCGAAGTGTTCAACGATGTGTACGGCTTCTTGTATGGTTCACGCTTCATGACACTGAGCGACTGGAAACTCGATAATGTGGCTTACGACGAATATGGCAAGGATACGAAATCGAACACCGGTGCTGCGGCCGACAACATGATAGCGAACTACCTTGTAATAAGCACCGGACAGGATGGCTTTGTCAATGTACTGACAGACCACAAGGTGTATCAGACTGTAGAACTGCCAAAGGGCGCATACGTGTTCAGTGCAAACTATCCCGGCGACAAGGCTGTACAGCCTGATGGTTGCTATGTGGTAGCTGCCGAAGGCGACTCGCTGCCTGGCACCAACTATCTGGCAGAAGCGTTGGCTTCACGTGCCTTGGGCGAGAAGAGTGCCTCGCTGCAGAATAGCGTGTTCTTTGTACTGACAGAACCCGCCAAGGTGAGTCTCGGCTTATTGGCCAGCATGACAGGCAAGCAGGCATTGTACATCAAATCGTTTGCCCTCAAGTGCTACGATATTACCCCCATGAATGGCGTTATCAACGGTTGCAACGGCATCAAGCTTGATGGCGTAGTGACCGAAACGCCTGCCGACATCAACGCTGCAGGTAATGTTTACGACCTTTCAGGCCGCCGCGTAATGGTGCCCGGCAAGGGCATATACATCATTGGTGGCAAAAAGGTGGTGCGTTAAATCCCTCCAGCTATTCCCCAAAAGGGTACTGCGGATAGATACGAGGGGTAAAAAGCAGTACGCTAAATTGCCCCAGCTATCCTCATGCGACAGCATGCCAACCCGCTTATCAACAGCGATACGAACGCTTATCACGTAAGTCTTGGTATGCTCGCTGATGTTAAAACGTACGCTTACAACAGCGTTTCGTACGCTTATTATCAGCGTTACGTACCCAAAAAATGCAAGAAAAAGGCCGACAAACTAACATTGTCGGCCTTTTTTCTTGTAGATTTCAGCAATAACTTGTATATTTGCACTCGCAAAGAGCAGCAAAGGCTGTTCATATTTGCACGGACTTGTAGCTCAGTTGGTTAGAGCAACAGACTCATAATCTGGAGGTCCCTGGTTCAAGCCCAGGCTGGTCCACTTTGAAAATCAAGCACTTACAGAGTTTCTGTAGGTGCTTTTTCTTTTACAGGTGACCTTCAGGTGACCTTTTTGAAGCGAAACTCTGCAAGAGCTGTCTCTTATACACATCTGACG
>ERZ1026848.1505-NODE-1505-length-12393-cov-4.375426_pt1 | contig 12393 bp, 7 predicted proteins | sample MGYA00380154_ERZ1026848 | MGnify/ENA primary metagenome ERZ1026848 (study PRJEB33269, sample SAMEA4719790) | human gut metagenome | biome: human-associated habitat; feature: organic feature; material: feces | place: Cameroon | collected 2013-10 ...
CAATGAAATTGCGTAATGTGCCTTTCTCTCCGCCTGATATGACGGAGGCTGAGGCGGCAGAAGTGCGTGATGCCATTTTGTCTGGTTGGATAACAACCGGACCACGCACAAAGAAGTTGGAAAAGGAAGTGGCAGAATATGTGGGTGTGAACAAGGCTGTATGCCTGAATTCACAGACGGCTTGTGCCGAAATGGCGCTGAGGCTGTTGGGCGTAGGCGAAGGTGACGAGGTGATAGTGCCTACTTATACCTATACGGCAAGTGCTTCGGTGGTGGAACATGTTGGGGCTACGCTCGTCTTTGTTGATGTGCAGAAGGATTGCCTCGAGATGGATTATGATGCTGTGGAGAAGGCCGTGACTCCTAATACCAAGGCTATTATCCCTGTTGATTTGGCCGGTATTCCCTGTGACTACGACTGTCTGTTCGAAATCGTGGAGCGCAAGAAGGATATCTTCACTCCTAAGACAGACTTGCAGAAAATGCTTGGACGTGTTGCCATCTGTTGTGATGCGGCCCATGCCTTTGGTGCTTCGCGCAAGGGTAAGATGGTGGGTTCTATAGCTGACTTTTCATCGTTCTCTTTCCATGCCGTGAAGAATCTGACTACTGCAGAGGGTGGTGCACTGTCGTGGAATCTGCCTTTTGGCAATGAGCTGGTGGTGAAAGAACTGGACAAGAGAGAGGACAATACCTTCAGCGGTGTGCCCGAGATAGCGGGCGAGACCTGGAATGAGAATCTTTACCGCAAGGCACAGCTGTTGAGTCTGCATGGTCAGAACAAGGATGCGCTGGCTAAGACTAAGCTCGGTGCTTGGGAGTATGATATCATTGGAACATGGTACAAATGTAATATGACGGACGTGGTGGCTGCTATCGGACTGGTGCAGATGCAGCGTTACAAAGGGATGTTGGAGCGCAGACGCAAGATGATTGAGCGTTATGACGAGGCTTTGAAACTATTGAATGTGGCTGTGCTAAACCATTATGACGAGAAGCACACATCTTCAGGTCACTTATACCTGGTACGTTTGTTGGGCAAGACTCGTGAGGAAACAAACAAGATGATTGAAAAGATGGCAGAGCGTGGCATTGCCACTAATGTTCATTACAAGCCGTTACCCATGATGACAGCTTACAAGAAGTTGGGTTTTGACATTAAGGATTTCCCAAATGCTTATCACATGTTTGAAAACGAAATCACTCTACCTTTGAATACAAAGATGACAGATGAAGATTTGGAATATGTGATTGAGAATTTCGTAGAGATAGCATCTAAATTGTAATACTTAACTTTTAAAAAGCCTGATGATGAAGATGCTATATCTTTATCTTCAGGCTTTTTAACCCTAAAAATACATGAAAAGATTATTTGACATTGTTGCCTCTGGTTGTGGATTGATTGTTTTAAGTCCATTGTTTCTTATATTGGCTATATGGATTAAACTGGATTCTAAAGGTCCCGTGTTTTATCGACAGGTGCGAGTGGGGCGAAACAATGAGGATTTCCAAATATTCAAGTTCCGCTCTATGCGAGTTGGAGCTGATAAAGGATCATTGGTAACTATCGGTGGCCGTGACCCTCGTGTTACACGTTCTGGGTATTATATCCGTAAGTATAAGTTTGATGAACTGCCACAGTTGATTAACGTGTTTACTGGTGATATGAGTTTGGTAGGTCCCCGTCCTGAAGTTCGCCACTATGTGAATTACTGGACTCCCGAACAGATGCATGTATTGGATGTTCGTCCCGGTATCACCGATCCTGCAAGTATTAAGTTCCGTAATGAGAATGAACTGATGGAGAAAGCTGCGGATCCAGAGGTTTATTACATCAACGTAATTATGCAAGAGAAGATAAAACTGTACTTGGAATATGTGCAGAATAGTTCGTTTTGGTATGACATCAAACTTATCTTCCAGACATTTAAAGTTATTATTACTGAACGATGAAAGATTTGCTTTCTGCCATCTTACAATTGTGTGTGTATTTATAAGAAGAGGATTAAAGCAAATACTCGAAAATGATTGATATGGAAATAAATGAAGAATTACTTGATCAACTTTTCAAGCAAGCAAAAGAGAATCCCCGTTTACGTCAGGGCTTCGATTTACGCACATCTCCGTCTGACACAAGCCAGCGTATGTTGAATGCTTTGTTGCCGGGAACGGTTGTGCCCATCCATCGGCATGAGGATACAGCGGAGACTGTTATCTGTTTGTGTGGCAAGTTGGATGAGGTTATTTATGAGGAGGTGGATTCCCAGTTGTCTCCTTTAACGGGAAGTCGTTTCCGGGAAATAGAGCGCATTCACCTTTGTCCTGCCCAAGCCCAATATGGCTGTCAGGTTCCGAAAGGTGCGTGGCACACAGTGGAGGTGATAGAGCCGAGTGTGATATTTGAGGCGAAGGATGGAAAGTATATGGGGTAAGGTCTCTCCTCAGCCCTCCCCATTTTTAACTTTTGACGACCTACTATAACAGATTAGGATATTGGGAACATTTTTCCCATCATCCCACAAATTCAGCAAAAATAAATTTTGAGAGTTGGAGAAATGATTGTACTTTAGCATTTGTAATTGTTTCCCGTTATGGACATTCTGACTCATTTTCGGACAATCGAAGAGCTGACAAAGACTCTTTCCCGTGAGCAAAGGCTGTTGGGAGAGATGTTCGAGAAACGGAAGCTGATGAAGTTTCCGTTAGGGCTTGCCTTAGACCTTGTCGGAAGCAATGAGGCTCGGCTGAGGAAATTGTTGGATTATGGCGTGTTGGTGAGGAGTGGCAATACGGTGGAAATTGAAAGCGACTACCTGAACTTCTTCGAGGAGGTGCTGAATGTGAATGAGGAAATCAGCGTGCTGAGTGTGCAGGAGTGCATCAATACCTTGAAGGAGTATATCGGATATTTCTTGCAAGAGGCGAATGCCAACCGAAGGGCGGGATATCAGGACAGTGTGCGGCAACTCTTGAAAAAGACCGGATTCAGGACCTTGAGGAATGTGGTGGATTTGAAGCGTAACATGGACAATGCTTACAAGCAAGAGCCCAATTATGTCATCAAGAAGAAGAAACTGCAAAATTTGGATGAGAAAAGCCATAGCATCCGTGCCATGATACGTGAATGCGAGAAGCTGATGGATAATGAGCACGCTTTCTTCATCATGGCGAACGACCCGCACATGGCAAAGACTTGCAGCGATGTGAAGCACGACTTTGTAGAAGCTTATCATGCGTTGATGGAGATAGACAGGCAGATTATCGTCTATATAAACCAGATTGACCTGCAGAATAAACTCTATAAGAAGATTCGCAAACTGAAATATTTGCAGGACCAGCTGCTTATCAAGACAGATACAAATCTTGTGCAAGTGCTGGAGGAAAGGAATCCATTGTGGATGGAGTCCCGTCAATATAGCAAGACTCGTCTCTCTTTGGAAATGCTGAGGGAGAATGACCAGATTGTCCAGATGCTGAGGCGGATTGCAGAACGCAACGGCATACGGAAGACGGCACGGACGGAAGCTGATCCACTCACTTTGGAGGAGTTGCAGGAGCATGTCCTGCAATTGAAGGAGGTGGACCCGGCAGAGGTGTGGAATGCTTTCTTGGCATCGAGCTATCATCTGTTTGAATTTATCTTGAGATATGATTATAAGAGCCAACGAGGCATTGAGGACCACGTCGCTCTCTTCTGCCAATTGGTCATCCTTCATCCGGATGAATGTAAAATGACGGGTAAATATGCAAATTATCAAGACATTGAATATCCAATAATCTATGCGAAATAACACTCAGAGAATATATGAACGACTGAGCCGGGGAGAGTTTCTCTCGGTTGACAGCACGGACACTTCCATTCGCCATCTTTATGAGGAGATAGAGGAGAACTTTGATGAATATGCTGATTTCTTTAAGGAGATTGGTCTCCAACTGGAATCGGGTAATGGATATTTCTATTTCTCGCGGATAGGAGAGGGAAAGCAAGCAATTGAGCAGAAATTGGAGAGTTTCTCCAAATGGCTGGATTATCTTGATTTCTTGAAGTGTTATAACCAGTCGTTTACTGCGGGATATCAATTCCGGAAGAGCCATTTGGTGGAACAGATAAGCCTTGATATTGAACTGAAGGAGAAGGCTGGCCGTTTGTTCAAGAAGTATGGCGTAGGATCTTATCTTGAAATAGTGAACAAGTTGCTTCAGGAGATGCAGGGCATGGGCTTTGCCGAGTGCATCAGCGAACAGGATGAGACGTTTAAGATAACTTCGGCATTCCGCTATGCCGAGGAACTGGTTAACATGATTCAAATTGCCAACGAAGATGAAGTACCTGAATAAGATTATATTTATCAATAGTGCCAATATTCCCTATGCGGAGATTTCGGTGGATGGCAATGTGCATTTCACCGGGACACAGGGAGTGGGGAAGAGTACGGTGTTAAGGGCACTTCTGTTCTTTTACAATGCCGACAAGCATCGCTTGGGCATCCAACAGGGACAAAAGTCGTTTGATGAGTTCTATTTCCGCCAATCCAATTCCCATATCCTGTATGAAGTAATGCGGGATAATGGGGCATATACGATATTGGTGAGCAGATACCAAGGTCGTGCCTCGTGGCGGTTCATTGATGCTCCTTATCAGCGTGGATGGCTCATTGGTGATGACAATCAGGTGCTGAGCGACTGGGTGAAGATACGGGAACGCATCGACAAGAATGTGGCTGTTTCCGCAAGGGTTGATTCTGGCGTGATATTCAAGGATATCATCTTTGGTAATACGCGTGACCATAAATACACCCGCTATGCATTGACGCAGAGTGCGCATTACCAGAATATTCCCCGAAGCATCCAAAATGTCTTTCTGAACACAAAGTTGGATGCGGATTTCGTGAAGAACACCATCATACAATCCATGGCGGATGAAGAGTTACCTATTGATTTGCAGACTTACAGGAGATTGGTAATCGACTTTGAGAGGGAATATGACGAGATAGATTGCTGGTTCCGCCAAACTCGTGATGGTAATTATCCAGTGCGCCAACAAGCATTGAAGATTGCTGAGCAAGGCAGAAAGATTGTGGCACTTGACCAGCAGTTGCTTGATTTATGGAGGATGCTGAACCATGCGGTGGCTGAAAGCGAACAACAGATTCCTCTTTTGGAAGCAGAGGTCGCTGAAGTGAAAACTGGCATTGAGAAAGAACGCAACCGGGAGAAAGAGCTTACTGCCGAATATGATAAGGAGAAGGATTCTCTCAATCAGGAACTTGGTGGTAAGAAGAGCAAGTTGGGTGAGATTGCTTATGCACGGAAGGAATTTGAGACAATGGGCATAGAAGCGATACTTGAACTTGCCGCTCGTGAAGATTCCATCAAACAGGAGGCTTTTAACCAGCAAATGTTGTTGGATGACCTTCTGAAAACCCACATGTCGATAGAGGAAAAATACAATATTGCCAGGGGAAAGTTGGAGAATGCGCAACAGGCATTTGAGAATGCGCAGAAAGAAGCTTTCTTCCAAAAGCAGACTTCGTTACAAGTGGAGCGCAAGCGGCTTGAGGAGGAACGCACGAAAGGAAGGAATCAGATTATGGATGCTTTCAGTAGTTGGAGGCATGACTCGGACGAGCGCATTCAGATGTTGATGGCTGAGCAGCACAGGAGGGACAGTGCCCTGAAAGAACTCAGGCAATGGCATCCAATGGCTGATGAAATCAGGCAGGTGAAGGAACAACTCCTTCAATTGGAGATAGACGGGAAAGAGATTGCAGCGCAGTTGGTTGCCGTTAAGAGTAGGATTGCACAAGTCACTACTGAATATGAAATGAAAGAGGCTGAATTGAAACAAGCGTTCCAGCGTGAGCAGGAGCGTCTTGTGGAGAATCGTGAACAGTGCCGTGCGCAGATGGAAAAAGTCAATGATCTGCTTGCGCATTTGGATGGATCCCTTTACCAATGGCTGGGTGAGAATGTGGAAGGCTGGGAGGAGACGATAGGAAAAGTGGTGGATGAAGAGCGCATCCTTTATGCTCAAGGGCTTGATCCGGAACGGAGTGCTGCATCTGACAATCTGTTTGGTATAAAGCTAAACTTGGATGGAATAGACGTTGTGCATCGGACTCCGGATGATTATCGTGCAGAGAAGAGGGAATTGGAAGAGCAACTGCAACAAATCAATCGCTCGCTCACACAATTGCCTGTTACTCTTCAGGAGGAGATATCGAAACTCGGCAAGAAATACACATCACAACTCAATCCACTCCGTCAGGAAAAGACCTCTTTTGAGGTAAAGGAGAACCAAATACCGGTTAAACGGCAGAATCTGCAAAACCAACAGCATAAGTTGGAGATGGAAGAGCTGGAATTAATTGCCCAGGAGAAGATAGCCCGGGAACGTGCGTTTAACGAGGCTCTGCTCCAAGTGCAGTCGGAAAAGGATGCCCGGGAGAAGAGGGAGGTGAAAAACAAAAAGGAACTTAAAGACCTTGACTTGTCTTTTAATAGGGCTTCAAAGGCTCTTGATGAGAATTTGCGTATATTTAAGGAGTCGCAAGATTCGGAAGCCTCGCTCCGGAATCAGGAGTTTGCTGCACAAAAGGCCCAGCTGGAGGAGCAACAGAAAGCGGAGTTGGCAGGGAAAGGCGTGGATGTACATCTTTTGGAACGTTATCGGAAGTCTTTGGATAATCTTGACAAGCTGTTGGGAAGGATAGCAACCGACCGCCCCAAGGTGATTAAATATCGTGATGCCGAGCAAAACCTATTTGCCAAGGAGCCGGAGATTAGAAAATCCATCAAGGAGATTGAACAGCAGATTGCCATGATGCGCCAACGTTATGAGGATAAACGGGCACGCATAGAGAAAAGAAGGCAGGATCAGGAGACCCGGCAGAAAGTGCTTCTCAAAGATTTGACACATCGGAAGGAAGGTTTGGCTCTTTATCACCAAGTGGTGGAGAACGAGCATCTGGTGCCTGATGCTTTCTTGTCTGATAGCAAGGAGATGGCAACCCATCAGGATTGCCAGCAGTTGTTGAGCCAACTCAGGGGAACTGTCAATCAGAAACGTGAATCGATTGACGGGTTGAAAGATAGTGTCGTTAGCTTCAATCGGAACTTTAAACCTCAGAATGCTTTCCATTTCAATACGATGCCGGTCACCGATAATGATTATCTCCAGATTGCAGTTGACTTGCAGGAATTCATGGATAATAATAAAATCGAAGAGTTCCGCAGACGCACCAGTGAACATTATAAGGACATCTTGGGACGTGTCTCCACGGAAATCGGTGCATTGATGAAGCGCCGCTCGGATGTGGATGGTGTTATCCTCGATATCAATCATGACTTTGTAGAGAAGAACTTTGCAGGAGTCATCAGGAGCATTGAGCTTCGGGCGAATGAATCGTCTGACAAGCTCATGCAGTTGCTCATGTCCATCCATGATTTTACCATAGAGAATGAGTTTTCTATCGGTGAACTCAATCTTTTCTCGGGCGACAACCGTGACGAGGTCAATGATAAGGTAGTGGACTATCTGAAGAGTCTTTCTCATCAGTTGCAGAACGAGCCCAATCGCCCTTCGGTCTCCTTAGGAGATGCTTTCCGCCTTCAGTTCCGAGTGAAGGAGAATGATAATGACACGAATTGGGTGGAACGCATTAACAATGTTGGTTCGGACGGGACTGATATTTTAGTGAAAGCGATGGTCAATATCATGCTCATCAATGTGTTTAAGAAGAAAGCAGCCCGGAAGAATGGCGACTTTATCGTGCATTGCATGATGGACGAAATCGGCCGTTTGCATCCCAATAATATCAAAGGCATTTTACAGTTTGCCAATTCACGAAATATCTACCTGATCAATAGTTCGCCCACCTCTTATAATCCTTACGATTATCGTTATACTTATCTGCTAAGCAAGCAAGGAGTGAAGACGAGGGTGGACAGATTGTTGAAGCGGATTCAATAAACATGAGCTATGGCAATAAGTGCATCCATACAGGCAATGATGGCAGGAGAGCAGGTCGCAGGTTCAAAGCTGAACGGCAATTTGCTTAGTGAACTGATGGCAGAAGGATTGCTATTGGTGATTGCACGTGGTTCGAGAAAATCCTATCGGGCGCGCGATATCGAGGCGTTGAAAAGATACCTCATTGACAAAGATGAGAGCTTCCGTATGCTTGAAGCCAATGCTGCGGATTCCCGAGCTTCGATGGCTGCGGAGACAGGCAATTCCAAACTTGTTTCCGTCCGTTCATGCCCCGGATTTCCAATCAACAGCTATGAACCTATTGAATGTTCGCTACAAGGGAAACCATTTATGGTGAATCCTCAGGAAGGTAGTTTCCTTTTCGTGACAGACTGGGAAACGTTTGTCATTCCGGGAGAGGTGATTGTGATGGGCATTGAGAACATGGAAAACTTCAGGATGATTCGCCAACAGAGGTCTTTCTTTGAGGATTATCTAAAGGCACATGGAATGTCCGGTAAAATCCTCTTTGTGTCTCGCTACCCGCAATCTTTGGATTTGAGGAAGTGGCTCACTTCGATTCCCAATCATTATATCCACTTTGGCGACTATGACCTTGCCGGGATAAATATCTTCCTATCAGAGTTCCAGCAATACATAGGAAAAGACCGCTCCTCATTCCTAATCCCTGACGATATTGAACTTCGCTTGAAATCGGGTTCAAAGAGTCGATACGATGAGCAATATAACCGCTTTAAGGATATGAAGTCAGACAGCCAAGAAATCCAGCATCTGATTGAGCTTATCCACCAAGAACGGAAGGGATACGACCAAGAGGGATACATATAGGCTTGTAAAGGTTTTACCGGAAATAAGAAAAGAAAAGGATATGAATAAGATATTGTTACTTAACGGTGAGGCAAAGACTTTGCAAGTTGATTCGATTGAATGTGAAGGGGCTAATGGATATCGTGTGCGCTTTAAGAACAATAGCAAAAGTTATTACTATGGCTGTGACAAGGTTACTTGGCTTTATAATCCCGAATGGTTTGATCCAACACATTGTAAGGTGGTAGTTGATGGCGCATTGCAAAACAGCGTGAAGGAGATTTGGAAGTTTGTATGTGGAACAAAATGTTATTGGCGAATTGTATATGGCAATGGTTATATGCGGGAAGGTGATGATGATAAGATGATTGTTTCAACTTCTTGCCTTCGAGAAGAAAAGAGTAGAGACACGTTTGCTTATCTGAAAAATGTAGCCATCATCAATCCCTTAGGTAAGGAAAAGAACGGTAATGGTATCTTGGCAGACTTGTATGAGCAAGTGGAATATGTGGATTCAGAAACCGTTGCCGCATGCTATCTCAATCCCAATAAGTATAATCCGAGAAGCATGAAACACGCTGACTTAATTTATCCTTTCGGATGTAATGCCAGCCAGAAAAAGGCGGTAACTACGGCTTTTGAACATCAGATAAGCGTAGTGCAGGGTCCTCCTGGAACAGGGAAAACTCAGACCATCCTGAACATTATTGCGAACATCGTCTGTCAAGGAAAGACTGTGATGGTGGTGTCGAACAATAATTCTGCTATTACTAATGTGCAGGAGAAACTAGACAAGTATGGACTTTCATTTGTTGTTGCACCACTTGGTAGCAAAGAAAATAAGGAGGTTTTCATTGCCAACCAACCATTTGTTCCTGCTGAGTGCAGCTTGTGGGGATTATCCATTTCAGAGTCTTTAAAAAAGAAACAAAAATTGCACGCAACCCTCGCACTGCTTGATAAAGTGTTTGCCTTGCAGAATGAGCGGGCAGAGCTACTACAGGAACAACAAGCAGTAGCTTTGGAGTGGAAGCATTTCTGTATGGATAATGGTGTAGACGAGAGATTGGAATTGACAAACCGTATAAACTCCAAACGTGTTATATCGTTATGGCTGGAATACCAAGCTCAAGCCTATGGTGAAAAGCCTATATCCGCAAATTGGTTTGTCAAATGGTTAGAAAAACTGAAATGGTGGAAAATGAAGTGGTTTAGTAAACATCGGCTGTATCTCAAGAGTGAGTTTGACAGGAACAACCTCACTCCACTTGTCAAGGAATTTCAGACCTTGTACTATCTAAATAGACTTGAGGAGATTAGGCAACGGATAAATTCTATTAACAAAGACTTGGCACAACATGATGCAATGGAGTTGACTAAAACCTTGACAACACTCTCGTTGTCGCTATTCAAAGCATTTTTGTATAGCTATTATTCCAAGCATAAGCGTGTCGATTTTGCAGATCTCAAGGATATGAGAAGGAGAGGGAATGAATTGATTCAACAATATCCTGTTGTTCTTAGTACGACTTTCTCCGCTCGTTCTTGTGTATTCACAGGTAAACCATACGATTACATTATCATGGATGAGGCTTCGCAAGTTTCGATAGATACAGGAGCTTTGGCATTGACTTGTGCTCGAAATGCTGTCATTGTCGGTGACACCATGCAACTTCCTAACGTGGTGACTGATGAGGACAGATTGAAGCTGGATGCAATCATGAGGCAGTATAATATTACAGATGGCTATGACTGTGCAAAGAATAGTTTTTTGCAGTCGGTGTTGGGCGTGATTAAGAATGTGCCTGAGACTTTACTTAGGGAGCATTATCGTTGCCATCCCCGCATCATCAACTTCTGCAATCAAAAGTTTTATGGAGGCAACCTGCTCATTATGACCGAAGACAAAGGTGAAAAGGACGTGCTGACAGCCATGAGGACAGTGAAAGGCAATCATGCAATCAATCACTATAATCAGCGTGAGATAGATGTTGTCATGGAAGAGGTGTTGCCGGTTTTGAAGGATTACGACAACGTAGGTATTATCACGCCATATAACAATCAAGTAGATGCATTTAACAATCAGTTGAGAAAGGGGATAGCTGGAACTATACATAAATATCAAGGGCGTGAGAACGATGCTATCATCATGAGTGTGGTAGACAACCAAATTACACCATTTGCAGATGATGCCAATATGTTGAATGTTGCCGTATCAAGGGCAAAGAAGAAGTTTTGTCTTGTGCTAACAGGCAATGATCAAGAGAAACATGGTTATATTATGGACTTGCTTGACTACATTGCATACAACAATTGTACGGTGACTGACAGTAAATTGGCATCTATATTTGATTATATGTATGAGCAATATTCGGAGCAACGTATGCTTTTCCTCAAAATGCAGCCGCAAATATCTGAGTACGCTTCGGAGAATCTGACCTATGTCATGCTCAAAGAGATTCTTTCTTCTGATATCCGTTTCAAAAGTCTTAAAGTGTTGTGCCATGTCCCATTACGGCAAGTCGTGAGAGACACATCTCTTATGTCTGAGAGAGAATTGAAGTATGCGGCTAATTATAGTACGCATTTAGACTTTCTTATCATTAACAATGTAAGCAAAAAGCCAGTCTTGGCTATTGAAACCGATGGATATTCGTACCATAAAGAAGCGACAGACCAACACCAGCGAGATGCTATGAAGAATCGTATACTGTCGAGTTATGGTTTGCCGCTACTTCGTTTTTCTACCAAAGGAAGTAGAGAACGGGAAAAAGTTATTGGTGAATTGGTAGAATTGTGTCCATAGGTTTCGGCTGTTTTAATGGTATTAAAACACCATTTAAACACCATTAAAACGTTCGTTTTGGACACTCCAAAACCGTTGAAAAAACATACCGTTGTTTTGAAAAAAACGTCACGAAGAATTTTTGAAAACGTCCAATGTTTTTTCAAAAACGTCCAATGTTTTTTTCAAAACAACGGTATGTTTAAAATGTACCATCATTAACAAATGCAAACGGCTAATAATAAACAAGATAGATGTTTGCTTGTGTAAATGGAAGGGGCTAGATTCCAAGAGCTATGTTGCTATTGGCAATTCTGACATTGCCTCCTCTATGAACCCTATTTGTTGATGTATTCCAATATCTGTTCGGCATGGATTTTCGTCTTGATTTCCTTTGGAGTGAAAATTTTCTCGATGATGCCTTCTTCGTTCACAAGATAAGTGGTGCGGAGGATGCCGATGGTTTTGCGGCCGCAAGCCACTTTTTCGCCCCAACAACCCAACTCTTGGAGAAGTGTCGTCTCTGTATCAGCAATAAGCGGAAACTGTAAACCTTGTGCGTCCGCAAATTTCTTCTGCAGAGCCTGTTTGTCCTTGCTCACACCGATAATCTCGTAGCCGGCAGCAGCCAACTCTTCCTTATGTGCTTGCAAAGAACAAGCCTCGGCAGTGCACCCGCTTGTGTTTGCTTTTGGATAACTGTAAAGTACTATTTTGCGGCCACGGTAATCGCTCGCTTTGATTTCTCGTCCCTCTTGGTCAATACCAAGGATTTCTGGAATTTTATCTCCGATAGTCATAATTGTAT
>ERZ1026848.1506-NODE-1506-length-12378-cov-4.045281_pt1 | contig 12378 bp, 5 predicted proteins | sample MGYA00380154_ERZ1026848 | MGnify/ENA primary metagenome ERZ1026848 (study PRJEB33269, sample SAMEA4719790) | human gut metagenome | biome: human-associated habitat; feature: organic feature; material: feces | place: Cameroon | collected 2013-10 ...
TCGGCAGCGTCAGATGTGTATAAGAGACAGCAGTGGAGCACAGTATGCTCGGGAGCTGTCTCTGTCTTGACGATTTGAACGTTGTTGTAAACGTCCATACCAGTGCCGGCAGGAATAAGCTTACCGATAATAACGTTCTCCTTAAGTCCGAGCAGATGGTCGCTCTTGCCCTTGATAGCAGCATCGGTAAGAGCCCTTGTGGTCTCCTGGAATGATGCAGCGGACAGGAAGCTGTCGGAGTTGGAGGAAGCCTTGGTGATACCCTGGATAATGGGCTTGAATGTGATAAGTCTCACATCTTCCTCGCCTGCCTCTATCCTTGCCTTGAGCTTGAGGTTCTCCTCATAAATTTCCTTGCGGTCAGCCACAGCTCCGGGGAGCATAAATGTTGAGCCGCCGTCCTCTATGCGAACCTTCTTGAGCATCTGACGAACGATAACTTCGATGTGCTTGTCGTTGATATCAACACCCTGGAGACGGTAAACCTTCTGAACTTCGGTGATGATATAGTTCTGAACAGCCTGCTGACCAAGAATTTCAAGGATATCTCCGGGATTAACGGAGCCCTCGGTAAGAGCGTCGCCCTTGTTGACAGTATCGCCCTCGTGGACCTTGATCTTGTAGCCGTAAGGAACGGGATAGAACTCCTCATTTGCAGTTTCGGGATCGGTGATGATAACATTTCTTGTGTTCTTTATCTCGGTCATACTTACCTTACCGCCAAAGCGTGCCACAATAGCAGCATTCTTGGGACGTCTGCTCTCGAACAGCTCCTCGACACGGGGAAGACCCTGTGTGATATCCTCGGCAGATGCGATACCACCCGTATGGAAGGTTCTCATTGTAAGCTGTGTACCGGGCTCACCGATAGACTGAGCAGCGATAACACCGACAGCCTCACCCACAGCAACAAGGTTGTTGTTGGACATATTAGCGCCGTAGCACTTAGCGCATACGCCGTGTTTAGCGTGGCAGTTAAGAACGGAGCGAATCTTGACTCTCTCAACGCCTGCGTCAACGATCTTCTGAGCGTCAGCGTCGGTGATGAGCTTGTTCTTAGTGATGATAAGATTGCCTGTGTTGGGATCGTAAAGGTCATCAAGCAGGTATCTTCCGAGAAGTCTCTCCTTAAGGGGTTCGATCATCTCGTTGCCGTTCTTGATGGTGTAGATCTCAATACCCTCATCGGTTCCGCAGTCCTCCTCACGGATAATAACGTCCTGAGAAACATCTACGAGACGTCTTGTAAGGTAACCGGAGTCAGCGGTACGAAGAGCCGTATCGGCAAGACCCTTACGGGCACCACGGGAAGAAATGAAGTATTCCAAAATGTTAAGACCTTCACGGTAGTTAGCTCTGATAGGCATCTCGATAGTAGAACCTGAGGTGTTGGCGATAAGTCCACGCATACCTGCAAGCTGACGAATCTGGTTGATAGAACCACGGGCACCGGAGTCAGCCATCATAAAGATAGGATTGTACTTGTCAAGACCGTTCTGAAGAGCCTTTGTAACATCGTCTGTAGCGCCGTTCCATATCTGAATGAAGCGCTTGGACTTTTCAGCAGCGGAGATAAATCCTCTGCGGTACATAGCGTTGATCTTCTCGACCTGCTTGTCGGCAGCCTCGAGGATACCTGCCTTCTCCTTTGGAATCTCAGCGTCGCATACAGCAACAGTGATAGCAGCCTTTGTGGAATATTTGAAGCCGAGAGCCTTGACCTTGTCAAGAACTTCGGAGGTAGTTGTAGTACCGTGGGTCTTGATGCATCTTTCGATGATATCGGAAAGCTGCTTTTTCTTAACGAGGAAGTCAATTTCCAGATCAAACTGCTTGTCGGAATTTGTTCTGTCAACGTAACCCAGATCCTGAGGAATGTTCTCGTTGAAGATAAGTCTGCCCACTGTGCAGTCGATGAGCTTGGAAACTCTTCTGTCACCGATATCCTTGGAGATACGTACCTTAATGGCAGCGTGAAGAGTAACAACACCCTCCTGATAAGCCATAAGAGCCTCGTTTACGTCTCTGAACACCTTGCCCTCGCCCTTTTCTCCCTCTTTCTTCATAGTGAGGTAGTAGGAACCGAGCACCATATCCTGAGAAGGAACGGCAACAGGGCGTCCGTCGGAAGGCTTTAACAGGTTGTTTGCAGCCAGCATAAGGAAACGAGCCTCAGTCTGTGCCTCAGCGGAAAGAGGAAGATGCACAGCCATCTGGTCACCGTCGAAGTCGGCGTTGAACGCAGTACAAACCAGGGGGTGAAGCTTGATAGCACGACCCTCAACAAGGATAGGCTCGAATGCCTGGATACCAAGTCTGTGAAGTGTAGGCGCACGGTTCAGAAGAACGGGGTGAGATTTAATGACATTTTCCAGTGCATCCCAAACATCGTTCTCCGCACGGTCAACCTTCTTGCGGGCGGACTTTATATTAGTGGACTTGCCTGTGTCCACAAGGCGCTTCATAACAAAGGGCTTGAAAAGTTCAAGAGCCATCTCCTTGGGGAGACCGCACTGATACATCTTAAGCTCAGGACCAACAACGATAACAGAACGTCCGGAGTAGTCAACACGCTTACCGAGGAGGTTCTGACGGAAACGTCCCTGCTTACCCTTAAGCATATCGGAAAGAGATTTGAGAGCTCTGTTGTTGGGGCCTGTAACAGGTCTGCCGTGACGGCCGTTGTCGATAAGTGCATCAACAGCCTCCTGGAGCATTCTCTTCTCGTTTCTGATGATGATGTCGGGAGCTTCAAGCTCCAGCATCTTCTTAAGACGGTTGTTTCTGTTGATAACACGTCTGTAAAGGTCGTTCAGGTCAGAGGTAGCATATCTTCCGCCGTCCAGCATAACCATAGGACGGATATCGGGAGGGATAACGGGCACAACGTTCAGAACCATCCACTCAGGCTTGTTCTGAGAAAGTCTGAAGGACTCGATAATTTCAAGTCTCTTCAGGAGCTTGATGCGCTTCTGACCGGAGGGGAGGTCCTTAAGCTCGTCTTTAAGCTCGTCAGCCACCCATTCAAGGCAGTTTATCCACTTGGACTTGTCAGCGATCTCGTCATACTCACCGTTAGCATTTGCAACCTCGATCTTCTCGTCAAAGAGCTGCTCAATGTACTTGGAGCCGTAAATGACCTTGATGGACTTGCCCGACTTCTTTTCTTCCTCGAAGCGGTTGTATCTCATAACGTCATAGTTGTACTCAGCACGGGTGATCTTCTGACCAACAGTGTACTTCTCGTTCTCGCCGTTGTCGGTGATAACGAGGATACGCTTTGCGAGCATATCTCTTATCTCGTCCTCGGAAAGACCTGTAAGAGATGAAAACTTGTCGATATATTTAACGATATACTGGTTATATCTTTCGGGGTCGTATTCTTCAAGAAGCTCCTGGATAGCCTCTGCACCCATAGCAGCGTAGAAACCGTCCTCGTACTTCTCAACGTTGTCCGCATAATCCTTTTCGGAAAGGAGGTCTTTCTTGGTAAGACCTGTGCTTCCGGGGTCAACGATAATATATTTGGTAAAGTAAAGAACCTCTTCAAGGCGCTTCTGAGGTATCTCCAGCACCTGACCGATTCTCGAGGGAGTACCCTTGAAATACCAGATGTGGGAAACGGGAGCAGCGAGTTCAATGTGACCCATACGCTCTCTTCTTACCTTTGCTCGTGTTACTTCAACACCGCAGCGCTCGCAGACCTTGCCCTTGAAGCGGATCTTCTTGTACTTTCCGCAGTGGCACTCCCAGTCCTTGGTAGGACCAAAGATCCTTTCGCAGAAAAGTCCGTCTCTTTCGGGCTTCTGTGTTCTGTAGTTGATGGTTTCGGGCTTTTCAACAATGCCGTGAGACCAGCTTCTGATCTTATCGGGGGAAGCGAGACCAATTTTTATAGACTCAAAAGTGTTCTGTTCCAATAGCTTACACTCCTTAAATCAAGTAGAGTATATACCTTTGCGGGAGATGCATTCCCCCGCTCGGTATGAACGGCGTAGGATTTTCCCGCCGCCCGTTTTCGGGCAGCGGAAAAGGTATTGCGCAGCTGCCGATATCACAGCAGCGTAGTTTTTTAGATCAGGTCATCGTCAAAATCGTCCGAACCGAAATCGGTATCGTCATCGCCCACGTCATCGTAATCGTCGGAATCGGAGCTGCCGAATTCATCGTCATCGCCCTCTTCAAGGGAGAAGCCTTCGTCGAGGTCGCCCTCGTCGAAATCGTCAGCATCTGAAACAGGAGGCGGAATAACGTCATCGTCGTCCTCAAATGTAGCCTTGAGGTCGATCTCCTGATTATTTTCGTCAAGAACCTGAATATCGAGGCAGAGGGACTGGAATTCCTTGATAACTACCTTGAATGCCTCGGGGATACCGGGCTTTGGTACGTTCTGACCCTTAACGATAGCCTCGTAGGTCTTTACACGTCCCACAGTATCGTCAGACTTAACAGTAAGGATCTCCTGAAGAGTATAGGCAGCGCCGTAAGCCTCAAGAGCCCAGACTTCCATCTCTCCGAAACGCTGACCGCCGAACTGAGCCTTACCGCCAAGGGGCTGCTGAGTTACCAGCGAGTAAGGACCAACGGAACGTGCGTGGATCTTATCATCAACAAGGTGATGGAGCTTAAGGTAGTACATTATACCAACAGTAACTCTGTTGTCGAAAGGCTCACCTGTACGGCCGTCTCTCAGAACGATCTTGCCGTCCTCATCCATACCGGCTTCCTTGAAGCAGGCACGGATATCTTCCTCGTGTGCACCGTCGAATACAGGGGTCATTACCTTCCAGCCAAGCTTTCTTGCAGCCATACCGAGATGAACTTCAAGCACCTGACCGATGTTCATACGTGAAGGAACGCCCAGAGGGTTAAGAACGATATCCAGAGGAGTACCGTCGGGGAGGAAGGGCATATCTTCGGACTTAAGGATACGTGAAACGACACCCTTGTTACCGTGACGGCCCGCCATCTTGTCGCCCACAGAGATCTTTCTCTTCTGAGCAATATAGCAGCGAACGAGCTTGTTAACTCCGGGAGAAAGCTCATCGCAGTTTTCACGGGTAAATATCTTAACATCAACAACAACGCCGGATTCGCCGTGAGGAACCTTAAGGGAGTTGTCTCTTACTTCCTTTGCCTTCTCACCGAAAATAGCTCTCAGGAGTCTTTCCTCGGCAGTAAGCTCGGTCTCGCCCTTAGGTGTTACCTTACCGACAAGGATATCACCGGCTCTGACTTCAGCACCGATGCGGATAATTCCTCTGTCATCGAGATCCTTAAGAGCGTCCTCGCCAACGTTGGGGATATCTCTTGTGATAGTCTCTGCACCGAGCTTGGTGTCTCTTTCCTCGATCTCGTATTCCTCGATGTGGATAGATGTGTAAATATCTTCACGGACAACACGCTCATTAAGAAGAACGGCGTCCTCGTAGTTGTAACCTTCCCAGGTCATAAATCCGATAAGAGCATTCTTACCGATAGCAAGCTCACCGTTGCTTGTAGCGGGGCCGTCAGCCAGAACCTGACCAACGTGTACCTCTTCGCCCTTTTCAACGATAGGTCTCTGGTTAACGCAGGTACCCTGGTTGGAGCGCTTGAACTTGATAAGCTTGTAGGAATGTGTGGCGCCTGTGCCTTCCTTGATAACGACCTCGTCAGCGCTTACACGCTCAACAACGCCGTCGTGCTTGGAAACAACGCAGACACCCGAGTCAACGGCAGCCTTGTACTCCATACCTGTTCCGACAATAGGAGCTTCGGTCTTAAGAAGAGGCACAGCCTGACGCTGCATGTTCGCACCCATAAGAGCACGGTTAGCATCATCGTTTTCGAGGAACGGTATCATCGCCGTAGCGATAGAAACGACCATCTTAGGAGAAACGTCCATGAAGTCTGCACGTTCTCTCTCGCACTCAAGTATCTGGTCTCTGTAACGGGCATTGACTCTGGGACGTGCAAACTTGTGATCCTCGGTAAGAGGCTCATTCGCCTGAGCAACAGTGTAGTTGTCCTCAACATCGGCAGTCATATAAACTACCTCGTCAGTAACAACGCCTGTAGCCTTGTCAACACGTCTGTAAGGAGCTTCAATGAAGCCGTATTCATTTATTCTTGCGAAAGATGCAAGATAGGAGATAAGTCCGATGTTAGGTCCTTCAGGAGTCTCGATAGGGCACATTCTTCCGTAGTGGGAGTAGTGAACGTCACGGACTTCAAATCCTGCACGGTCACGGGAAAGACCGCCGGGGCCCAGGGCTGAAAGACGTCTCTTGTGAGTAAGCTCTGCAAGAGGGTTGTTCTGATCCATAAACTGTGACAGAGGGGAGGAACCGAAGAATTCCTTGATAGCCGCAGTAATGGGACGGATATTGATAAGGCTCTGAGGAGTGATAGTCTCAGCTTCCTGAGCCTGAGTGTTCATTCTCTCTCTGATGCTTCTCTCCATACGTGCAAAGCCGATCCTGAACTGATTCTGAAGCAGCTCGCCAACCGAACGGATACGTCTGTTGCCCAGGTGGTCGATATCGTCCACAGTGCCGACGCCTTCGCAGAGGTTGATGAAGTAGCTGATAGTAGCAAAGATATCATCAAGAGTGATGTGCTTGGGAACAAGCTCGTCAGCACGCTTCTTGATCATCTCTTCAAGCTCGTCATTGTCAGCGGCAGTGTCAAGGATATCCCTCAGCACCTTGTAGGAAACCAGCTCATTGATACCGCAGGCAGCAGTGTCAATATCAACATATCCCTTGATATCCACCATACCGTTGCCGATGACCTTGACTTCCTTCTCCTCAACGTGGCTCTGAGTGTCGCCGTGAGCGGAAGTAACAGTCTCCTTGTGCTCGACCTTGAGCCAGGCTTCCATAACGCCGGCCTGCTCAATTTCCTTAGCTCTGTCGTATGTGATGAGCTCGCCCTCGTCAGCCATAATTTCGCCTGTGGAGGGGTTTGCAACAGGTCTTGAAAGGTAATGGCCTGCAAGACGGGAAGCGATACCGAGCTTCTTGTTATACTTGTATCTTCCGAAACGTGAGAGATCGTATCTCTTAGCGTCGAAGAAGAGCATATTGATGTGTGAAATAGCGCTGTCCACCGTAGGAGGCTCGCCGGGGCGGAGCTTCTTGTAGATCTCAAGAAGAGCCTCTTCGGTAGTATTGATATTGGAGTCCTTTTCAAGGATAGTCTGGCTGAGAACAACGCTGGGGCCGAACATATCGTCGATCTCCTGATTTGTGCCGCAGCCGAGAGCTCTTATAAAAGTAGTAAGAGGGATCTTTCTGTTCTTATCTATTCTTACGTAAGCAACATCGGAGGAATCCATCTCATATTCGAGCCAAGCACCTCTGTTGGGGATAACAGTGGACTTGAAAAGATCCTTACCGGTCTTGTCCTTTTCAAAAGCATAATAAACTCCGGGTGAACGAACGAGCTGTGAAACGATAACACGCTCAGCGCCGTTGATAACGAAGGTTCCGCTCTCAGTCATAAGAGGGAAATCGCCCATAAATACTTCGTTTTCCTTAACGTCGCCGGTCTCCTTGTTCCAGAGAGTAGCCTTTACTCTGAGCGGAGCGGCATAGGTAGCGTCTCTTTCCTTGCACTCTTCCACCGAATACTTGGGGGTATCGTCGAGATGATAATCGACGAAATTAAGCACCAGATTGCCGTTATAATCCGTGACAGCGGCAACATCACGGAAAACCTCTTTAAGTCCCTCCTCAAGAAACCATTTGTAGGAATTTTTCTGCACTTCGATAAGATTAGGCATTTCAAGAGCTTCATTTATCTTTCCGAAGCTCATACGAGTGGTCTTACCGAGCTGCACCGGCTTTACATTCACCATAGGCGGACTCCTCCTCACTTTGTTTAGAAAAGACATTCGGAAAAAATTTTCCGAACAGATGCAAAATTATGCCCGAACCGTCACCGCACAGCATAACTGTGCTTTCCGTATATTATTGACAGGTATTGGAAATTATAAGCCACAGCCCCGAAATTCTCCCTTTAGAGCGGGTTAACTCAGGTGAAACAGGCATAAGAATACATTATGATACAGTATATTATTATATAACATCTGTCCACCGTTGTCAAGGGATTTTCTCCCTTTTCCGAAACTTTTACGTTTTGCACAACCCCGATACCGTATATTGCCGCACCTATGCATCTTTATGCCAAAAAGCCAAAAATGCGCCGTGACAAAGCCACAGCGCATCTTAAATTTATCACTCATTCCAGTATTTCCTGTCCAGGCTACGAAACTGCACCGCCTTGGCAATATGGGGACGGTCGATCATCTCACTGCCCTCCATATCTGCCACAGTCCTCGATACTTTCAGTATCCTGTCATAAGCACGGGCGGAAAGACCCATTTTCTCAAAAACGCCCTTGAGCAGCTCATTTCCCGCCTCGGTAACAGGACATACCTCCTGCAAAATATTGGAAGTTATCCCAGCATTGCAGGTGATGTCCGTGCCCTTGAATCTCTCCTGCTGTATCTCTCTCGCCCGCTGAACACGCTCCCGTATATCCGCCGAGCTTTCCTCCTTGGATTTTGAGGAAAGATGAGCATATTCCACAGGAGCGACCTCAACCTGTATGTCAAATCTGTCCAGCAGCGGGCCCGAAATCTTGTTTATGTACGCCCTCGCCTGCTTCTGACCGCAGATGCACTTCCTCGTCGGGTGTCCGAAATATCCGCAGGGACAGGGATTCATCGCCGCCACAAGCATAAACGAACAGGGATACGTCACCGTGCCCGAAGCCCTCGAAATAGTCACCTGCTTGTCCTCCAGGGGCTGACGGAGAATTTCCAGCGCCTGCCGTGAAAATTCGGGCAGCTCATCAAGAAAAAGTATGCCGTTGTGAGCAAGGGATATCTCTCCCGGGCGCGGAACACTTCCGCCCCCCGAAAGTCCCGCCGCCGAAATGGTGTGATGTGGCGCTCTGAACGGTCTTTTCACAACAAGGGGATTTTCCCTCGAAACAATGCCGCAAACCGAGTGTATATTGGTGGTCTCCACCGATTCACGGAAGGTCATAGCGGGCATTATTGTGGAAAGTCTCTTGGCAAGCATAGATTTTCCGCTTCCCGGAGGGCCTATCATCAGCAGATTATGTCCCCCTGCCGCCGCATATTCCATAGCCTTTTTAACAGTCTGTTGACCCTTTACATCGGCAAAATCCACCGTGTCGAACCATTCCTCAGGCATTACCTCATATTTTTTCTGTGGGATAAGCACAGCCTCCCTCGAAAAATGCCCGATGATGTCACGGACATTCTCCACGCCATAAACCGTTATCCCCTCCGCAACGCTTGCCTCATAAGCATTTTCCGCAGGAACGAAAACCGTGTCAAAGCCCTCTTTTTCCGCCATAAGCACCATCGGGAGCACACCGTTAACGTGTCTCACATCGCCGTTTAAGGATACCTCACCGATAAAAGCCGTCCTATCAAGGTCATCGGTAATTTCACCCGTAGCTTTGAGCAGTGCCGCAAAGATAGCAAGGTCGTGAACGCTTCCCGTTTTCTTGGTGTCCGCAGGGGCAAGATTTACGATAACTCTCGCAAGTGGAAATTTCAGCCCCGCACTTCTGAAAGCAGCCCTTATCCTTTCACGGCTCTCCTTTACCGCAGTGTCACCGAGACCCACAATGTCAAAGCAGGGCGTGCCCTTGCTTACCTCCGTCTCCGCCTGCACCGCAAAGGCGTTTAGCCCCAGAAGTCCCAGACTGTTTATCTTTGCAAACATATCCCCATTCCTTTCCTCTGTCTGTCGCTTATTTCACAGCATCTCCATAGCTTTAGCTAACCCTTGCGGATTATCGACATTAACCTCGTGCCCCGAATTATCGATCGTACTGAATTTTGCATTTGGCAGCTCTCTTGCAAGCTTTATTGCCGCTTTTTTATTGACATTATCCTTTTCGCCGCAAATGACAACTACAGGACTATTCACCTTATTAAGACTGCTTGTGAAATCCATATCCATCATTGAATTTGTCAGCGTGATAAAATCTTTTTTCTTCAAACCGATATCCTTGAACCGGTTTTCCGGCATAAATTTGAACAGCACATTTTGTACCTTAAGCAGAAATTTCGGCATATTATACTGCGGCGCAATAAGAATAAGAGAGCTTACCTTCTGCGGAAAGTCAATAGCGTAATTCAGAGCAAGCACAGCACCGAGCGAAAGACCACAGAAATTAAGCGGTTCTGAAAACCTATTACAGTATCTGCAAAATGAAGAATACATTTCGTTGTAATTACAGTTATCCTCGCTAAAAAAATCACTTAACTCAGGGCAGACAGTTTCTGTCGTATCAGGGAGATAGGAAATTGTTTTATCCCAGCTCGAAGCGTTCTGTCCCATTCCGTGTAATAGGATATATTTCATTGTAAAACCTCACAAAATCCGATTTGTATGTCCGATAATTTCTAACATAAAAACTGTCCGCCGCCAAGAATCAGAACCTTATATTCCCATTCTCAACCTGCTCATCAAGCCACTTTGTAATATCATCATAAACCTCAAGACGGTTAAGCTCATTAAGAAGCTCGTGGCGGCAGCCGTCCCACAGCTTCAAGCGCACATCTTCAAAGCCGTGAGCATCAAGCCTCCTGTAAAACTGCATAACACCCTTGCCGTAAGAGCCGATAGGGTCATCAGTGCCGCTCATAATCAGCATTGGCAGGTCTTTTCTCACCTTGCCGTACCACGAACGGGAGGAGCAGTACATCAGCAGCATAAACAGGTCACGGAAAGCCGAAGCCGTGAATATAAAATTGCACCTCTTGTCGCCGCAATATTCCGCAACCACCCGATCATCACGGGTGAGCCAGTCAAACTCCGTCCGCCTGTCGGGAATCCGTGCATTGCTCATTCCGAAAAGCAGCCTGTTTATTTTCCTTGAACGGCTCTTTACGCCGTGGAGCATAATTTCCTTGTCCGCCATAATAATTCCTGCGTGAACCGCAGGGTGAGCGCCGACTGTTCCCAGAATAACAGCCCCGTCAAAATCCGAGCTGTACCTTGCCAGCAGACAGCGTGTCACCAGCGAACCCATAGAATGACCGATAACATACATCGGAATTTTACCGAACATCTGCCTGCCTATTATCTGAACGTGGCGCATATCCTTGATAAGATATATCCAGCCGTCCTCCAGAGCAAAATATCCCAGGTCAGCGTCCTCCGCCGCAGAATTTCCGTGACCCAGCTGATCGTGGATAATGACCGCATAGCCGTTTCTGCAAAGGTGCTCAATAAAATGCTCATACCTTGCGGCATATTCGCACATACCGTAGCATATCTGAACAAGAGCCTTTGCCTTGCCCTCCTTGGGAGTGTAAATATAGTATGCTATCCTGTCAACCTTGTTTGAGCTTGTAAAATAGTGTTCCGATCTGATAAAATCCATACTATCAATTCCTTTCACGGCGTTATTGTTTATGTTTCTTCATCTTGAAGCCCTCGTCCGAAAGGGGATTCGATTCAAGAGCCGTTCTTACGTTTTCATTGGTGAGGTGAGTGTAAATTTCCGTGGTGGAAATGCTTGCGTGACCGAGAATTTCCTTTAACACCATAGGATCAACATTTCCATACTGATACATAAGCGTAGCTGCAGTGTGCCTGAGCTTATGGGTGGAAAGCCCCCTGTTTCCCATACCGATGCGGTCAAGAGCCTCCGTCACTATCTGCTGAACACGCCTGTTTGATATCCGAGTTTTCCGCTTTGATAGAAAAAGTGCGTCCGTGGGAGCATCGGGTCTCGCCGCAAGATACTGTCTGATTGCCTCCTCGCAGCCGTTGTTTATATGAACGATACGCTCCTTGTTGCCCTTTCCCAGGAGACGCAGTGTTCTGTCATCAAGGTCAATATCCTGCACATTTATGCCCACAAGCTCGGAAAGTCTCATTCCGCAGTTGAGAAAAAGCATAAGTATGCAGAAGTCACGCTCATAGTAATCCTCCGCAGGGCTTATGTTTTCAAGGAGCTTTCTGCTCTCGTCAAGTCCAAGGTATTTGGGCTGAGCCTTTTTGGGGCTTGGCACATCAAGGGTCTCCACAGGATTTATTTCAAGATGAAAGCTTGTAAGCTTATTATTGCACAATGCCTTGTAAAAACCCTTTATAGCGGAAATTTTTCTTGCCCTCGTCTTGTCATTGTTGCCCCGTTCTTCGGCGGAATAGTTAAGATATTCGTAAACGTCCGCAAGGGTTATGGCAGTCACCTTTGAGAATGGCACATCGGCTATCCTGTCAATGTCATCTCCCTTTGCGTTCATCATATTTTCCTTTATGTACCGCAGGAAAAGCCGCAGATCAATGTAATAGGATTCAATAGTCTTTTCCGAGCGGTTTTTAATAACTCTGAGAT
>ERZ1026848.1508-NODE-1508-length-12368-cov-9.076829_pt1 | contig 12368 bp, 9 predicted proteins | sample MGYA00380154_ERZ1026848 | MGnify/ENA primary metagenome ERZ1026848 (study PRJEB33269, sample SAMEA4719790) | human gut metagenome | biome: human-associated habitat; feature: organic feature; material: feces | place: Cameroon | collected 2013-10 ...
CAATCACACAGGTCAGCTTTTGTGGAGGGATGAATATATCAAGCCTGCACTTGACAAAGTGATTAAAGAAAACAATTTATCAAATGTTATGAGGTAAAATGATGTTGAGGCAAAGAAAAATGAAAACAGCTTTTACGATTATAGTCAGCATCATTCTTATTCTTGCAATAGTTGCAGGAATATGCCTGTATCACTTTATAGGCATATCAAAGTGTGTTGGCGAAAAGAAATACAGCTATAAAACAGAAAAAATATCGGTTGAATATAACGGTATAAATCTATACGGTGAGGCTCTCATCCCGATTAGCGACAGTGAGCAAAAATTCAAAACCGTGATTTACGCACACGGTGCCGAAAGCAATTATAAATCGGATATAACAACGCTTAAAAGCCTTGCAAAAAGCGGAATTGCGTGCTACACCTTTGATTTTTACGGTTGGACTTCAAAAAGCACGGGACCGAAAGGAACAAAGTGGTTTAAGGGTACGCCGAAATCGGATAATGACGCTTATGTGAACAAGGTTTTGTTGCAGGTTGAGGATTTGAATGCGGTTATCGAAAAGGTCAAAACTTTTGATTTTGTAGACAAGGATAACATTTATCTTTTGGGAAGCAGTATGGGCGGTGTTACGGTTGCCACCTGTGCCGTGACACATACAGATGACATAAGGGGAATAATTTTGCAGTACCCTGCTATTTTCTTGAACGAACAAGCATACGAAACAGGAGCACAGTACAATGTCAACAACTATAAAAATCCTGTTTTGCTTTTGCAAGGCAACAATGACAAAATCGTGCCTGACAAGTATTCAACCGAGCTTTGCAACTATTATAACAGCGAAAACAAAGAACATTGCAAAATGATTATGTATGACGGTCAACCGCATGTGTTCACAGGCAAATACAAGGTTGTTGCGGCAAAGGATATTTACAACTTTATAAACGGCTAAGGAGAAAATATGAAAAACAAATTCAAAGATGATTTTTTATGGGGCGCAGCGACAGCGGCAGCGCAGATTGAGGGCGGATGGAACGAAGGAGGCAGAACGCCAAGCATTTGGGATTTGGCACCAAATGGCAAAATCAAAGGCAATGCCGATTGCCACACCGCCTGCGACCATTTTCATAGGGTTAAGGAAGATATTGCCTTGATGAAAGAAATGGGGCTTAAATCCTATCGTTTTTCAATAAGCTGGTCGAGAATTCAGCCGAGAGAAAACGAAATCAATCAAAAGGGTTTAGACTTTTACATCAATTTGGTTGACGAATTAAGAAAAGCAAATATTGAACCGCTTGTGACAATTTATCATTGGGATTTGCCGATTTGGGTGCATCAAAAAGGCGGATTTTTGAGTGAGGAAATCATACCGCTTTTTGAAAAATACACAAAGATTGTTGTAGACGCCTTGTCGGATAAGGTTACCTATTGGATACCGATGAACGAGCCTCAATGCTTCATTATGCTGGGCTATTGCTATGCGGTACACGCTCCGTTCAAGTTCGGTTTGCAAAACATTCCAAAGGCAACAAGAATTTGTATGCTTGCACACGCTAAAGCCGTTAAGGTCATTCGCAAATATGCAAAGACACCTCCGAAAATCGGAATAGCAATGGCGGCAGGTGCGTTTATTCCAAATGATAACAGTACATCCGAAATTGAAACTGCACGCCACAAAACCTTTAATTCGGGCATTGGTCTGATGAACAACCGTTGGTGGTCTGACCCGATTTTGCTTGGCAAACCGGTTACGGCATACGGCGTTTTCAAAACACACGAAAGGGATATGGCAGAGATTTATCAACCGCTTGATTTTGTGGGACTGAATGTGTATCAGCCGTACGGAGTGTCAAAACGCAATCTGGACGACAGCCAAAAAACAAGTATGGGTTGGGCAATTGACGGCGATGTGCTGTATTGGACAATCAGATTTTACAGCGAACGCTATCATCTGCCTGTTATGGTGACGGAAAACGGAATGGCAGACAATGACTGCGTGGCGACAGACGGCAAGGTGCATGATGACAAACGAGTTGCATTTTTGCGTGATTATCTCGGCGGAGTAAAGCGAGCAGTAAACGAGGGTATTAATGTGCTCGGCTATCAGCATTGGTCGCTTATGGATAATTTCGAGTGGACGCACGGCTACACACCTCGCTTTGGTTTAATCCATATTGATTACAAAACACAAAAGCGAACACTCAAAAATTCGGCTTATTTCTATAAAGAAGTGATTGAATCAAACGGCGAAATACTTTAACAAACAAAAATCAACAAAGGGGAAAAATTATGACAAATAAACTAAGCTCACCGCTTTTGAACAGCAGAGTGAAAAGTGACGAAGTAAGGAAAAGTGAAAAATGGCTCGGCTATTTGCTCGGTCCATCAGGAGCGTTGCTCCTCAATGCCGTGCTTGCAACCTATCTGAATGTTTACTACACGGATGTATTAAAACTGACAACAATTTGGGGCGGTGCGTTTTTGGCAGTGTTCCCGATTATTTCAAAGGTTATTGATGCAATCACAAATGTGATTATGGGCTACATAATCGACCATACAAAAACTGCACAGGGCAAGGCAAGACCGTGGATTTTGCTTTCTGCTCCGCTTCTTTTAATCAGCGGTGTGCTGCTGTTTGTTGTGCCGCAGGGCAACGAAACCGTGCAAGTAATTTGGGTTATGCTGTCATATAACCTTTTCTATTCGTTTGCATACACAATTTACAATATGAGCCATAATCTTATGGTGCCTCTCTCAACAAGAAACACCGAACAAAGAGGCTCGCTTTCTGTATTCAATCAGATATCAACAATTATGATGAGCGGTATTATAGTTGCTCTCATCTTCCCTATGCTCATTATGCCTCAGCTCGGCGTTGACAAGTCAAAATGGATTGTCACTATGAGCATTTTGTCCTGCCTTGCTTTACCGCTGACTTTGATGGAATATTATTTCACAAAAGAGCGTGTCACAATGGAGGACATCAACAAGAAAGAAAAGGAGAAAATCCCGTATAAAAATCTTCTCAAAGCAATTTTCACCGATAAATATATGGTGCTGATTTTGCTCTATTTCTTGATTTACACAGTAGGAACACAGTTCAAAAACCTCGGTCTTGTATATTTCTGCAACTATGTTTTAGGCACATACAACGACGGCAAAACACAAACAATGATTTCAGTTATCGGCGGTATTCCTATGGGCATCGGTATCTTTGCCGTTTGGCCTCTTGCAAAGAAATTCGGTAAGCGTAATCTCACTATGGCAGGCTTTGTGCTTTATGCAATCGGCAGTGCCATTTGCTGGATTTGCCCGACGAATATGGTGGTTGTTCTCATCGGTCAGTTCATTAAAAATATCGGCGGACTTCCTTGTGCTTATGTATTTATGGCGCTCTTTGCAGATGTGCTTGACCATTTGGAATGGAAAAATAACTTTAGATGCGACGGCATTGCAATGTCGATTTATAACATCATTGCGGTTACAAGCGTCGGCATTGTTACAGGTCTTTTCAATATGCTCCTTTCAAAATGCGGATATGTTGCACCGTCACTTATCAACGGCGAAACAGTGGCGGCAGTACAAAGCGTTGCAACAAAGAACGCAATCACTTTCTCATTCGTAGGTCTTGAAAGTATTACAGCGGTTATCCTCATTGTGATTCTTGCGTTCATCAATGTTGAAAAGCATATCGATAAGGAACAAGCAGAGATCAAAGCAAGAAAGGAAAACGAAAATGAAAGCAATTAACATAAAAACAGAATACCTGAAAAATCCTTTGGGTATTGACATAGACAACCCTCGTGTTATGTGGAACTGCGAGGGCGGTGTAACTCAAACTGCGTATCAAATCGTCACGGATGATTGGGACAGCGGAAAGATTGAATCAAATTCTATGCGTGCAGTTATCCCGGTAAAATTTGAAAAAGGCAAAAGGGTTACTTTCAAGATTAAACTTTGGGACGAAAACGGCACAGAGGGCGAATTCAGCGAAGAAAACTTCTTTGAATACGGCATAAAAAACTGGTCGGCAAAGTGGATTACCGGCAACTATGAGGTAGACAAAAAAGGCTATGAAAAGCAGGCGAAAATCGACAAATCATTTTTCCTTTCGGGCATAAATTTTATTGCAACCGCAAACAAGCCGGAGCCTGAACGCTTCCCTGTTGACTGCTTCAAAAAGGAATTCGGTGCGAAAAAAGATGTTGAATCTGCAAGACTTTACGCAACTGCCTGCGGTATTTATTCTGCATACATAAACGGCAAAAAGGTTTCTATGCCTCTTGCACCGGGTGTGACGGATTACAGAAAGCGTGTTCAATACCAAACCTATGATGTCACCGATTTAATAAAGGAAAACAACATCATCAACATTGACCTTGCAGACGGTTGGTACAGAGGCTCGGTCGGTGCTTGGGGACTTAAAAATCAGTACGGTTGCGAAACAAAAATCCTTGCACAGCTTGAAATCCGATACACAGACGGCACAAAGGACACGGTTGCAACAGACAGCTCGTGGCTTTGGTCAAATGACGGCGCAATCTCTTTTGCAGACAACAAGGACGGCGAAATTGTTGACGCAAACAAAGTTCCGACCTATTACACAAGGGCAAAACTCACATCACACAATGTTGTGCCGAGCGCTTCAAACAATGTTCCGATTGCAGAAAAAGAAACCTTTAAGGGCGAAATGACAACTGCTCCGAGAGGCAAAAAGCTGATTAACTTTAAGCAGAATATGGCAGGCTATGTTTCGTTCAAAATCAATGCAAAAAAGGGACAGAAAATCACTCTTCGTTTCGGCGAAATGCTTGACGAAAGCGGAGAGTTGACGCTGAAGAACATTCAATGCTCAAACAAAAAAATCACAACACCTTTGCAAACAATTAAATACACTTGCAAGGACGGTGTAAACGAATACAAGCCAAACTTTGCAATTTTCGGCTTTACTTATATGGAAATTGACACGGATATTGATGTATCTGCCGATAATTTCACAGCCATTGCGCTTTATTCGGATATGGAGGAAACAGGATTTTTCACTTCCTCCAACGAATTGCTAAACAAATTTGTAAACGCAACAAAGTGGTCCACAAAATCAAACAGCGTGGATTTGCCTACCGACTGCCCAACAAGAGAGCGACACGGCTGGACAGGTGACGCACAGATTTTCTTTAACACGGCGGCTTACCTTTTTGACTATGCCACATTCAGCGAAAAATACATCCGTGATGTATACGATTGGCAACAAACAGATGGCAAACTTCCTCAAATCGTTCCGTACGGCGGTGTTGATTTCTTTATGTCGTGGATGAACGGCTCGGTCGGTTGGTCGGATGTCGGGGTACTTCTCCCCTACCGTTTTTGGAAGATTTACAATGACGATTGCCTAATTCAAAAATACTACAACGGTATGGTGAAATACGCAAAGTTTATGATTTCCCGTTGCGGAAAATGGACTCCGCTCAAGCACAACATTCAGCTTTCGGGCAAAAACAAGAAGTATTTTGTAAACTTCGGTCAGTCCTACGGTGAATGGGCAGAGCCAAAGGATGTTTTCCCGAATGATTGGAAAAACACCGTGCTTCCAAATCCTGAGGAATCAACTGCGTACACTTCCTACATTATGTCGTTGATGTGCGAGATTGCAAAGTATATGGGCGACAGCAAGAATTTGCCGTTATTTGAGGAATACAAAAACGGTTGTGCAGAAGCATACAGAGAGTTGATTACCAAAAACGGTTATTCAATCGACACCGACCGTCAGGCAAAACTCGTGCGTCCGCTTTATATGCACCTGCTTGATGAAAAATCAACGGAATTTGCTAAAAAACGACTTATTAAGGCACTTGAAAGCTACGGTTGGAGGCTCGGTACGGGCTTTTTGTCAACTCCGTTCATTCTTGATGTACTTGCAGATATGAACATTGAATATGCCTACAAGCTCCTTGAAAACGAAAAGATGCCGGGCTGGCTCTTTATGGCTAAAATGGGTGCAACAACCATTTGGGAATCTTGGGAGGGCACGCAGGCACAGGGCGGAATTGCCTCTCTTAACCACTATTCAAAGGGTGCTGTGTGCGAGTGGCTGTTCAGAACAATGTGCGGAATAAATGTCAGCGGTGAAAATCACTTTGTCATTAAGCCGCAACCGGGCGGACACTTTACCTTTGCAAATGCGCAGTACAACAGCGTTTTCGGAGAGATTAAATCAGGCTGGGCAATAAAGGACGGCAAAACAACTTATACAATCGAAATTCCTGCAAACTGCACGGCAGATATAATCTTGCCAAACGGCGAAAAGCAAGCAGTTACGGCAGGTAAACATATATTTTAGGAGGATAAAGTTATGAAAATTTGTATGATCGGAGGCACGGGACTGCTCGGCAGTCAAGGTGCACAGGAACTCATTTCAAGAGGTCACGAGGTTAGAGCCATTGCTCTGCCTCCCCTTCCCCAAGGTGCAGTTTTGCCGCCTGAAATGGAAATTTCCTACGGCAATTATCTTGAAATGAACGATGACGAAGTAAAGAAAATGTTTGAGGGCTGCGAGGGTTTTGTGTTTGCGGCAGGCGTTGATGAAAGAGTTGAAGGCCCTGCACCGATTTATGACCTTTACAAAAAATACAACATTGACCCTGTAAAGCGTTTGCTCAAAATTGCAAAGGAATGCGGAGTTAAACACTGCGTTGTACTCGGCTCGTACTTTTCGTACTTTGCAAAGGCAAGACCGCAAATGCACCTTACAGAATATCACCCATACATTCGTTCTCGTATCGACCAAGAAAAGGTTGCTATGAGTTTTGCGGATGACAACTTTGATGTTGCTGTGCTTGAACTTCCGTATATTTTCGGCACACAGCCGGGCAGAAAGCCTGTTTGGGTTTTCCTTGTGGAGAGCATTCGCAAAATGCCGGGCGTGACTATGTGGCCAAAGGGCGGCTCAACTATGGTAACGGTTAAGCAGGTCGGTCAGGCAATCGCAGGTGCGATTGAACGCAACAAGGGCGGCAACTGCTATCCTATCGGCTACTACAATCTCACTTGGAAAGAAATGCTTACCATTTGTCACAAGCATCTCGGTTGCCCGAACAAAAAGATAATCACAATCCCCGATTGGATGTACGGTATGGCAGGCAAAAGCCTTGTAAAACAGCAGAAAAAAGACGGCATTCAAGGCGGACTTGATATGATTAAGTTCACAGAGCTTCAATGCTCAAATCAGTTTATCAACAAAGAACTCGGCTCTGTTCCGCTTGGTGTTGAAGATGACGATATAGATTCTGCAATCGGCGACAGCGTAAAGCTTTGCGTTGATATTTTGGACGGCAAGGCAAAAAACATTGTGGCAATGAAGGGTGAATAATATGGAAAAGAAAACAGTATTTTTAACAGGCGCTTGCGGTGGAATGGGCTTTCAAGGTCTTACAAGAATGTTAAAGGACGGCGACAGCTACAATACTCTTGTGCTTATTCGTGACAGCGAAAAAAACAGAAATATGCTCGCTCCGTATATGTCATACGAAAATTTGCAAATTGTTTGGGGTGACCTTAACGATTATGACACCGTGTTCAAATGCGTTGAAAAATCGGATTTGATTGTGCATGTGGCAGCTTTTGTTTCTCCACAGGCGGATTATAATCCACAAAAAGCAATGCAGGTAAACTACGGCTCAACAAAAAATTTGATTACCGCAATCAAGGAGCAAGGCAGAGAAAGCGAAGTTAAGTTTGTATATATCGGAACGGTTGCAGAAACAGGCGACCGTATGCCACCTATCCATTGGGGCAGAGTCGGCGACCCGATTAAACCGAGTATGTTCGATTACTACGCTGTTTCAAAGGTTGCCGCTGAAAGATATGTTATCGAAAGCGGTCTTAAATATTGGGTTTCACTTCGTCAAACAGGAATAATAGGCCCTGCCATGAGCAAAATCCGAGACGCAATTATGTTCCACAACTGCTATGACAATGTGCTTGAATATGTGTCTGACAGAGATTCGGGTGTTCTACTTCGTAACCTTTCTTATCAAGATGCAACCGATACAATGGACACAGCTTTTTGGGGTCATATCTACAATATCGGCGGCGGTGAAAAGTGCCGTGTTTCAACTGCTGAAATGTTTGAAAGACTTTACGGCGACATCGGAATTAAAGACTTGTCGCTCATTCTCAAGCCTAAAATGCAGGCAACACGCAACTTCCACGGTCACTACTATTTGGACAGCGACAAGTTGGAACATTTCGTTCACTTTCAGCGTGACAGTATGGAATATTACTATGATTGCTACATAAAGGATTTGGGTGCAACAGCACCTATGGCAAAGATAATGTGCAAGGTGCCGGGCGGCGAAAAACTGATGGCAACCGTTATGGGCAATATGTTCAACAAACTTGCAGACGGCGAACATGGCACAAAGCATTTTATTGACTGCAATTTGGAAGACAGAATCGAGGCATATTGGGGCAGTCGCAAGGCTTGGGAGGCTCTGCCTGAAAACTACAACGATTTTAACCACTTCTTCGATTGGGATAAAAAGATTGTTCTCGACCACGGCTATGACGAAACAAAGCCGGAAAGCGAACTTACGCTTGACGATATGAAAAAGGCGGCAATGTTCCGTGGCGGTGAATGTCTTTCAACAAAAATGAAAAAGGGCGATTGGTCAACACAACTTGAATTCAAGTGTGTATTCGGTCACACCTTTAAGGCAAGTCCTCGACTTGTTTTGGAGGGCGGACATTGGTGCGATGAATGTGAGCGTAAAAGCTGGAACTACGGTCAGCGTGCAAAGGTTGACCCATTCTTTGCACAGGTTTGGGAACCGCTTCACGATGATGATGAACTCAGAGAATATCCAAAAGAAGTATCGGAGCTTGATGTAAAATGACATACTATTTAGCCATAGACATCGGAGCATCAAGCGGACGGCATATACTTTCGCATATCGAAAACGAAAGGCTTGTGCTTGAGGAAATTTACCGTTTTGACAATAACCTTACGCAAAGCAAAGACGGACTTGTTTGGGATATAGACAGTCTGTTTAACGAAGTATTAAACGGAATTAAGAAATGCAAGAAAATAGGCAAAATTCCTAAAAGCATTGCAATTGATACTTGGGGCGTTGACTATGTTTTACTTGACGAAAACAAGAAAGAAATCGTGCCTTGCTTTTGCTACCGTGACAGCAGAACAAACGCCGTTGTTGACGAGGTTGAAAGCCTTGTATCCCCTGCCCTGTTATATGCAAAAACGGGTATTCAAAAGCAGAATTTCAACACGGTTTATCAGCTTTATGCAGACAAGAAAAACGGCAGACTTCAAAATGCAAAATACTTTTTGATGATGCCCGAATACCTATCATTTAAGCTGACAGGCGTTTGCAAAAACGAATACACAAATGCGACCACTACAGGCTTGGTTAATGCTAAAACGAAAGCTTGGGATACTCAGATTATCCACGCACTCGGTTTGACGGAGGATTTATTCAAACCCCTTTTTCTTCCGTCAAGCGTTGTGGGTGATTTGAGTGCGGATATTCAAAAAGCAGTCGGTTTTAATTGTGCCGTACTTTTCGCACCGAGCCACGACACTGCAAGTGCCGTGTGTGCCTGCCCTATGCAAGATGATGATTTATATATATCCTCAGGCACTTGGTCGCTTTTCGGAACGGAAATCACCGAACCGATTTTGAATGACAATGCAAGACAACTCAATTTCACCAACGAGGGCGGAATTGATTACCGTTTTCGTTTTCTCAAAAACTATATGGGTATGTGGCTGTTCCAAAACATCAGGCGAAATCTTGACAAGTCAATGACTTATGACGAGATGATGGAACTTGCAAAAAATTGCGGTGAGTACAAATATTTTGATGTAAACGACAGCACGCTTGTTGCACCGAAGAATATGATTGATGCAATCGGCAAATTGATTGGCAGTGATGATTTGGGATTGATTCTCAATTCTGCCTATCATTCCCTTGCAAAGTCATACAGCGAAGCCGTGACCGAAATCGAAGCCGTAACAGGCAAACGATTTAATGCAATTCATATTGTTGGCGGTGGCTGTCAGGACAAATACCTGAACGCCCTCACCCGCGATTACACAAATAAAAGTGTAACGGCAGGACCGATTGAAGCAACGGCTACAGGCAATATTGTATCGCAGATTATGCGTGACAAAAAAATATCCCTTGCAACAGCAAGAGAAATAGTTAAAAATTCATTTGACATTAAACCTTGTTAGGCTCCCTTGTAAAGGGAGCTGTCAGCTACGCTGACTGAGGGATTAAATTAGGAGTTTTCATATGAGTTATATTGAAGCAAAAGATAAATATGCCAAAATCGGAGTTGACACCGATAAGGCGATTGAAAAATTAAAAACCGTGCCTGTTTCACTTCATTGTTGGCAAGGTGATGATGTGGTAGGCTTTGACCAAAAAGGTGCGTTATCGGGCGGTATTCAAACTACCGGAAATTACATAGGCAGGGCAAGAACACCCGATGAACTTATGACAGATATTGACAAGGTCATAAGCCTTGTACCGGGCAAAATGAAGCTGAATTTGCACGCTTGTTATGCAATTTTTGACGATGGCGAATTTGCCGACAGAAACGAGCTTGAACCAAAGCATTTTGCAAAGTGGGTTGACTTTGCAAAGAAAAGAAATATGGGTATTGACTTTAATCCAACTTTCTTTTCTCACCCTATGGTAAATGACAATTTGACCCTTTCTTCACCTGATGAAACAGTCAGAGCCTTTTGGGTTGAGCATGGCAAAAGATGCCTTAAAATTGCAGAATACTTCGCAAACGAAACCGGAGAGCCTTGCGTGATGAACATTTGGATTCCTGACGGCTACAAGGATATTCCTGCCGACAGGCTCACACCGAGAGAAAGATTTAAAAAATCACTTGATGAAATCCTCTCAATATCGTATGATAAAAGCAAGGTTTTCGTAACCCTTGAATCAAAAGTATTCGGTATCGGACTTGAAAGCTATACAGTCGGTTCATCCGAATTCTGTATGAATTATGTTGCAAATAAGGGCATTACTCCGCTTATGGACAACGGACATTATCACCCGACTGAACTTGTCAGCGACAAAATTTCGTCTATGCTTTTATTCAACGAAAAATTGGCTTTGCACATCACCCGTGGTGTTCGTTGGGACAGCGACCATGTTGTTATTTTTGATGACGAAACAAAGGAGATTGCAAAGGAAATCGTAAGAGCAAACGCACTTGACAGAGTGTTCATTGCAACGGACTATTTTGATGCAAGCATAAACCGAATTTCTGCGTGGGTAACAGGTATCAGAAGCTTTGAAAAGGCACTTCTCTATGCACTTTTAGAGCCGAGCGACACCATGAAAGACTTGCAAAACAATGCAGATTTTACTTCCCTTATGGTTATGCATGAAGAGCTGAAAACAATGCCGTTTGGTGATGTTTGGGCAGAATATTTGAAAGAAACAAACGCCCCTGCCGATTATCTTGCAGAGGCTAAAAAATACGAAAAAGAAGTATTGGAGAACAGACAATGAAAGACATTTTAACTTCCCCTTTTGTTCGTGAAATGTGCGACACAACAGCGAATATGTACCGCCTTGGTTGGGACGAGCGAAACGGCGGAAACATCAGTTATTTGCTTGATGAAAACGAGGTTGCGGAGTATCTCGACCTTAACAATGTAATCAGAACAATTCCCACAGGATTTGACGCACCCGAACTTATCGGCAAGATTTTTATCGTTACAGGCACAGGCAAGTATTTCAAAAATGTGGAGAAAGACCCTGAAAACAATCTCGGCATTATTCGCATTGCGCAAGACGGCACAACGGCAGAACTGCTTTGGGGTTACAGCGACGGCGGAAAGTTCACATCAGAACTCCCTGCTCACCTGATGAGCCATATGGCAAGACTTAAGGTTGACCCCGAAAACAGAGTTGTTATGCACTCTCACCCGACAAACACCCTTGCTATGAACTATGTTCACGAGCTTGACGAGAAAAAAATAACGCACACCCTTTGGGAAATGTGCACCGAGTGTATTGTAGTGTTCCCTGACGGTGTAGGCGTTCTTCCGTGGATGCTTTGCGGAACGAATGAAATCGGCGAAGCAACAGCAGAAAAGATGAAAGAGTTTAGGCTCGTTATCTGGAGTATGCACGGCATTTACGGTGCAGGCAAAGCCATGGACGAAACCTTTGGTCTTATCGAAACCGTAGAAAAAGCGGCGCAGATTTATATGCTCACTTGCAATATGCCGAGGGTGAACACAATCAAGGACAGTGAAATGCAACAGCTCGCCGAATATTTCGGAGTGAATTACAGAAAAGATTTTTTGAATTTATAAAATAAAAGG
>ERZ1026848.1509-NODE-1509-length-12361-cov-4.947424_pt1 | contig 12361 bp, 7 predicted proteins | sample MGYA00380154_ERZ1026848 | MGnify/ENA primary metagenome ERZ1026848 (study PRJEB33269, sample SAMEA4719790) | human gut metagenome | biome: human-associated habitat; feature: organic feature; material: feces | place: Cameroon | collected 2013-10 ...
GTTCATAATTTGTTCATAAAGAATTGCTATACTTAAATCAGTTCAAAGGAAACAAGATAAATTTTTTCATAATAGCCCAGGTGCTGAAAGGTGCCTGGGCACTCCTCATTTCAGGACTCTTTTCGGTAGTTCTGTACTTCCTCATTTAAGGACAACATTCTGGCATCCAGATCCGACACCATTCTCGCACATTCCACCAGTTCTTTTTTTAAATGTTCCGGTGCATCCCCCTCAAATTTATAGTTGATCTTATGCTCCAGGCTTGCCCAGAAATCCATAGCAACGGTACGGATCTGAATTTCCACCTTCACATCCACAATACGATCCGACAGGTATACCGGAACAGTAACAATCATATGAAAGCTTTTATACCCGCTGGGTTTTGGCTTGGCTATGTAATCCTTGACAGAAAGCAATGTCACATCCTGCTGATTGGCAATCATCTTTGCCAATTTATAAATATCGGAAGTAAAGGAACAGATCAGACGGATCCCTGCAATGTCATTTACATACTTCACCATATTTTCAATCGTTGCCTCGTGGCCGTCTCCTTTTAATTTGCGCACGATGCTCTCCGATGTTTTCAACCGGGATTTGATATGCTCAATAGGATTATACTGATGTACATGCTGAAACTCATCATTTAAAATCTCCAGCTTGGTCTCGATCTGCTTCAAGGCAGAGGAGTATACAAGAATGACTTCATTCCAGTTATCCACTTCATTGTCACGACTTGGTACAAATTCCATAACATAATTTCCTTTCACCTTATATTATTCAGTATAGCATATATTACCTATTTCGGCACGCAGATGCCTTGTTTTTCTTTTGACAAGCTGTTATAATAATTTCCTGTTTGCTCAGCAGCAAAACCCTTGCTGTTTTCTGCATAAGAAAGTGAGGTAGCGTTTATGTTCCGTATGTGGGGTAAAATCTGGAAAAACAATCATCTGTTGCAGGATACCGTAATCTGCGATGACACTGATGATACCCGTACCCATAAAATCTTTCACGCCCTCACCAAGATCTGCTTGGAATTCAATCTGGCAGAGCCGCAATGGCTGGACAGTAATATCCGGGACTTCAAGCGATATCGCAAGACCCGTTTCACCCAGGACAGTTTCGTTGAGGAAATTGATTTCGATTATCTGGAAATTCATATGATTGAAGAATAAACTATGATTATCGATGTGCGCCGCTAGACGCACCGCGTAGAAAAAGGACACCAGCTTTACAGCTGGTGTCCTTCTCTGTTGTAAATTTAGCAATCCACTCTGTTGTAGTTAATCAGGCATCCTTTCAGGATGATCTGTCTTTCTTCATCGGTCAGTTCCCCTAAAGTCAGGGTAAACTCCACCAGTTTGTCATTCTCTACATTCACCGTATATGCCTTAATGCTGTCCCATTTCTCCTCCACAGCCTTGCGAATCTGGGGGATAAACAGGTAATCCTTATTTTTGAAAGGAAGGTCTCCTGCGGAAATCACGAAGGGCAGCATACCCCAGTTAATGAGGTTGGAGCGGTAACGCTTGGTTGCGTACTCGTTGGCAATATTGGCCCAGCCGCCCAATACCTTCTGGCAGGAGGCTGCCTGCTCACGGGCAGAACCATCACCGGGTTTCACTGCAAAAATTGTGGAACCAAAACCGGTATTTTCATGGCTTGCATCGGCGAAGGTCTTCTTGACGGTGTGCATCACCGGTTTCACATCTGCATTTGCCTCGCTGGGATGCTGTCCTGCCATACGTGCGGTTTCTGCCTTCTGAATCTCCTTTGCCAGTCCCACATAGGCAGGGTCTTTCCGGGACAGGGTAAACTCTGCCAGTCCCAGGGGATTGGAGCGGTAGGAGGAAGTCTCACCGGAAGGAATCAGCTCATCGGTGGTGGTTACCGGGTCATGAATCTCGGATACCACGCGGAGAACCAGATTCTCCGGCAGGGCACCCATCTTCGGCCAATCTTTGATGTTGGGACCAAACTGGATTTCCTGGCCGGGGTCTGCCACACCCTTGGAATCAAAAACACGATTCTCATAAATCTTCTGATCAAAATGATACTGGTATACACCAAAGTCCCCGTCAAACTCGGTTGCTGCGGTCAGCACGCCCTTATTGGCTGCGGTAGCTGCAATGGAGCGGGCATCCATCAGTGCCACAGAGGAAATCTGTCCGTTCTGCAGCTTGGAGCCTTCACGGTTGGGGAAGTTTCTGGTGGAATGACGGATACTGAATGCGTTGTTGGCAGGGGTATCTCCGGCACCGAAACAAGGACCGCAGAATGCGGTTTTCATCACCGCACCGGTTTCCATAATGGCTGCTGCACAGCCATTGCGGATGAGTTCCATATAAATGGGCATGGAGGCGGGATATACGCTTAAGGTAAAGCCGTCATTTCCAATATATTTATCTTTCAGAATATCCGCAGCCGCACAGATGTTTTCAAAGCCGCCGCCTGCGCATCCGGCAATGATACCCTGGTCTACCATGAATTTGCCATCCACTACCTTGTCACGGAGTGTGAAATCCACTGCACCATCCAAAGATACTGCCGCACGTTTCTCCACATCTGCCAGAATGTCATCCAGGTTTGCCTTTAACTCCTCGATGGTGTAGGTATTGCTGGGATGGAACGGCATGGCAATCATGGGACGGATTTTGCTCAGATCAATCGTAATCAGTCCGTCATAATATGCGGTATCACCGGGCTGCAGCTTCGCATAATCCGCTTTTCTGCCATGAATCTCATAGAATTCCTCAATCTTCTCATCCGTCTCCCAGATGGAGGACAGGCAGGTGGTCTCGGTGGTCATGACATCGATGCCGATTCGGAAATCTGCACTCAGGTTATGCACGCCGGGTCCTACAAACTCCATGACTTTATTCTTTACATAGCCGTTTCCAAATACTGCACCGATAATTGCCAGTGCCACATCCTGAGGACCTACACCTTTTACCGGCTCTCCGGTGAGGTAAACGGCAACGACACCTGGCATGTTGATGTCATACGTCTGAGATAAAAGCTGTTTTACCAGCTCCGGTCCGCCTTCTCCCATTGCCATGGTTCCCAGGGCACCGTAACGGGTGTGGGAGTCAGAGCCAAGAATCATTTTGCCGCCGCCTGCCAGCATTTCTCTGGCAAACTGGTGGATGACTGCCTGGTGAGGAGGTACATAGACACCGCCGTATTTCTTTGCACAGGTCAGACCAAACATGTGGTCATCCTCGTTAATGGTACCACCCACCGCACATAAGGAGTTATGGCAGTTGGTGAGTACATAAGGAATGGGAAATTTCGTCAGTCCTGATGCACGGGCAGTCTGGATAATACCTACGAAGGTAATATCATGGGAAGTCAGTTTGTCGAATTTAATCTTCAGCTTCTCCATGTTGCCGGAGGTATTGTGATTCTTCAAAATGTTGTAAGCGATTGTGTTTTTACGAGCCTGTTCCTGATCCAACCCCAGCGCCTTTATCTGCGCGGGGTCCGTCACCAGTTCTGTACCATGGAGCAGGAATGCCCCACCGTCTGCTAACTGTATCATATACATTGTCTCCTGTTCTGTGGTGTGGGTTACTTTTTCCCTATTTTTTTTACAGGCGTTTCCTTGGGAAGTGTCACTTTATCCAAATGCCAGATATCATCCACATATTCCTGAATGGTACGGTCGGAAGTGAATTTGCCGCTGTGTGCCACATTGAGGATGGCACTCTTTGCCCATGCCTTTTCGTCACGGTAACGGGCTTCCACCTGTTCCTGTGCCTGTGCGTAAGAACGGAAATCCTTCAGAATAAAGTAGCGGTCCGGTTTATCGGTGCTCAGGTTGTTGAGCAGTGAATTGTACAGATCGCGGAAACGTTCGGTATCATCCGGTGAGTAAGTTCCGTTGATCAGCTGCATCAATACCTGACGGATCTCAGGATCATTGTTAAAGATTTCCATGGGATCATAACCGCCATAGTTTTCGTAATTGATCACTTCATCAGAGGAGAGACCGAAAATAAAAGCATTCTCCCTGCCCACCTCTTCGACGATCTCCACATTGGCACCGTCCATGGTTCCCAGGGTCAAAGCACCGTTTAACATGAATTTCATGTTGCCGGTTCCAGACGCCTCTTTACTTGCTGTGGAAATCTGCTCGGACACATCTGCTGCCGCAAAAATCCACTCGGCATTGGATACCCGGTAGTCCTCAATAAATACCACTTTAAGCTTGCCGTTGATGGACTCATCGTTGTTGACTACATCTGCAACAGAATTAATCAACTTGATCGTCAGTTTCGCGGTACGGTATCCAGCTGCTGCCTTTGCACCGAAAATAAAGGTGCGGGGATAAAAATCCATATCGGGATGCTCTTTAATCTTATTGTAAAGATACATCACATGAAGGATATTCAAAAGCTGTCTCTTATATTCATGGAGACGTTTTACCTGCACATCAAAAATAGATCGGGGATCAACCTCAATACCATTGTGTTCCAGAATATATTTCGCAAGACGAACCTTGTTCTGATATTTAATGTTCATAAATTCCTGCTGGGCTTTCCCATCCTCTGCGTAGACAGCCAGCTTGGAAATCCTGGGAAGATCGGTAATCCAATCGGAGCCTACATGGTCGGTTACCCAGGAAGCCAGCAGGGGATTTCCGTGAAGCAGGAAACGACGCTGGGTGATACCATTGGTTTTGTTGTTGAATTTCTCCGGCATCATCTCATAGAAATCTTTCAGTTCCTGATGCTTCAAAATTTCTGTGTGGAGTTTTGCCACACCATTGACAGAAAAGCCTGCAACGATTGCCAGATGTGCCATTTTTACCTGACCATCATAGATAATTGCCATCTTGCGGATTTTTTCCTGTACGTTGCCATTGTCACGGTATTTGTTCTCAATTTCCAGTACGAAACGGCGGTTAATCTCCTCAATAATCTGGTAAACTCTGGGAAGGAGTCTGGAAAACAGCTCGATAGGCCACTTTTCCAGCGCCTCTGCCATGATGGTGTGGTTGGTGTACGCACAGGTTTTGGTGGTCACTGCCCACGCCTCATCCCAGGTCAGATAATACTCATCCATGAGAATACGCATCAGCTCTGCAATGGCTACGGTAGGATGGGTATCATTTAACTGGAACACATTCTTCTCGTAGAATTTACGGATATCGTCATGATTCTTCATGTATTTCTCTGTCGCGCACTGTACGGATGCGGAGATAAAGAAATACTGTTGTTTTAAACGAAGCTCCTTACCGGCATAGTGGTTATCGTTGGGGTAAAGCACCTCGGTAATATTTTTGGCAAGGTTCTCCTGCTCTACTGCCTTGCGGTAATCGCCTTTATCAAAGGAATCCAGTTCAAAGCAGTTTACCGGCTCTGCATCAAAGATACGCAGGGTATTGACAATGCCATTGCCGTAGCCGATAACGGGTAAATCATAAGGAACGGCACGGACGGACTGGTAGCCCTCCTGTACATAGTAGTTTCTGCCGTTTTCATCAGTGCGGACAGTGACATAGCCGCCAAATTTTACTTCTTTGGCATATTCCGGTCTGCGCAGTTCAAAGGGATTACCGTCTTTTAACCAGTTATCCGGCACTTCCACCTGATAACCGTCACGGATTTCCTGTTTGAACATACCATAATGGTAACGGATTCCGCAGCCGTAAGCCGGATATCCCAGAGTCGCCAGGGAGTCCAGGAAGCATGCTGCCAGACGTCCCAGACCGCCGTTACCCAATGCAGCATCCGGCTCCTGATCCTCAATGGCGTTGATGTCAAAGCCCAGCTCCTCCAGAACTTCCTTTACGCCCTCATACGCCTGTAAGTTAATCAGGTTATTGCCCAGCGCACGTCCCATCAGAAACTCCATGGACATATAGTACAATCTCTTGGCATCCTGTTTCTCATATTCCTTCTGGGATTTCATCCAGTAATCAATAATCTGGTCTTTAATTGCATAGGCAGTTGCCTGGAACACCTCCTGACGGGTTGCCTCCTCCAGTGTCTTGCGATATAAAGTTTTAATGTTATAGAGAACACTTCTGCGGAATAACTCTTTATCAAAATTTAAATGGTTTTTCACGTGACTCCTCCTAAATGTTTTGTTGTTGTATAACTGTTCAGAGCCCCGTTCGCAAAACCGCTGCTGCGCAGCTTTGCATGACTCTGAATCGTTATTAATTATTATACACCCGCGCGACACCGATTGTCACGTTTTCACCATTGATATTCCATTCTTTGGTGTTTTCCAGTTCCTGGTTCTTTACAATTTCCTCTGCCAGAACCTTATCGGCAATGGCTTTTTCGTTGCGTGCTGCAACCTCAGACAGCTTGTCGTTGCCGTTTAATGCTACGCGGATATGATCCATAACCTCAAAACCGGAATCTTTTCTCATGGTCTGAATCTTGGAAATCAGCTCCAGAACATAACCTTCCTCCACCAGTTCCTCGGTGAGGTTAGTATCCAGTACGACGGTCACGGTGTTGTCCGCCTCTGCCACATAGCCGGGTTTCTGGGCGATGTCGATGAGCAGATCATCCTTGGTCAGCTCCACGTTTACGCCGTCCACAGCAAATTTGATAGCACCTTCCGCATTTAACTGATCCATGGCTGCATTGCCGTCCAGAGTTGCCAGGGTTTTCTGGATGCCGCCCAACTGTTTGCCGTACTTAGGACCAACGGTACGCAGCTGAGGTTTGAAGGTGTAGCTGGTGAACTCCCGCACATCATCGGTAAATACCAGTTTCTTCACATTGACCTCGTCACGGATGATGTCCTCATAGAACTCCGGCAGTTCCTCCACGCCTTTGATAAACATAGTTCCCAAAGGCTGACGAATCTTGATGTTGGCGGTATTTCTTGCCGCATGCCCCATGCCCTTTACCTTCAGGACGATCTCCATATTCTGCTCTAATTCTTCATTGACATAAGCTTCGTTGGCAACCGGGAAGTCACACAGATGGATGCTTTCCGGGGCGCTTGTATCAATGCTGCGCACCAGATTCTGGTAAATTTCTTCGGTCATGAAGGGCACCATAGGTGCTGCACACTTGCAGATGGTTACCAGGGCGGTGTATAAGGTCATGTAAGCGTTAATCTTATCCTGCTCCATGCCCTTTGCCCAGAAACGCTCACGGCAGCGGCGTACATACCAGTTACTCATTTCATCCACGAACTCATCCAGTGCTCTGGCCGCTTCCGGAATTGCATAATGATCCAGGTTGTTATCTACAGCTTTGATCACCGTATTTAACTTGGACAGTAACCACTTATCCATAACCGGAAGTTTGTCATAGTCCAGGGTATATTTCGTTGCATCAAATCCGTCAATATTCGCATACAGCACGAAAAATGCGTAAGTATTCCACAAAGTTCCCAGGAATTTACGCTGACCTTCCACTACGGCTTTGTCATGGAAACGGTTGGGCAGCCAGGGAGCGGAGTTGATGTAGAAATACCAGCGGATGGCATCGGCGCCAAATTTCTCCAGGGCATCGAAGGGGTCTACCGCATTGCCCTTGGATTTACTCATCTTCTGACCCTTTTCATCCTGGACATGTCCCAGAACGATAACGTTCTCGTAAGGTGCTTTGTTAAAGAGCACGGTGGACTCTGCCATCAGGGAGTAGAACCAGCCGCGGGTCTGATCCACTGCCTCGGAAATAAACTGTGCAGGGAACTGCTGCTCAAATAAGTCTTTATTTTCAAAAGGATAATGATGCTGTGCAAAAGGCATGGCTCCGGAGTCAAACCAGCAGTCGATAACCTCCGGTACACGGCGCATGGTCTTGCCACAGTCCGGGCAGACAAAGGTTACTTCGTCAATATAAGGGCGGTGCAGCTCTACTTTAGCCGCATCCGGGTTTCCGCTTCTCTCTGCCAGCTCTGCACGGCTGCCGATGGACTCCTGATGTCCGCAGCCTTCACATTCCCAGATATTTAAAGGCGTGCCCCAGTAACGGTTACGGGAAATACCCCAGTCCTGAATGTTCTCCAGCCAGTTTCCGAAACGTCCTTCTCCGATAGACTGGGGAATCCAGTTGACGGTTTTGTTATTGCGAACCAGGTCGTCACGAACCGCAGTCATTTTTACAAACCAGGATTCTCTTGCGTAGTAAATCAGAGGAGTGTCGCATCTCCAGCAGTGGGGATACTCATGCTCGAATTTCGGTGCATCGAATAATTTACCCTGGGCATCCAGGTCTTTTAAAACCTCCGGGTCTGCTTTCTTTACAAACAAACCGGCGTAAGGGGTTTCCTCGGTCATCTCACCCTTGCCGTTTACAAACTGTACGAAGGGCAGGCCGTATTTACGTCCTACGTTGGCATCGTCCTCACCGAAAGCAGGGGCAATGTGTACGATACCGGTACCATCGGACATGGTAACATAGGTGTCACAGGTTACATAATGACCTTTTTTGTGCTGTTTGGCAGCCACATCCGCCGCGCACTGGTACAGAGGCTCATACTCTTTGTATTCCAAATCTTTACCAGTGTAAGTTTCCAGCACCTCGTAAGCCGGTGTTCCGTTCTCTTTGTCTGCCAGCTTGCCTAAAACAGCGTCCAGAAGAGCCTGTGCCATATAATAGGTATAGCCATCTGCTGCTTTTACCTTGCAGTAGGTATCCTCCGGGTTTACGCAGAGTGCCACGTTGGAGGGCAGAGTCCAGGGAGTTGTGGTCCATGCCAGGAAATAGGCATCCTCGCCCACTACCTTAAAGCGGACAATGGCAGAACGCTCCTTCACGGTCTTATAGCCCTGTGCCACTTCCTGGGAAGAAAGAGGGGTACCACAGCGAGGACAGTAAGGCACAATCTTAAAGCCCTTGTACAGTAACTGTTTGTTCCAGATTTCCTTTAAAGCCCACCACTCAGACTCGATAAAGTTGTCATCGTAGGTAACATAGGGGTTATCCATGTCTGCCCAGAAACCAACGGTCTGGGAGAAATCCTCCCACATGCCTTTATATTTCCATACGGATTCCTTACATTTCTTAATGAAAGGCTCCATGCCGTATTCTTCAATCTGCTCTTTTCCATTTAAGCCCAGAAGTTTCTCTACCTCCAGCTCTACCGGCAGTCCGTGGGTATCCCAGCCTGCTTTACGGGGTACATAGTATCCCTTCATGGTGCGGTAGCGGGGAATCATATCCTTGATAACACGGGTCAGCACATGACCGATGTGGGGTTTGCCGTTTGCAGTGGGCGGACCATCGTAGAAGGTATAGGTAGGGCCTTGTTTACGGGATTCCATGGATTTGCGGAAAATGTCATTTTCCTTCCAGAACTTTCCGACTTCTTTTTCACGTTCCACAAAGTTTAAGTCGCTGTTTACTTTCTGGTACATTTGATTTCTCCTTCCTGAAAAAAAGATACATAGGCTGGGCATCCTTTGATTACATGGGAGGAAATCTCCCATGTAATCAAAAAGGCTCCCGTCCGTAATAGGACGAGAGCCATCAGCTTCGTTTACCACCTGTTACATGTACGCTGCTCTGGGCAGTTATACCGTTTTCCTGTAACGGGGAAAGTCCGTCGTTCCCTACTGGTTCTTCCTTCAGGAGCGCAGCTCGGAAGTGATATTCTCCTTTGGCTTACTGGCACCGGGCTTGCACCGTCCCCGGCTCGCTGTTGCGTTTGGCATAAAGGATACTGTCTTCGTCAACACTTTTCACATAGTCCGATTATAATTCTTCCTATTTTATGTTGTCAACAGCTTTTTTCTGCGGTATCATCAAAATCATAATAAAAAAATCCCCAGAATATGGGAAAAAGGGAAAGGGAGAACCAATGGACAGACAAAATCTGACACTGCTTACCGATTTGTATGAGCTGACCATGATGCAGGGGTATTTTCGCAACAAGACCCAAAATGAAACCGTTATTTTCGACGCATTTTACCGCAACAATCCGGGGGACGGGGGCTATGCCATCGCCTGCGGGTTGGAGCAGGTCATCCAATATGTGCAGGAGCTGCACTTTTCACAGGAGGACATCGCCTATCTGCGCTCTCTCCACATCTTTGAGGAAGATTTCCTGGCTTACCTGGCAGATTTTCATTTTTCCGGAGATATCTACGCCATTCCTGAGGGAACTGTGATTTTTCCCAGAGAGCCATTAGTGAAAGTGGTTGCGCCCATCATGGAGGCGCAGTTGATGGAGACTGCCATTTTGAACATCATCAATCACCAGAGCCTCATCGCCACCAAAGCTGCAAGAGTCTGCCACGCTGCCAGAGGGGACGGCATCATGGAGTTTGGCCTGCGCCGTGCCCAGGGGCCGGATGCGGGAACCTACGGAGCCCGGGCTGCGGTGATTGGAGGCTGTATCGGCACCAGCAACGTGCTGTGCGGGCAGCTTTTCGATGTGCCGGTAAAAGGAACCCACGCCCACAGCTGGATTATGAGTTTTCCCGATGAGTATTCCGCCTTCAAAGCCTATGCCGACATGTATCCCAATGCCTGTATCCTGCTGGTGGACACCTACGAGACCCTGAAGTCCGGCGTGCCCAATGCCATCAAGGTCTTTACGGAAATGCGGGAGGCAGGAATCCCCCTGACCTTCTATGGAATCCGCCTGGACAGCGGTGATTTGGCATATTTAAGCAAAAAAGCCCGGAAGATGTTAGACGACGCCGGTTTTCCCGATGCGGTTATCTCCGCCTCCAACGATTTGGACGAGTTCCTCATTGATTCCCTCAAGGAGCAGGGTGCTGCCATCACCTCCTGGGGCGTGGGAACCAACCTGATTACCAGCAAGGACTGCCCTTCCTTCGGCGGTGTCTACAAGCTCGCTGCGATTCAGGCACCAGACGGAAGTTTTATCCCGAAAATCAAGCTTTCCGAAAATTCCGAAAAAATCACCAATCCCGGAAACAAGAAGATTTACCGGATTTATGAGAAGGAGTCCGGTAAAATCAAAGCAGACCTGATCTGCCTGGAGGAGGAAGCCTACGAGGAAAACCGGGATTTGATGCTGTTTGACCCGCTGGAGCCTTGGAAAAAAACACTGTTAAAGGCTGGCACCTACACCCTGCGGGAGCTTATGGTTCCAGTTTTTGTGAAAGGAAACTGTGTATACACTTCCCCGAAAACTATGGAAATCCGGGATTACTGCCTGAAGGAGCAGGACACTCTGTGGGAAGAGACGAGACGTTTAGTGAACCCCCACAAGGTGTATGTGGATTTGTCCGACAAACTGTATCAGACCAAGATTAACCTGCTCAACGAGATGGGACAGGCGCGGGCGCATCTGTAGGATGTAGGGATATCAAAAAAAGAGTGGAAGGGCAGTTCTCTGCTCTCCACTCTTTTTGTATTGTTTTGTATTGTTTCTTATTGTTCCATCTGTCTGCCCAGAAATCCGGCAGCAGAAAGAATCAGTTTCTGTTCCACCTCACCCATTTTGTTCCGCGGCTCCGATTCCAATAATACCACGGCTCCGATGACATCCCCTTCGCTTAAAATGGGGGTGATTCCTTCATGGGCGTATTCCTCCGTAAGTTCATCACTGATGGGAATAAAACTTCTGTCACCTTTGGATGCCATGGTGGTTTCCCGGTTATTCATTTTCTCCTCCAGCGCCTTGCCCACGGATTTATTCATATAATTTTTATAACCGCCGCTCACTGCAATAAACTGGTCGCGGTCTGCAATCAGTGCCGCATGCCCTGATACCTGTGCCAGACTTTCCGCATACTGTTTTGCAAAGGTTGTCATCTCTCCAATAGGGGAATACTTCTTCAATATAATCTCGCCTTCATGGCTGGTAAAAATTTCTAACGGATCTGATTCTCTGATGCGCAAGGTTCTGCGGATTTCCTTTGGGATAACAATTCTCCCCAGGTCATCAATCCGGCGCACAATTCCTGTTGCTTTCATATAATATCCTCCTTGTTTTCCGCCTCTGTTTTTTCCATATTTGTGCTGTATGGGTAGTATGTGGAAAACGGGAGGAATTATGCGCGGTGAGTTTTATTCTGTTTCTCTTAAAGTATTAAATGAAAGGGAATTTCTATCAAGAATTGCTTTTATTTCATCTGCGCTTTTATCAATTGCTGACGCTATCTGTTCTGGTTTGAATCCGTTCTTGTGCATCTTAATAATTAGTTCAGACATTCCAACCTCTTTTCCGATGGAGATTCCTTCCGCTCTGCCCTCTCGGAGTGCTTTATTTCGTATATCCTTTGCCTCATAATTCAAAATCTGTCCACCCATGATTTTCTCTACCTCCTTCTTCACACCGGCATATTTACTTGCACGGAACATTGCTACTTTATCTATCATCGCCTTTATCGACTGTCTGATAAATTCTGTAATCTCTCCTCCTTGCTCCAGCAGACTCAATCTCTGGAAAATATCCCGGTATGTAT